>WNFA01038413.1_pt1 | contig 10502 bp, 9 predicted proteins | sample 5400481 | NCBI WGS metagenome assembly WNFA01 (sample SAMN13153340, study PRJNA577476) | soil metagenome | isolation source: 120 cm saprolite under Douglas fir tree site 2 hole 1 replicate 2 | place: USA:California | collected 2015-04-18 | reverse complement strand
AATCCCATCCTCACAGTCGCGAAGCGCCGCGTTCCGAAGCGCCTACCGGATTTCTTGCGTGCGGAAGAGATTCGGCCGGTGCTCCAGGCGCTCGATCGACGTTGGCAGCCTCTGTTTGCGACGGCAATTTATGCTGGGCTCCGTAAGGGAGAGCTGATCGGACTTCGCAAGTCGGATGTAGACCTCTCCACCCGCCTTTTGACTGTCGCTCGCTCGTACAACCGGGACACCACGAAGGGCGGTCACGCCGACTGCATCCCGATCGCCGTCGAGTTGGTCCCGTATCTCGAGAGCGCGATATCCGCTTCTTCCTCGGAGCTTGTGTTCCCCGCGCAGGATGGTTCGATGATGCGCGAGGACGTTGATCTCGTAGCCGTCTTAAGGCGCGCGCTCGGCCGGGCCGGCATCGTGACGGGCTGGCGGCATGTTTGCCGCCGCAAGGGCTGTGGCCACGCCGAGCTCGCCCCAGACGCGGCACTCCGGCGTTGTCCGAAAGATTCCGCCAAGCTCTGGCCAAAGCCGCAGGTGCGGCCTATCCGATTCCACTCGACGAGGCACTCCACCGCGAGCTTGCTGATGATGGCAGGAGCAAATCCGGCGGCGGTGCAGCGGATCATGCGCCACAGTGATCCAAAGCTGACCACCGAAGTCTACGGTCACCTTGCGCCTGAATATCTCCGGGCGGAGGTAGATCGGCTTGCGTTCGGGCCATCCACGGCTCAGCCCGAGCCACCAAAAGCCCCGCCTCAAGTCGAAAATCTCGGTCCGTTTGTCCCATCCTTGTCCCCGCACCACATACGGAAGCGTGAGGCGGCCGGCACCACGGACCGGAAACCCGCGGCATCGCAGACGAAAACTCCATGGGCCCTCCAGGATTCGAACCTGGGACCAATCGGTTATGAGCCGACAGCTCTACCGCTGAGCTAAGGGCCCCTTTCGGGGATCAACGTTGCGGAGATAGTCGCGCGCGTCCCGCGACGCAAGAAGGCAACCGCAACAGGCGCGTTTTAGATCACTCGTCGACGCCGCCACGACACGAAATCCAGGCTCATTTCTTCGACGGCCGGACCGACACCCTGAGGCCGCGGATCCTTTTCTTCGTCGCCCCAACCGAGACCCGCAGGCCGCGGATCTTCACCCCTTCGGCCCGGAGCTTGGGTACCTGACCCGGGGCGACCTCCCGCGCGACCGTACCGTCGGATCGAATCACCCGCCACCAGGGCGCACCGGAGATGACGTAGAGCGCCCGGACCACCGCCCGCGCTCCTCCGGGTCGGCCGGCGAGGACCGCCACTTTGGCATAGGAGAGCACTTCGCCCCGCGGAATGGCTTTGACGATCCGCTCCACCTTCGCGTGAAACGGAAGGGCAACCTTCCCGGATCCGCTTCGTCCGCGGGGTCCGGGAAATCCACCTGGCATCTTAAGCCGCCATCGAGCGCGGGAAGAAGGGCGCTTAGCTCTCGACGAACGACCGCAGCCGCTTCGAGCGCGACGGATGTCGCAGCTTGCGCAGCGCCTTGGCCTCGATCTGTCGAATTCGCTCTCGGGTGACCTCGAAGTCCTGGCCCACCTCTTCCAGCGTGTGATCGCTCTTCTCGCCGATGCCAAAGCGCATCCGGAGCACCTTCTCCTCCCGAGGCGTCAAGGTGGCGAGCACTTTGCGCGTCTGCTCGGCGAGGTTCATGTTGATCACCGCTTCCGAGGGCGAGACGAGGCTCTTGTCCTCGATGAAATCCCCCAGGTGCGAATCTTCCTCTTCGCCGATCGGCGTTTCGAGGGAGATCGGCTCCTTGGCGATCTTCAGAACTTTGCGCACCTTGTCCAGCGGCAGCTCCATCTTCTCCGCGATCTCCTCCGGAGTCGGCTCGCGGCCGATCTCTTGAACCAGGTAACGGCTGGTGCGGATGAGCTTGTTGATCGTCTCGATCATGTGGACCGGGATCCGGATGGTACGCGCCTGATCCGCAATCGCACGGGTGATTGCCTGCCGGATCCACCAGGTGGCGTAGGTGGAGAACTTGTACCCGCGCTTGTACTCGAACTTGTCCACCGCCTTCATCAGTCCGATGTTTCCTTCCTGGATGAGGTCGAGGAACTGAAGACCTCGATTGGTGTACTTCTTGGCGATCGACACCACCAATCTCAAGTTGGCTTCCACCAGCTCCGACTTCGCGCGCTCGGCCTTCCGCTCGCCGATCCGGATCGCTTCGTAGTTGCGGCGCAAGAGATCCACCGGGAGGTTGGCCTCTTCCTCCACGCGTTTGATCTTCCGAATCGAGGTGCGGATGTCGCGATCCACCGCCTCGACCTGCTCGGGGAGCATGTTCAAGCGGCGCTGCACCTTCTTGCCCGCGAGCGGATTTTCCCGCGCCTCGCGGAGCATCGGGCGCAGCTCCTCCATCGTCATGCCCAGTCTCTTCTCGTGCTCGCGAAGCTCTTCCTCGGCTTTGTCCACCTGGTCGATCAGCGCCCGGAGGTTGGCCACGATGCGGTCGATCTGCTTCTTGTTCAGCCGCATCTCCTCCAGCACTTCCATCATCTTGATCCGGTGATCCTTGATCTCCTGCTTCGCTTCCTTGCGGCGAACTTCGCTGGCCTTCTTCTTGACCCCGATCTCTTCCTCGAGGACCTCGCAGTCCTTGGCGTACTTGCGGATCTTTTCGATCTGCCGGCAGATCTGCTCGATCCGGTTCAGCTCGCTCTGGTTGAGTTGCTGCTGGGCGTCTGCTTCCGACATCTCGGGGTCGGTGTCCTCGCCGCCCTCCGGCGTCGGCTCTTCGGGCGCATCCTTCACCACCTCGCGGACCCGCAGCTTGCCGGACTTCAGCTTCACCCCGATGTCGATGATCTCCGCCACCGCCACCTTGCAGGCGAGGATCGCGCGGAGCACTTCCTTTTCGCCTTCCTCGATCCGCTTGGCGATCTCCACTTCGCCCTCGCGGGTGAGCAGCGACACCGAACCCATCTTGCGCAGGTAGAGGCGGACCGGATCGTTCGACTTGCCGCCGGGCTCGTCGTCCTCGTCCTTGGCTTCTTCGTCTTCGGCTTCCTTGGGCGTCTCCTCGGCAGTGACCACCGCCGGCTTCGCATCGGTCGCCTTGGCCGCCTTCTGCGCGTCGACGATCTCGATCTCGTTGTCGCCGAACATGCTCATCACGTCGTCGATCTGTTCCGACGACACGATGTCCGCAGGGAGGGCGTCGTTCACCTCGTCATAGGTGAGAAAGCCCTTCTGCCGGCCCGCTTCGAGGAGATCCTTGACCTCCTTGCGATCGGCGATCGGCTCCTCCTGGACCTCTTCGGCCACTGCGTCGGGGTCGACCTCGACCGCGGCAGCAAGCTCGTCCGCTGCTTCCTCGGGATCGACTTCGTCCGGCGAGGCTTCGGTGATGCCACGCTGGTGCTTCTTCAGCTTCTCCCTCGCCTCGGTCGAAACCTTGGCGCCTTTTGCGCTCTTGGGCGTGTTGGCCCGGCGGGCCGGCGCGGACTTCGGTGCGCGGCGGTCCTTTTTCGCTTCACTCTTGCGAGAGGGCTTCTGTTTAGGCATCCTCAGACGTCTCCTGGCAGCTGCTGGCACGAGGGGGCCGATTTTTTGGGGTTGTCGGCCAATTGGGACAAAAACGACTAATTATTACAAACTCCGGACGAAAGTCCCGTTTCAAACGCTCGTCCAACGCGTTTTTGTTCCCGCAGGAACAGCTGTTTCCTCCTCTATAACGCGCTTTTTGAGCGCAAGAAGGTCGATCCGCTCTATCTGCAGTCGCTTGATATCCTCGGTCAGCTCGTTGGCCCCGGCAACCTGACCGGTGACTTTTGCAATCTGCAGCAATTGTTCATCAATCCGGCGCAGCTTTAGAATCGGCGGGCAGTTGACGCGACGATTCCTGCACGCTGCGTTTCACCTCCTCCGAGGCGTCGAACACCGCTTCCTCGGGGGCCTGCCCGGCCGTCAGCTCGGCGATGATCGCCCGGAGGCCCGGGTGGGAGAGCTCGTCAAACGCCCGGAACGGATCCGTGCCGAGCAACGAAGGGTCGCGCAGAAGTGCGGCAACGTAGGCAGCTTCCACCGGATCTGGAGATCGGGACGGCGTGGGTGTGGGTCCGCTCGCCTTGCGGTTGGCGTCTGCCTGGGTGGGTTTGGGCGCGGGACGAAGCACGTGGGTTTTGCCTTTGAGCTCCATCTCCAACTCTGCTGCCGGCAGGCCGCAATGGGAAGAGAGCGCCACCAGAAAAGCCGAGCGGGTGAGACCGACCGGAATCTGCGCGGCGATCGGCTTGATCCGTCCGAGCGCCTGCATCTTCTCCTCGAAGGAAGCCGCCCGGCCGTCCGGGAGGATGCTGCGCATCAGATGCTCCGACAGAGGTCGGGCGGCGGAAAGAACGGCCCGGACTGCATCCGCTCCCTGCTTTCGGGCAAAGGTGTCCGGATCCTCGCCTTCGGGAAGCAGCGCGACTTTCGCCGACACCCCCGCGGCGAGCAGAGATCCCCCGAGACGTTCGACTGCCGCCCGACCCGCCTCATCGCCGTCGAGGAGGAGAAAAAGCTCCTTCGCATCCGCCCGGCCCAGGACCGCGAGATGGCCGGGGGTGAGCGCGGTGGAGCACAGGGCGACCGCATTTTTCACCCCGGCGATGTGCAGACCGATGCAGTCGAAATACCCCTCCACCAGCACGGCCGCGTGGCGCCGGCGGATCTCCTCCCGCGCCTGGTCCAGGCCGTACAGTATTTCGCTCTTCCGATAGAGGCCGGATTCGCGTGAATTGAGGTACTTAGGTCCATCGCTTCCCTCGAGGAGGCGTCCGCCAAAGGCGATCATCCGCCCCTCGGGCGAGCGAATGGGGATGATCAGCCGGCCGCGGAAAAGGTCGTAGTAGCCCTCGGCGGTCGGACGCTTCTGAACAAGTCCCGCCTTGACGCCCCAGTCGAGCATGCCCGCTTTGAGTAAGCGATCCGAGAGCTCGCTCCACGAGGCAGGCGCCCATCCCAGCCCGAATCCCCCCGCGACGTCGGCGGACACCCCACGCCCTTCGAGATACTCGCGGGCTTTTTTCCCCCGCTCCTCGTCCATCAGCATCGAGCGGAAGTGCTCGGCGGCCAGATCGGTGACCTGTTTGAGCTGTTGTCGCTCCAGAAAGGCCGGATCCTCCGCGGACTGAAGCTCCACCCCCGCGTCGCGGGCGAGATCCCTCACCGTGTCAACGAAGCTCTTTCCCAGGTACCGCTGGAGGAAGGCGATGGCGTCGCCGCCGACCTGGCAGCCGAAGCAGTGGAACCGCTGCAGATCGGGGGTCACATGGAAAGAGGCGGTCTTCTCCTCGTGGAAGGGGCATTTGCCTTTGAAGCTGCGACCCGACTTCTTCAGCTCTACGTACCGGGAGACGACTGCCACGATGTCGACCCGTTCGCGAACCTCTTCGATTTTGTGCTCAGGAATTCGCAAAGGCGCTGGCCGAACTTTCCGCCCCAAGCCCCTCCTTCATCTACCGGCGGGAAGAGCGCGGGGCGCTAAAACGTCAGCCCAACTTCGCCAGCTGGGCCTTCACCTCGTCCGAAATCGCTTTTCCCTCAGCCTGTCCCTGGATTTTCGGAATCAAGATCTTCATCACCGCCCCCATGTCCTTCGGCGTTTTCGCCCCCGCAGCGAGAATCGCGCTTTTCACCTCCGCGGAAAGCTGCTCCGCGGAAAGCTGCTGGGGAAGAAACGCCTGGAGAAGCGCGATCTCCTTCTCCTCCTTCTCCGCCAGCTCGGGTCGGTTACCCGCCCGGAACTGCTCCACCGAGTCCCTCCGCTGCTTGATCAACGTCGCCACCACCTGACGCACGGCGGCGTCATCCAGAGGCCCACCCCCGGGCTCGACTTCCCGGTATTTGATCGCGCTTTTGAGCATGCGTAGAACGCTGGTGGAAAGCTCGTTCTTGGCCCGCATCGAATCCTTGAGCTCCGAGTCGATCCGTTCCTTCAAATTGGCCATTGCGCGCTCCCTCAGTATCGTCGGCTTTTTCGTAAGAGCAGCTCTCGCTAGTACACCTTGCGAAGTTTTTTCACCGCTCGCTTTTTTGCCGCCAACGCCTTCTTCTTCCTCTTCACCGAGGGCTTTTCATAGTGCTCGCGCTTGCGGATCTCGGACAAGATTCCGGCCTTCTCGGTTGCCTTCTTGAACCGCTTGAGCGCGCTTTCGATGGACTCGCCTTCCTTCACGCGAATTCCGGGCATGCAATGATCTTCCTTTCCTGCGACGAAGCGATTGGGAAAAGCGGGGGTATGACCTAGAGGCAAGCAAAATTCAAGGCGGCGAAGTGTTTCCATCCTAAGCGGCGCGCTGACACCTCAAAGGGCGCCAAGCCAAGCGCGGTGGCAAAGCCCGATGCCTTTTTCAGGCGCCGCCCGTCTTCGGTGCGCTGCGCAGGGTCAGTTGGGCGACTTCCCGCGGAGCGCGAAACCGCAAGGGAACGCTCGCGCCGATGCCGCGGTTGACGTAGAGCACGCTGCCGTGCACGTCGAAGAGGCCGGAGAGGTACTTGATCCCCGCCCGGCGGGTGAGGAAGGGGGTCAGCTTTTTGAAGTAGATCTGACCGCCGTGGGTATGCCCGGAGAGGATCAACGCCGGGTGATAGTGGTGAAGAAAGTCTGCGCTGCGCGGATCGTGTGAGAGCACCACCCGGGTGGCGTGCGCCGGGACTCCCTTGAACGCGCGCTCGGGGTCATGGTGGCGGGTGATCGAATCGTCGATCCCGATCAAATGCAGATGCCCCCGGCCGATATCGATCCGCCGATGCTCGTTGCTGAGCACTTCCACGCCCGCGCTGGGTTTCCCAGCGTGGCGTAGGTTGGGATCTCGAGTTTCTTGAGCGCCTCGGTGAGCAGGGGGAGCGAGCGCACCGAGAGGCAGACGTAATCGCCGGTGAGCACCACGAAGTCGGGCTTGAGCGCGTTGAGCATTTCCACGCCGGCGTGAAGGGCGCGCGGTTTCACGCCGGTGCGGACGTGGATGTCCGAAAGCTGGCCGATTCGGACGCCGTCCAGCTCGGGCTGGATCCTCGGGGAGGAAATGTCTTGGAGGCTGAGCTTGGGCCCCCGCGCCTTGCGCAGCGGCCCAGTTCTCTTCCACATCGTGCGCAGGGGAGGGCGGGACATCTTTAAGGGGTCGAGCGAAACAGCTCTAGCAACAGGCGGGCGGAATCCTCAATTCCGAACCGCCGATCTACGGTCCACTGATCAGCTTCGCCTCGACGCGGTTCCGACCCGCCTTCTTGGCGCGGTACAGATAGCGGTCGGCCGAGGCGATCAAGTCCTCGGGATTGGTGTAGTCGGAATCCAGAAGCGATGCGATCCCCAGGCTGATCGTCACCCGCATCGGCGTATTGCCGAAGACGAAGTCGGCGCCGTCGATCGCGCGCCGGCAGCGCTCGGCGCAGATGTACCCTTGCTCCTCGGTGGACTCGCGCAGCATGATCGCAAACTCCTCGCCACCGTAGCGCGAGAAGACGTCCTCGGTCCGGATCGTCTCGTTGATCCGCTGCGCGATCCGCGCCAGCACGTAGTCGCCCGCCTGGTGCCCGTGGTTGTCGTTGATCTTCTTGAAATGGTCGACGTCGAACATCAGCACCGAGAGCGGAACCCGGTGGCGCAGGCAATAGGCGAACTCCTTGCGCAGCGTGTCCAGGAAGTACTTCTTGTTGAAGATGCGGGTGAGACCGTCCCGCGTCGCCGACTCGTAGATGCTGCGCTGGTACTGCTCGTCCAGCTGATCCTGGAGCGAGAATTTGACCACCGTGTTCGAGCCGATCTGGATCTTGTCGCCGTCCTTGAGCACCGCCGTGTCCACCCGCGTACCGTTGAGATACGTACCGTTGGTGGACCCGAGGTCGATGACCTGAAACTTGCCGTCTGGTGCGATGCAGACCTTGGCGTGGCGCCGGGAGATTCCATCGTCGTCCACCTGGAACTGGCACTCGCTGCTTCGCCCGAGAACCACCTCGGATTTGTCGAGCTTGTGCATCCGGCCAATCCCGGCCGCGGATTTGGCGCTGATCATGATCAGGAACGCGCTCTGCCCGTGCTCGCTGTCCAGAAGATCGGGCACCGAGTAGACAGATGTCTTATCCTCGGACATCGTGGTCATTGTAGAGGTGGTCCTCCAAGCCCAGCAAGCGCCTGTTCATCGCACTCGTGCTTTACAAGCCCGTCGTCAATGATAAGAACCGCGGCGGCTTGTCTGGGTTTCGCGGCAGACTTGGAATTCTTGGCGCGGTGGTCGTTGCTTTCGCACCCCCGACGACGAGCAGCGGCGCGGCGCACCTGCGCGGCGCTTTTGTCGCCCTGCGGCAATTCAGCGCAGGTCAAGCGGCAAAGGCGGATTCGAACAACCTGTTGGTGCTCAATGGAATCCCCGGCCTGGACTTCTCATCGCTCTCCTCATCCGCCCAGCGCGAGCTGGCCAACGTCTTCAGCGACGAGTTCTGCTATTGCGGTTGCCCGCACACCCTCGGGGCCTGCCTCAAGACTCATCCCACCTGCAAGCACGCGCGGAGGATGGCGGTGCTTGCCGCAAGCGATGCCGCCTCGGGTATTCCCGCAGTGGAGATCATCCTCAACCTCTCCAAGTACTACTCATCTTTTCGTGAACCGCGGCTGAGCTTGAAAGTGGACGAGAATTTGTGCACCGGAAAAAAGGACGCCAAGGTCACTCTGGTGGAGTTCTCCGACTTCGCGTGCCCGCATTGCGCCGCGGCGCGGCCGATCCTCGAAAAGTTTGCCCGGGAGAGCTCGGCGACGCTTCGCTTCTGCTTCGCCCCGTTTCCGCTCGGCAATCCCAACTCGACCCCGGCGGCGCAAGCGGCGCTCTTCGCGCGGGATCACCACAAGTTCTGGGAGATGCACGATCTCCTCTTCGAGAACCAGCCCCGGCTCAACACCGAGCAGATCAAGGCCCTGGGGAGCAAGATCGGCCTGTCGGTTCCGGAGCTCTCGAAGGCGATCGATTCTAACAAGTACGCCGACGAGCTCTCGGCTTGGAAGGAAGCGGGCAACCGCGCCGGAGTCGACGCCACTCCCACCCTCTTCATCAATGGCCGCAAGCACAAGCTTTCGATCAGCGCCGAGGCGCTTGAGCGCACGCTGGAAGATGAGATCGAGTGGATCTCCAACAAGAACGGCTGGGCACCCGACTGAAAACGGGTCGAACATGAGCTTGTGGTTCAGCATCGACTCTAAGGGCACGGTCACCCCGGAGAATCCGCAGGCCCAAAAGGAGCTCCTTGCGCGCGCCGGACGCTTTGTCTTAGCTCCCACCGGGTCGGATCTCCTCTGTCTGCTTCGGGTGCCGCCCATCGGCGCGAAGGCAGCGCCGCCGCGGGCGGTGCTGGTGGGCGATGCGGCGGCCTTTCCGACTTCGGATCTGATCGCCTTTTTGAACCAGTCGCGCTGGACGGGAGTGCTCAAGGTCCAGGCCCAGAATGGAGAGCGGTCGGTCATCTTCAAGGAGGGCGAGGTGCGGGGTGCGACTTCAGATGATCCCGCGGATCGACTCGGCGAGGTGATCGTCCGGCTGGGGTTTCTCAGCCGACGGCAGCTGGAAGAGGCGCTCGAATCATCGTCGACGAAGATCGGCCGCGCCCTGGTCGACAAGGGCGTCCTCCAGTCCCACGACCTCTGGCGGTGCGTGACCCAGCAGCTGAGCGACATTTTTCAGGCGATCGTGCTCTGCCGCGAGGGAGGCTTCGTTCTCGTGCAGCAGGAATTGGACGAGAAGGCGGCGCACGTTCAGCTCTCCACCCAGAGTCTGCTGATGGATTCGATCCGGAAGATCGACGAGATGGCTCACTTCCGGAAGCGGATTGCGCACGGGCGGCTGCACGTCCTCAAAAAGCGCGCCTCCGATGGAAAGCTGGAGGAGGTCGAGGACCGCGTCCTCGGATTGATCAACGGAGAGCGCACGGTGTTGGAGGTCGGTCAAGCCGCCAAGCTCTCGGAGTTCGATGTCACCCGGATCGTCTTTCGGCTTTTGGAGGGTGGCTACGCTTCGGTCGCCGAGCGGTCGATCTCCTCGGTGGCGCATCCGGGTCAACCAGCCCCGGCGCCTGGCCGGGCCCCAGAATCTCCCCGGGCGCCCGAATCCGCGGCCCGGTCGAAGGAGCCCCTCGCGGTGGTCCGCGTCTTCAACTTCATCTTCCGGGAGATTCGCGACGAGGTGGCCAAGCAGGGAATGGATCGGCAATTCGTCGCCGCCGCGAACGCCGCGCTCGCCGGTCACGCGCTGTCATCGTCCCCGGTCCTCACCGGCGTTTTCTTCGACGCGGAAGGCAATCTCGACGAGGGCAAGCTGCTGCGGCGGTTCGAATTTTCGCGCGATCAGCTCGGGTCGGAACCGATCGCATCGCTCAAGCAGGCCCTCTCCGACGTGATGTTCTTCCTCTTGTTTCAGGCCGGAGAGCTGCTCGAATCGCGAGCCGACGAAGATCTCGCCCGGCGGGTGAAGGAGCTGCTCGGCACCCTCGAGG
>WNFA01012584.1_pt1 | contig 10502 bp, 11 predicted proteins | sample 5400481 | NCBI WGS metagenome assembly WNFA01 (sample SAMN13153340, study PRJNA577476) | soil metagenome | isolation source: 120 cm saprolite under Douglas fir tree site 2 hole 1 replicate 2 | place: USA:California | collected 2015-04-18 | reverse complement strand
AGCGATTCCACGATCTTGGAAGTAACGATGTAGACGCCGGTCGATGCGCGTATCGCCGGATTGAGGATACGCTGCTCGCCAGGGAGATGAACACTCAGGGTGCCGCCACGTTTCGGCTGCTCCTGGGCCCATGAAACATTCGGGCGCGTACCGGCGTAAGCTGCGGCGGCGGTGGAAAGGAGAAGGTCGCGACGGGTCAGGCGCATGAAAAGTCTGCCTCTTGGAGTTGCCATCGGACGACAATCCATCAACAGGGGACGAAAAAACAGGCTAATGTTTAGTCAGAACCGGTGGGCCGAGCAAAAAAGTCATTCTGTACGCCCGCCGCAGGTTCGGAACGAAGATTCTTCCATTTCGGGCTTCCGGGACGATGCAGCAAGCATTGTCCGCGACGGTGCTGGAGGCCGGCAGGCTCGCTGAAGTCCGCGCGGGTATCGCCGGGTGGCGATTGCAGGATCGAGCCGTCACATCACGATCTGGTCCGTCTACGGAGAAATATGCGGCGTTGTGTTGGGCTGCGGCGCTCCCTCCGGTTCGCTTTCGATGGGAAGCTTCTCGTCGTGGACGGGAAGGCGCGTTCCGATCCAGAAGGGATCGACGACGTGGTCCCTGCGCGGATTTGCCGTGTTGGGGTGAATGAGGATGCTCAGGCCGCCATGGTTGAGCATGAGCCAGGGCACCAATGTAGCGAAGACCTCGCTGGCAAAGGCGACCTGGAACATCGCCGCGTCATGAGGACCGATCCGTGCATCATGCCAGCGGCCAAGCTGCACCGGAAAGCGCTCGCTGATCCAGGCGCGTAGTTGCTCGGCAGTGGATCGCGTGGCAGCCGGATCATAATAGATATGGGCGTGATAGCTTGCGATCTCGGCGATCGGCCTTGGAGCGGCCGCGGCTGTTACATCACCCATCGACATGCCATCCTTCGGTTTGTGACGGATCCAGTCCGTTGACGGCGAGGCAGAGAGCGAAACGGGTCTGGTTTCTCGCCGGCGAAGCATGAATAAATCAGAATAGGCCTTTGGCCGGAAGCGGCGGCGCGCGTTCGTTGGTTCGACCTCAAACAAAAAGCCCCGGCCGGGCCGAGGCTTTTCCGTCCGTCAGACCGGAACGCGGTCAGTACTTCCCGAAGATCCCGCTCGGGCCGAACTTGTAGTTCACCCGGAGCAGACCGATATCGATGTCCTGGTTGATGCGATGGGTCATGGTGGTGAGACCGGCCGCGGTGACAAAGTTGAGATTCTTGTTGCCCATGAACAGGTGGTCGTATTCGACGCCGACTGACCAGCTCGGAGCGAAGGCATATTCCAAACCTGCGCCGACCGTACCGCCCCAGCGCGTGGTATTCGCGCGGTCGACCATCACGCCCGTCGCGGTCGTGAACGTGTCGTATCGGTCGCCGACGACGGCGGCGCCGCCCTTGAGGTAGGCCAGGAAACTGGGGCTCCAGCTATAGCCGACCTGACCGGTGAAAAGACCGAAACTGTTGACGCGCGTGCGATCAGTGAGTGTCGGCAGAATCAGGTTGCGGTTGCTGCCTTTGAAGCTCGACCAATCGCCCTGCGCTTCAACACCGAACACCCAGTTCGACACCTGGTAGCGATAACCGATCTGGCCGCCGACCGCGGCGCCTCCGGCGTTCGTGGTACCCTCGTTCGAGAGCGCCGGATTCACGGCAACGCCGCCGTTCGTGAGGAGATTCCATCTGTCGCGGCTGGAGCCGCCGCCGGCGTTGAAACCGACATAGAAGCCGCTCCAGTCGTTGATCGTAGCGACTATCGCGGGCGGGGCCTTGGTATAGGGCCGCGCCGGAAGATCGGCTGCGAAGCCAGGCGCCGATGCGACGAGTGCAAGAAGTCCCGTCGTAGCTAGGAGAAGCTTTTTCATTTTTGAATTCCGTGCCAGTTCTATTTAGAGAGTCCCCAAGGCCTTTTCCGGCCTCCTGGAATAGTCTTCGGCGGCCTCCCGGCAGCCCACAGTCTTTCGCAAGCGATCGCTGCGTTGAGTGAAAGTTAATCGCGTCTTTCGGGCATTTCTGGGACTCTTCTAATGTCACGATTTGCAACGGTTGCTAACAACGTGGAACCAGGATTTGCTGATATGTGGACTAATCGTGGCTACTGCCCACGACCAGCCACAATGCATGAGGAGGCGCATTGATCGGCAAAGGAATCGGCTACGTACGCCCGATGATCGCGCGTCCGCTTTGCGAAGCGCAATGCTGACGAGAGCTCAGGGATTTTTTTTCGACAGGAGTATCCGCGTGAAGGCTGTCTATACCGAACTTCATCGAAGCCACGACCCGCAATTCTTTCTGGTTCGCGGCGTCGTCAAGCGCACCACCGAGCAGCCCGAACGCGCTGACCGGCTGCTCGAGGGGCTCAAGGCGGGTAAGCACGACCTGGTTGCGCCTGATGTTTTCGGGCAAGGGCCGCGGGCAAGGGTCCATAGTCCTGAATATCTCGGCTTTCTCGCCGAGGCATGGGACGCCTGGACCGAGCTTGGGGATTGCGGCCCCGAGATGATCGCCAACATCCATCCCGTCCGCAACGCCGCGACTTACCCGACGCACATTGTCGGCCGTCTCGGCTGGCACACGATCGATACGTCCTGTCCGATCGGCCCCGGCACCTGGGCTGCCGTTTGCGCTGCCACGGATGTAGCGACGACGGCGGCTCAACTCGTTTTCGACGGCGAGGATGCGGCTTACGCACTCTGCCGTCCTCCGGGTCATCACGCCTACCGCGACCTCGCCAGCGGCTTTTGTTTCCTCAACAACAGCGCGATCGCAGCCGCCCATCTGCGATCAAAGCATGAGCGCGTGGCGATCCTCGACGTCGACGTCCATCATGGTAACGGTACGCAAGGCATCTTCTACGAACGACCCGACGTTCTGACGGTTTCGATCCATGCCGATCCAACCTTTTTCAACCCATTCGTTTGGGGCTATGCGCACGAGCGCGGCGCAGGGCCCGGGCTTGGTGCCAGTCTCAACATTCCGCTGCCGATCGGTACCGGGGACGACGGCTACATGCAGGCGCTGGGTGCCGCCGAAAAGACGATCCGTGCTTTTGCGCCTGGTGCGCTGATCGTAGCGCTCGGTCTCGATGCGTCGGAGCATGATCCTCTCGCGGGCCTTGCGGTGACCACTGACGGATTCCGGCGCATTGGCGGCGCCATCGCGCGGTTGGGGCTTCCAACCGTTTTCGTCCAGGAAGGCGGATACCTGTCAGAGATTCTCGGGGCCAATCTGACCGCTGCCCTCGCCGGATTTGAAGAGGTTCGCTAGCTGGAGGGCCTAGCCGACGCGAAAGCGGCGACTGCCGCGATGGAAGCGTTCGCGGGAAAAGTCTACGCCGTCAAATAATCGTCCGACACGCCGAAGACGCCCTTGATGCAGGACTTTTCTCGAACGCTTGTGGAGATGGTTTATCACCGCGCAATCAAGGTCTCTCAGGAGCCTATCGGGACCGAGCCGATTTTTTGGAACTGGTTTGTCGGCCTCTTTGGCGTAAGCAACGAAGTCTTCATGGGCTGCCTTGACGGCAGCCACACCGATGGAAGAAATCAGATCAAGGCAAAACCCCAAATCGATCACGGCGCCCACAACCGCAGGTGTCGTGATTTTGCCGCGCGACCGCCCCGCTTTGGCGAACTCAATCCCCCTCAGGGGATTGGTTTCCCAAAAGTAGATGCCCGATCCGAGCCAATTCCCAATCATTGGCGCTGGCAACGAAATCTTTTCCGTTTAGCAGATCATCGGCGACCGATTGGTCGCAGCCGTGAAAACCGAGGACAAACGAACTGGAAAGCCTGTGCAACTACGCAGCGGCAACAGCCGCGGAGTATCGCTTGGACACTTCGCCATTTTCGTCCAGGAATCCCTCTTCCTTCAGAAATTGAGTGGCTTTCTCTCGGGACGAGGTGTTCTCCAAGCGGAGCTTTTCCATCGCGGCCTTGAATTCCCGCAGTTCCTGCTCGCTCATATTGTTAACTCCACGGGCTTGGGTAGGAAGACAATAGATAGAATCTCTAAAAGTTCAATAACCTAAGCGCCGCAAATAAGGGGCACCGACGAACGAAGTGGTCCTGTTACGACCGTTGTTTTCTGCCGACTGTGCCGAGTCTGCCTCGGTGCGGAATGGGCTAAAAAACCAATAAATAAACGGGTTTCTGTGGTGCCGGTTGAGAGGATTGAACTCCCGACCTTCGGTTTACAAAACCGCTGCTCTACCGCTGAGCTAAACCGGCTAACACATTGAGAGCTTCTGATTTCGGCGGTTGGTTTTGCAAGCTTGGCGCTTGCCGCCGAATGGCGACCCAATGGCTTTGGTGCGCCTGTTTATGGCAGCCCGCCGTGCTCCGTCAACGCGTTCGGCGGAATCTTCTTGCATCCCCGCTGCCCATCCCCGGTGTCTCATGGCTGTTCAGGTCCCCGTATTCCCGGCCCTTGAACGAGCCGGCCGCTCGCCTCGCAACTTTGGGATAGGCGGCGGGGCGGTATCCGTAACTCTACGGGGCCCAAAATTAACGGTCGAAGAGCGCGGGTTCCCTAAAGCTGTAAAAGGCGCATTTTCGAAGGCAAGGCCGATGGAGCAGGTCAACCGTTGGGCGGGCGCCCGGCATTCGCTGCCGGCCAACCAGCCCGGAGCTTCGCGGTGACCGCTCGGCAGGTCGACCACCCAGGAATAGCAATTTGGGATCGCCGACGGTGAATTGGCTGGGGTTGTTCTGATTTAAGGTCTGCCAAATGAGCAAATCAAAATCCTTTCTGCAAGATCTCGACGAGGCCATCTCGCGAGGAACGCCCGAGAGCCGCGCGCGGGCGTTGTGGCACGCGACCGATTTGTTGATCGCCGGCCGGTATAGCGACGACGAAATATGGACCTTTGGCGAAGTCATCGGGCGGCTGGCGGATGAGATTGAAGTCGCGGCCCGCGCCCAGCTTGCAAAGCGGTTGGCGCGCACCGACCATGCCCCGGCCAACATCATCCGCAAACTGGCCTTCGACGATTCGATCGATGTCGCCGGCCCCGTCCTGCGCGAGTCCGGGCAACTCGATGCCAAGGCTCTGGTCGCCAACGCGCGGACCAAAAGTCAGCCGCATCTGCTCGCGATCTCGAAACGAAAATCCATCGAGGAAACGGTCACGGACGTGCTCGTGACACGCGGCAATCGGGAGGTCGTGAATTCAGTCGCCAACAACCGCGGTGCGCAGTTCTCGGGTTTCGGCTTTTTGCACATGGTCAAACGCGCCGAAGGCGATTCCATTCTCGCCGAGCAGCTTGGTCTGCGCAAGGATATCCCGAGGCATCTGTTCCAGCAGCTGATTGCAAAGGCATCGGACGACGTCAGAAAGCGGCTCGAACGCGAGCGTCCCAAGATGGTTGGCCAAATTCAGACCTCGGTGACCGATGTCACGGGCGCGCTGCATTCCAAATTCGGCCCTGCATCGAAAAGCTATTTTGCCGCAAAAAGGACCGTGGCTGCGCAGCATCGGTACGGCAATCTGAACGAGAACAGTATCTCCGACTACGCACGATCCCACAAATGCGAGGAGGTCACGATCGGACTATCCTTGTTGTGCGCCTTGCCGGGCGACGTGATCGAGCGCGCTCTGGCGGACAACAGCCGGGAGATGGTATTGGTCTTGGCCAAAGCCCTCGACTTTTCGTGGGAGACGACGATGGCGTTGCTTTTCCTCGGCGCAAAACATCACCGCATCACCGCAAAAGACCTGAATGAGATGAAAAGCGAGTTCGGTCGCCTTAACATCGAGACATCCCGCAGCGTTCTCAAATTCTATCAATCCCGCAAGAATGCCGCGCGGGCTGATTCTGGTCCGAGGCGTCTACCGCCGCTTCATGTCCATTGAGATGACCAGCTGAAACTGGCTGCGCATTGTCGACAATGAATGCGGCCCGGTTCGGCGCAGTGGCGCGCGAACGGCTCAGTTCGGGCCTTACCGGGCGCGACAGCCTGGAGCCTGAGGGCCGGAGTCCCAGACTTCGGCCGTCTGCTTTTCACAAAGCAATTCAAGCTCGCATAGCCGCACGAGGTTGGCCCTTAAAAGCCCGACAGATATCCGTCGACGGCGTGGGCGATGAATATGCCTACGCTCATAACTCCGAAGAATGCAGTGACAGCTTCCAACATGGCAGATGATCCTAAAGCCCAGCGCTCAGACCTAACGGCATGGGTCGATACACAGTCAAAAGGATTCCCTTTCGAAGCTGAACTTCGAAAGCGAGTGATGATTTGATGCAACAGGGTTCAAGGACAACCTGTGATCAAACGCGGGCACAAAAGAGGCGGTCTTGCAACCGCCTTTTTTGCTTTCGTTTTTGAGCTGCTTTACTGGCAGAGATGGCGACGGCCATCTTCGCCCTTGAACCAGCTGCCGGGCTGGCAGACGAAGCCGTTTCGGGCCGCGTAGCTGCGGCCCACCTTTCGGTTCACGCATCCATCTCTCTGTTTGAGCATGATCTTTTCGGAAAAAACCGGCTCCTACCCCCGGATCAAGTCCGAGGGCATGCTTTTCCGGATCACGACTAGCACGGATACCAGCGTCCATCCGGGCCAAGATAGGTCGCGTACGGCTGCACGCCGCAGGTTGTCCTGGAATACCCGGGCCGGGTCCCGTAATAGGCGTAAGAATCGTCATACGGTCTGCCGCCGTCATAATAGTCGTAGGAGTTATAACCGTAGGGGTAGCCGCCGCGGAACGGCGCCGTCACGATCGCATCCGCCGTTCCGATCGCGCCACCGATCACATCGGCTGCGACGTCGCCCGGCCAGAAGCCAGAGCGCCCGTAGCGATAGTGATAGTCGTTCGCCCACGGGTGAGCCGCCCTGTAGGCGCCAGGTTCCTGCAGCGCTTGCTGCGCCATCGCAGGCGTTACGATCACGGCGGCCAGCATCGCCGCCGCCCCCAGAAGTCTTGATTTCGTCATGGCTGAGTTCTCCGAACACGGTTGCAGGAGAAAACGGCCCGGAGCATCGGATGTTCCGACTTCCGGGGTTGTGCCATTTTCACGCCGGTGTGAAGTTCCACTTCCATGTTCCCTTGAGGAAGCCGACCATCCATGCAAGCGCGCGACATCGACTACCGCGACCACGCCGTCAATTTGCGCGGATATCTCGCCCGGGATGAAACCGCGACGGCGCGGCGGCCGGGCGTGCTGGTCTTTCACGAGGGATTGGGATTGGGCGAGTTCGCGATGGCGCGTGCGCGGATGTTGGCCGAGCTTGGTTACGTGGCGCTGGCCGCAGACATGTTCGGCGATCGCCGGCAGGCGCGCAATCTGGAGGAGGTGGGCGAACTGATCGGCGGCCTCCGCAACGAACCGGAAATGCTCCGCGCCCGTGGCCGCGCCGCGCTGGCGACGCTCGCCGCATTGCCCCAGGTCGATGTGAGCAGGCTCGCCGCAATCGGCTTTTGCTTCGGCGGCTCGGTGGCGCTGGAGCTCGCACGCGGCGGTGCCGATCTCAAGGCCGTCGTCAGTTTCCACGGTGTACTCGCCACCAAGTTGCCGGCGGTTTTCGGCAAGGTGAAGGCCAGCGTGCTGGTCTGCACCGGCGCCGACGATCCGCTGGCACCGCCCGACCACGTCAAAGCCTTCGAGGACGAGATGCGCGCCGCAGCGGTCCCGGACTGGCAGCTCATCAGTTACGGCAACACCCTGCACGGGTTCACCAATCCGGAGGCCGACGGCTCGATCATGCGCGCCGCGCTCTACAGCGAGCGGGCCGACCGCCGCTCATGGGCATCGATGCGAAGCCTTTTTGAGGAAGTGCTTTGAAGCGCCGGCGGCAGGCTTGGATGGAGTCTGGATTACTTCGGTTTGCTCCTCGCGATGACGAGAAGTAAGGTTGTCGGCAGACTTTGAGCGGGCGTGGCGAGCAGGGGACATATGTTCGGAATTCTGGGGCTTGGGTTTCTGCTCGGCATGCAGCACGCGCTCGAGGCCGACCATATCGCCGCGGTGTCCAGCATCGCCGTGCGCCGCACGGATGTCGGCGATATCGTCAAGCACGGCCTGACCTGGGGTGTTGGCCACACCCTGACTTTATTTGCCTTTGCGGGTGCAGCGATCCTGCTCGGTCACGCGATTCCCGAACATCTCGCGCGCCCGTTGGAGACCGCCGTCGGCGTCATGCTGGTTGGCCTCGGCGCGCATGTGCTGTGGCGGCTGTGGCGCGACCGCGTGCATTTTCACAAGCACGGCCATGGCGACGGCACGGTCCATATCCACGCGCATAGTCATGCCGGCGAAACCATTGCGCAGGCCCGCGCCGCTCATGTGCATGCGCATGGCTTTCGCTGGCGCACGCTGCTGGTCGGATTGATGCACGGCATGGCCGGCTCTGCGGCGCTGTTGGTGCTCACAGTCTCGCAAGCCTCCAATCCCCTGGTCGGGCTTGGTTACGTGGCGTTGTTCGGGATCGGCTCGATGGTCGGGATGGGCGCGCTGTCGATGGTGATCGCCGTGCCGCTTGCGGTCTCGGCGCGTTGGCTGACCTGGGCCAACAACAGCCTGCAGGGCGCCGTCGGCGTCGTCACCATCGCGATCGGCGCGACGACGATCTACACCACGGGCTTCGCGTAATCACGACTTCCCCCTCCGGCGCCGTTAACATTTCCGTAGTGCTATTTCTCGGAGTTGAACGAAGGCGAATGCCTGTGCGTTAGGCTTACCCGCAGTTTGACCCGCGGCCTTAACCCTTAATGCGGCCCGTTGCATTAGGCTGCCGTCTGCAACCGGAACCTGAAACCATGCGTGCAGGCCTCGCACTGGCCATCTTGATCGGTACGAGCTGGACCGCCGTGGCCGACAGCGGTCCCGTCATCGTCATTCCCGGCCGGCCCGGTGTGCCCATCATCATTAATGGCGTCGATGCATCCTATGCCGTGGTCGAAGGTGACTGGGGTCTCGGCAAGGGCCTGCATCGGCAGCCCACCGTCTATGGGGGTCGCCCTGTCGATCCCGATCCGCATGTCGGTCATTACTATCCGACGGCCGGTCACTCGCCGGGCTACGGGCGCCTCGAAATCCAGCCTCCGGCCGACCGCAAGCTGCCGCAGCCCGCGGAGAGCTATCATGAATCGTGGTCCTCGCAGGCGGCTCCGCCGCGGGCGCAGCCCGACGTGCCGTTTTATCCGCCGCCGGTGATCATCGCGCCGCAAAACGGCGGCGTGCCGCAGGATTTCTCAGGGTCGCCCGGGGATTTCCGACGTCGAAAACCGGGCAACGTCCCCCACTAGAGCCCCGTTTCGATAGAATCGAAACGGGGCTCTAGATTCTTGATTTGACGCGTTTTCTTGACGCGAACCGGTCTCCACTTCGCTTGAAAACGCTCTAAAACCAGCGCCAACAAGAAACGGATCCACAGGAGAGAGTAATGCGTCAGTCGATTTCAGGAGTGGCGGCGGCCATCGCCGTGATGACCGTGAGCGCTGCGCCCGCGATGGCCTGCGGCGGGCTGTTTCCAGGCTATGGCGGCGCCTGCGTGCAGAGCTACATCCCCACCCAATATTATGGCGGCTGCTACAGTGGGTGCGGCGGCTGGACCTATGAGCGGCTGCCCGATCCGGTGCAGCAGTATCATTCAGTCAATCCGGTGCAGCAGTATTATTACGTCAACCAGGGCCCGACCTATACCGGTCCCGGCAACTTCGCGCCTTATCCGACCTATCAGGAAAGCGCGGTATCCGGCTGGGATGCCTATCGCCGTCGCCCGTATTATTATGGCTATGATGGCGGCCGCTACGCCAATGCCACCAATCATCGCTATGACGGCGCCCCCAACATCGAAGGCCCGGTGATCTACAGCTACCACGCGCACCGGCACCATCCCTGGCGCACCCACGCCGGCTACCGGTATCGGGGTGGTCCGAGCGCCCGCTACGGCTACGCGCCGCATGACGGCATGCGCTACGGTGCCCATACGGCCACGCCCCGTGATGACGGCCATCACGAGCGCACGATGCGCCGCGACGACTGATCGTCGGCTTGATCCAAGACACTTGATCCAAGAAATTGGCGCCCGTTCGCATCATGTGAGCGGGCGCTGCTTTTTTTGAGAGCTCAGCCCATCAGCCCGAGCCGGGTGGCGCCGATATAGAGCGCCAGCACCGCGGCATTCGAGACGTTGAGGCTTTTGATTTCGCCGGGCATATCGAGCCGCGCCACCACGCTGCAGGTCTCGCGCGTCAACTGTCGCAAGCCCTTGCCCTCCGCGCCCAGCACCAGCGCCAAGGGCTGCCGCAAGGCAACTGTGCCGAGATTCTCGCTGCCTTGGCTATCGAGCCCGACCGTCATGAAACCCTGGTCATTCAACCCGGTGAGCGCGCGCGCCAGATTTTGCACCGTGACCAGCGGCACCAGCTCGAGCGCGCCGGAGGCGGATTTCGCCAGCACGCCGGTTGCCTCGGGGCTGTGACGGGCGGTGGTGACGATGGCCTTGACCGCGAACGCTGCCGCCGAGCGCATGATGGCGCC
>WNFA01007051.1_pt1 | contig 10504 bp, 10 predicted proteins | sample 5400481 | NCBI WGS metagenome assembly WNFA01 (sample SAMN13153340, study PRJNA577476) | soil metagenome | isolation source: 120 cm saprolite under Douglas fir tree site 2 hole 1 replicate 2 | place: USA:California | collected 2015-04-18 | reverse complement strand
CGGCCAGTAGCCGGTTCTCCGGCTGGAAGGCATCCGGCTGATCGTCGAAGCCGACCAGCGCCGGCGTGTGATCGATCATCCATCCGGCACCCGGGCCCCAGGCATCCGCCAGAAGCTGGGCGCCACGCAGCCGAAGCCGCAGTGATGCGGCTCCTTCCGGCGTGCGCGCCGCCCGCCAGACCTCGCCCACGTCGAAGCGAATCGTCGGGTCCGCCGGCCCGTGTTGGAGGATCCCGAGGGTCACGTCAAGATCGAGCGGGAAGGGAAGAGGTAGCGTGGCGCTAACGTCGGGCGGCACTGCTACGTATTATCAGGTCAGCTGATAGAAGCGGCTGCAGGCCTGAGGAGACCCCGTGCTGAAGCTTGGTTCCAAAGCGAAAGCGATCGGTACGCCCATCGTCTGCCCGGCCTGCCGCCACCCCAACGTGGCCATCAATATCTGGTGCGAACGCTGCCGCACGCCGCTGGATTGGAATCGACCTTTGCCCGGCGCTGCCAGCGCGCCACCAGAACGGCCGCCTGTCGTCGCTGCCGCCGAGCCCACACCGGTCAGCGTGCGGCTCGCCCGCCGTCCGCGGGCGTTCACGCTTCGGAGGCTGACCATGCCGGCGGTCGCACGGCCTCGGCTCAGCATGCCGGCGTTCACCGTGCCGCGACCGAGGGTGCCGCGTCCGCCAGGGATCGTGCTGGTGGTCGCGGGGGTCCTGGCCGTTCTCCTGATCGTGCCGCTCGCCTACGTACTGCTACCCGCGGGTCGGGCCGCGGTGGATCGGCAGAGCGCCGCCGGTCACCTGCCCTTGACGAACGGCCCAGCGGCAGGCGAGACAGCTCGAGCGGCAGCCATCCCAGGGGTCGAGGCGAAGACCCACTTGCATTACCAAAGCAGCAAATGCGCGGTCAATGATCCGTGCCTGATGGTCGTGAGCGAAACGATGGGGAAGGACGCGGCGGCGGTGCTGTTTTCGACGGCCAGTTCGGCGGTGCGGCAATGCGTCGGTTATGTCTACCGGAGTGATGGGCGCTGGCATTTCCGCGACGCGGTCTGTGGCCTCCCGGAGCAGCTGAGCCCGCTGATCGGTCATGACGCCACGGTCCATCTCCCGGCCAATTGCGCCAACGTGCGCGACGGGGCCAGCCTCAAGGCCCATGTGGTCGCCTGCCTCAACGCTGGCACTGTGATCCACATCGACGGCGGCCCGACCTACGCCGACAGCCGACTGTGGTGGCACGAGAAAGATGGCTGGATCGCGCACGATTTCCTGACGGGGCCGTAGAGCCCCTGCCCTCCCCAAGAGGGGGAGGGAAATGTTCTGGGTCTCTTACCTAGTGGCGCTCGTCGGGTGCCTGCGCGCGCAGGCGCGTGACCATTTCCAACAGCATCTTGTAGGTGATGCTGGCGTTCTCCATCAGCAAGGGCTTGACCTCCCAGGAGACGAGCGTGAGGCACACCGTGTCGCTCTCGGCCCGGACGTCGGCCGTCCTCGGACCGCCATCCAGCACCGCGATCTCGCCGAAGAACTGACCGGGACCCATGGAGGCAACCTTCTGGCCGTCACGGATCACCGCGACGTTGCCCTCCCGGATGATGTAGAGCCCGTGACCACCGGCGCCAGACTTGACGATGGCGGCGCCCGCGGCGTAGCGCTGCTCCTTGATCAGCTTGCCGAGCATCTCAAGCTCCTTGCGGTCGAGGCCGGCAAAGAGGGGGACCCGTCGCAGCGACTCGGTGGGATCAGTCTTGACAGCCATCGATTCCTCCAGCGTTTGACAGCGCGCCACTACGATACCTCACCGAGTCGTTCGACGCCGAGGCTAGCGGCGGCGCACGGCAGCCATGAGCTGCATCTTCATCTCTTCCATTTGGGTGCCCAGGTCCTCGAGCTGGTCCTTCGAGAGGATCTTCTTGACCTTGGGGAAGAGCTCGTTCTCCTCCTCGCCGACGTGGTGCATCACGTCCTCCTTGAGGACCTTGAGGGCGGCGCCCCATTCGTCCGTCGTCATGTCCGTTTGCTCGAGGTCGGCAAGAACCAGCTTGATCTGCTTGTGCTCCTCAATCGATTCGAGCACCAGGTCCCGTGTCGGCTCGGCCTCTTTGGCCGCCGGGTAGAAGGCGTTCTCCTCGATTTCGGCGTGAATCGACAGTTCGCGGTCGAGCTCTGGAAAAAGCTTCTGGCGGTTTTCCTTCCGCTCCATGTCCGAGAAGATCTTCTCGACCTTCTTGTGGTCGTCCTTCAGCAATTGAATTGCGTCCATGGCGTGACCTCCCTGCGTGCTATATCAAATCCTGATAGTCAGGATATCAGTTTCAGCCGCCGAGGTGCATCACCTGGAACTGGTTGCGGAGTCTCCAGATGCCGTCGACGTAGGTTCGGCTCCTCGGGTAGATCCCGTAGCGCAGGACGCCGGAGAGACCCTGGTAATAGGCGGCGAGGGCCAGCCTGGGGTCCCGGAGCCGGTCCAGGTACGACCGCAGCAGGGCGGCGCCCAGTTCGGCATTGTCGAGCGGGTTATTCAGGTTGACGCGCCGCCCGAGGAGGGCGGGTCCGGCCCAGACGGCGGTGTAGGGCTCGACCTGCATGAGCCCGACCGCCCCGGTGTACGAACGCGCGGCCTGGTTCCAGCCACTCTCCCAGTAGGAGACGGCCAGCACGAAGTTGGGGTTAAGGCCGTGGTGGTGAGCCGCCCGGACCAGAATCGCCCGAGCCTGGGCAGCGGTCACGGTTTGGCGGTGGGCGGCATAGGCAGGCTGGGCGGTGACGGCGACGGTGAGGCTGAGGCTGGCCGCGATTGCGACCGCGAGGCGCGCAAGGTTGTGCATGCGACCGAAACGTCACCGCGGCCGGCCGACTTGCTCGTCCGGTGCAAATTGTTGTTAAGGGCCACAGGCACCTTGACTTTAGGTGATCGCGAGCATGAAATAAGGGGCAGCCCGGATAGGGGGATCGAAATTTACTTCGGGCAAAGGAAGGCGCAAGCATGCCGACGCTGACCAAGGAGGAGCAGATCCGTGCCGACACGGCTCAGCTGCATGGGATGGGCTATGCCCAACAGTTGTTCCGCGACATGGGTGGCTTCAGTAACTTCGCGATCTCGTTCACTATCATCTCGGTTCTCACTGGCGGTCTCACCCTTTACAGCTACGGCCTGGTCCATGGCGGGCCGCAGCAGATGGGCATCGGCTGGCTGCTCGTCGGCGTGATGGTCCTGGTCGTGGCGGCGGCCATGGCGCAGCTGGCGTCGGCCCTGCCGACGGCGGGCGCCCTCTACTACCAGGCGGCCAAGCTGGGCAACAAGCACTGGGGCTGGATCACGGGATGGTTCAACCTCATTGGGCAAATCACAATCACAACCGGCATTGTCTACGGCAACGCCCTCTTCGCGGCGGCGCTGCTGAATGCGCTATGGAACTACCCGTCCGACGTGACGACCACGTCCGGCAAAGTGGGCGTCATCAGCATCTTCGCCGTCCTGCTGGCGGTCCAGGCGACAATCAACCACGTCGGCGTCCGGCTGGCGGCGCGCGCCGCCGACATCAGCGTCTGGTGGCACATCAGCGTCATCGGCGTGCTGCTTGTTGCCGTGGGCCTTCTCCATCCGCTGCACCCGATCAGCTATGCCTTTACGCAGTCCTACAACAACTCGGGCTTTGGCTCTCCGATCTACGCCTTCCTGGTTGGCCTGCTACTGGCACAGTGGACCTTTACTGGGTACGACGCCTCTGCTCACGTGACCGAAGAAACGGTCAATCCGGCCAGGCGGGCGCCCTGGGGGATCATGAATTCGGTGTTCTGGTCCTTGGTCTTCGGCTACCTGATGTTGCTCGCCCTGACCCTCGCCATCCCCGACCTGGCCAAGACCGCGGCCAGCAGCAACCCGGTCCTCGACATCGTCAAGAACGCACTCGGCACAAACGGCGGGCTGTTGCTGTTCTTTGGCTTCGTGATGGCGCAGGCGTTTTGCGGGCTAAGCTCCATCACGTCCAACTCACGCATGCTGTTTGCCTTCAGCCGTGACGGCGCCCTACCCGGGTCGAAGTGGCTGCACGTGGTTAGCAAGAAATTCCGGACGCCGGCGCGGGCCATCTGGGTAGCGGCTATTGTCGCGTTCATCCCAGCCCTGGCTCAATTCCCGGTGCCGGCGATCTACTCGATCGTGGTATCGATCTCGGTCATCGGCCTGTACGTCTCCTACGTGATTCCAGTGTTGCTGGCGCTGATCTATCCGAATCGATGGAAGCCAGGGCCCTGGAACCTCGGTCGCTACTGGCCGATCGTCGCCTGGGTTGCCATCATTTGGGTGGCGTTCATCAGCATCGTGTTGATGCTTCCAGAGTACAGCGCAAGCTTTACCGGCTGGGGACTCGCCGACCTCACGGCCTACCTGACCAGCGCCGGCTTATGGGCCGGGCCAGCCGTGGCGATCTTCATCATCGTCGGCGGCCTCTACTACATTCTCTGGGGCAAGAACCATTACAACGGTCCGATCATCATGGGCTCCGAGGACGATATGCGCCGAATGGAGCAAGACGTCGAGAAAGGGTCGATCTACCACGAGCCGACGGTTACCGAGCCCGCGCCGGCACTCACACCGCAACGCGTCTGACGGCTTAGCGAAAAGAACGGGGAGCGAGCCACACGGCTCGCTCCCCGCGACTGATGGAGGGGAGATGGGACGACTCGACGGTAAAGTCGCGCTGATCACCGGCGCCGGCAGCGGGATGGGGCGCGTGGCGACCCATGCCTTCGTCCGCGAAGGCGCCCAGGTGGTCGCCGCGGACGTCAACGACAAGGCGGTCCATGAAACCGTCGCCAACCTGCAGGGGCAAGCGGTGGCGGTGATCGGGGACGTCACACACGATGCTGACGTGGCGGTCTTCGTCGAGACCGCCGTCGGCCGTTTCGGCAAGCTCGACGTGCTCTACAACAACGCCGGCATCTTCGATGAGGCCGACGAGTCGGTGCTGACCACGACCGACGCCATCTGGGACCGGACGATGGCGATCAACGTCAAGGGCCTCGCCTTTTGCTGCAAGCATGGCATCCCGGAGCTGATCAAGGCCGGCGGCGGCTCGGTGATCAACATCGCCTCCTTCGTCGCCCTGGTCGGGTGCACCGTGCCGCAAGACGCCTATACGGCGAGCAAGGGCGCGGTCATCGCGCTGACGAAATCGCTGGCGGTACAGTTCGGACCGCAGGGCATTCGCACCAATGCGATCTGTCCGGGACCGATCGAGACGCCGCTGATGCGCGACCTGCTGAAAGATGAGAACAAGAAACGGATCCGGCTGAATCGGATCCCGATGGGCCGCTTCGGCCTCGCCGACGACATCGTCTCGCTGGCCATCTACCTGGCCTCCGACGAGTCGACCTGGACCAACGGGGCCGCCCTCGTCGTCGACGGCGGCATCACCTCCAACTACTTCTGATGGTCACGGTGGGAAGCCCCGGCCGTTTGCTGATCGGCGGGGCCTGGCGCAGCGGGCAGGATGAGAAGACCTTCGAGATCGTCGAGCCCGCCACCTCGGAGGTGATGGCGACCGCCGCGGTGGCTTCGCCGGAGGACGTTGAGGCCGCGGTCACCGCGGCTCGGACGGCGTTCGAGGGGGGAGCGTGGAGTGACGCGCCGGCCAGCGCCCGGGCGAAGGTGCTGTACAGGATCGCGGAACTCATCCGGTCGGAGGTCGACCAGCTGGCGACGCTGGAGGCGCGCAATGCCGGCAAGCCGATCCGCGACGCCCGCGACGAGGTGCTGGGGGCCGCGCAGTGTTTCGAGTACTACGCCGGCGCCGCCACCCGGATCTTCGGCGAGACCATCCCGGTGACGGCGCCCGGGCTCGACTTCACGCTGCGCGAGCCAGTCGGGGTGGTGGCGCTGATCGTACCGTGGAACTTTCCGCTGACGATTGCCTCCTGGAAGGTCGCGCCGGCGCTGGCCGCAGGCAACGCCGCCATTCTGAAGCCGGCGAGCTACACGCCGCTCACCGCCCTCGAGCTAGGACGCATCGCCCTCGAAGCCGGACTGCCGGAAGGCATGCTCAACGTGATCACCGGCCCGGGCAGCAGCACTGGGAGCGCGCTGGCCGGCCACCCGGGCGTCGACAAAATCGCCTTTACCGGCGAGACGCAAACCGGCGTCAGTATCCTCCAGCAGGCGGCCCCCAACATCACGCGCGTGTCGCTCGAGCTGGGTGGGAAATCTCCCAACATCATCTTTGCGGACGCGGATCTCGAGAAGGCCGCGCCGGCCGCCGTCAACAGCGTCTTCGGGAATGCCGGCCAGGACTGCTGTGCCCGCAGCCGTGCCTTTGTCCATCGCTCGATCGCCGAGGAGTTCGACCAGCGGGTCGCCGCCGGTTCCCGGAAGTTGACCATCGGCGACCCGCTCGATGCCCGCACCGAGGTCGGTCCCCTGATTTCGATGAAGCAACGCGCTCGCGTGCAGGGCTATATCCAGCTCGGCCGCCAGGAAGGCGCGCGCTTGCTGGCGGGTGGATCGGCACCGGGTGGCCACCTGTCGGCGGGCAGCTTCCTCGAGCCGACGGTGTTCGACCGCGCCGATAATCAAATGCGGATCGCGCAGGAAGAGATCTTCGGCCCGGTGCTGACCATCATTCCGTTCACCGATGAGGACGAGGTCCTGGGGTTGGTCAACGACACGCCCTACGGCCTTTCGGGGTCGATCTGGACGCGCGACATCGGCCGCGCACTACGGGTCGCCCGGGGCGTGAAGACCGGAGTGCTCAGCATCAACAGCAGCCGTAGCGTCCACCAGGAGGCGCCCTTCGGCGGTTACAAGCGCAGTGGCATCGGCCGCGAGTTGGGGATGCACGCGCTCCAGCTCTATACGGAAGTCAAGAACGTTTTCGTCAGTCTCGAGTAAGTAGGAGGGATTCGACATGGCGCGCACAGGGACCCCGACGCGCGAGCGATCGACGACCACGCGAGCCGACCGCACCAACGGACAATCGCGCCGCCAGGAGAAGACCGCCAAGCTCACGCTCGAAGAGCTCGTCCGCCAGACCAAGGCCGGCGAGGTCGACACCGTCATCATCGCGATCGCCGACCTCCAGGGACGGCTGATGGGAAAGCGGCTGACGGGGCCGTACTTTCTCGACCACGTCGATGAGGGATTGCACGCGTGCGACTACCTCCTGGCGATGGACGTCGACAACGAGCCGCTGCCTGGCTTCAAGTTCAGCAACTGGGGCACCGGCTACGGCGACATGCACGGCCATCCCGACCTGTCGACGATCCGGCGCCTTCCCTGGCTGGAGAAGACGGCGCTGATCCTCTGCGACGTCGAGACGATGGACGGCAAGCCCGTTGACGTCGCGCCCCGGCAGATTCTTCGCCGCCAGGTCGAGCGCGCGCGCAAGCTGGGCTTCAACCCAAAGACCGGCTCCGAACTCGAGTTCTACCTGTTCAAAGACAGCTTTGACCAGGCCGCCGAGAAGGACTACCGCAACCTGCAGCCCTACGGCCGCTACATCGAGGACTATCACATCCTGCAGGGCACCAAGGCCGAGTGGTTCAACCGGCTCGTCCGCAACGGCATGGAAGGGGCCGCGGTGCCCGTCGAGAACAGCAAGGGGGAGTGGGGGTTCGGCCAGCAGGAGATCAACCTGCGCTTTGCCGAATCACTGGAGATGGCGGACCGCCACGTCGTCTACAAGAACGGCGTCAAGGAAATCGCCGCCCTCAACCAGGTGGCGGTGACGTTCATGGCGAAGTGGACGATGGCGCAGGCGGGCAGCTCATTCCATCTGCACTCCTCGCTCTGGGACGTCAAGACCGATAAGGCGCTCTTTCATTCGGCGAACGGCGGCCCGCACGGGATGTCGACCCTGTTCCAGCATTACCTCGCGGGGCTGATCGCGCTGGCCCGCGACTTTTCGCTCTTCTATGCGCCCTTCGTCAACTCCTACAAGCGGTACCAGGCGAGCTCCTTCGCGCCCACCTCGATCGTGTGGAGCTACGACAACCGGACCTGCGGCTTCCGCATCATCGGTCACGGGCCAAGCCTGCGCGTCGAATGCCGCATTCCGGGCGCCGACGGCAATCCCTACCTGGCCTTCGCGGCGACGATCGCGGCCGGGCTGTACGGCATCGAGAACAAGCTGCCGTTACCGCCGGAGTTCCGGGGCGACGCGTACTCGGCGAAGGATCTACCTCGCGTGCCGGGCAACCTGACCGAGGCGATCGATGCCCTGGACAAGAGCCAGGTCGCTCGCCAGGCCTTCGGCGATGACGTGGTCGAGCATTACCTGCACTCCGCCCGGCTCGAGCGGCAGAGCTTCGATAGCGCCGTGACGGACTGGGAGCTGCGAAGAAACTTCGAGCGCATTTAAGGCAAGGCATTCCAGGCGTTGCCGGTCCATTCCCAGGCGTTGATGCGAAGGGTGGTGAAATCCCGGCTCAGGTCTTCGAACGCAAAGACCGTCCCCGCAACGTTGTCGCCGGTCGCCGCCACGATCCGTACCTCGGCACCCGGCTGACCGACGAGTTGCAGCCCAGCCCAGTCTCGCCCGTCCCAGCTCCAGGTCTCGGTGGGAGCCGGCCCCAGTGAGTTGCTCGACACCGTGACCAGCAGTAACCGTCCGGACTTGGGGTCAGGGACGAGCGCCATGTTGTAAAAGGCGAAGCCGGGCTCGTGTGCCGGCGCGAGCTGGTGCCAGGTGGTGCCGTCCCAGCTCCAGGTCTGGGATCGACACTCGAAACCCGCACACGCGCCGGCGATGGCGAGCACGCTGCGGCTGTGCGGTTCATAGGCGATCGCGGCCACGGGGCTGGTCGGCCCGCCCGAGACGTTCCGCGGCCGCCACGCGACACCGGTCCAGTTCCACATCTGAATTGGCGCTCCAACGTGGATGTCGGACTGCACCAGCACCATCTCGTGCAGGTCCCAGTCATAGGTCGTGCTGCTCATGAGACTCGCGGGTGGCGCGGCATAGCCGGTTCCAACCTCACTCCAGCTCGTTCCGTCCCAGGCCCAGGTGTCGTTGAGGAGGGTCTGATCCCCGTAGGCCTGTCCGCCAAAGAGCAGCACCGCGTGCATGCCCGGATCCCACGCGACCGCCGCGCCCGTCCGCCGAGGCGGCGCGACCGGGGGATGGGCTTGCGTCCAATGATTGTTCGACCAGAGCCACGTTTGGTCGCGGAAGTTCAACAGTACGACCTGTCGGTGCACGGCGTCGTAGGCAAAAACGGGAAACAGCCCGAAGAAGAGGGTGCCGGTCGGGGATGGCGAGCGAATCGCGGCCGGCTTCGCCACAGGGACGGCGGGTCGTCCTCCCACCACGACGACCGCGAGCAGGACTGCCAATACGCTCCCTGTTCATGCTTTGTGGCTATCTTGCATCCGGTAGGCTTTGGCGTGATGGCGAAACAAGCCGCGATCGAGTCGCCGCCGGTGAACGTGTACGAGGCGAACGACCAGCTTACGGTCGCGATCCCCATCCCGGGCGCGCACCATGACACGACCGAGGTCACGCTCGACGGCCGGACGCTGATCATCCGAGCGGAGGCACGCTATCCCCAAGAGCAGCAGCACTACCTCCAGCACGAGTGGTCGGTCGGGACGTCGCATCGGGAAATCGTATTGCCCAGGCCGGTCCGAGCCACCGGCGCCAAAGCGGTGCTGACGCACGGCATCCTGACGATCTCGTTGCCGATCGGGACCGAGGAAACGTCGTCCCGGACTCGCCTCCCGGTCACCGAGCCGGCCAGCCACCAGGGCCCGTCACACTAACCGTGCGCGCCGTTGCGGCGCGGTGGACGGTCCTCGAGCTGCTCCATCCGATTCCTTCGCTGCTGACAACCCTGGCCGCGATGGGCTTCGCCTGGATCTTCGGCATCGGCTTGCGCGACGGTCGGTTTTGGTGGATCGGCGCCATCATGCTGCTGGTCCAGTTTTCGATCAGTGCGCTCAATGAGTGGGCCGACGCCGAGCTCGACCGCCGGGCGCGACGGCGCCGACCGATCCCGCTGGGCCTGGTCTCGCGTGGCGCCGCGCTGAGCGTCGCGGTCGTCTGCGCGGTCGGCGCTTTCCTGCTGTGCGTGCTCTCCGATTTGGGGCCCTTCGCGCTGCTCCTAGTCGGAGTTGGGACTGCCTGTGGGTGGGCCTACGATCTCTGGCTCAAGGCCACCCCGCTGAGCTTCGTTCCCTTCGCCATCGGGTTTCCCCTCATGCCGTTCTGGATCGGCGTCCTCGCGGGCCGCCCGCTGACGTCGCTGCTGATCCTCTTTCTCGGCGGCAGTCCGCTCGCCACCGCCATCCACCTCGCCGACGCCATTCCCGATCGTGATCGAGACCTCGAGGCCGGCCTGGAGACATTGGCGGTGGCACTCGGAAAGCCGAGGGCGGAACTGGCCGCCGCGGGTCTGCTGCTGATCGGCGCGCTGGTCTCGATCGTCCTGCTCCTTCGTCATGGCCTACCATCGATTGCCGCGCTATTCCTGATGGGCATCGTGGCAAGCGGCGTGGTGGTCGTTTTCAGTTCTCGGGC
>WNFA01005602.1_pt1 | contig 10504 bp, 10 predicted proteins | sample 5400481 | NCBI WGS metagenome assembly WNFA01 (sample SAMN13153340, study PRJNA577476) | soil metagenome | isolation source: 120 cm saprolite under Douglas fir tree site 2 hole 1 replicate 2 | place: USA:California | collected 2015-04-18 | reverse complement strand
ACAACTCAATCGTGCAGAACTACATTGAGCAGCGAGCTGTGGACTTGTAGACCGCCGTCTAAACCGCCGGAGTAGTCAATAAAGCCCAATTTCCTGAATCGGTTCATGAAAAAACTGACGCGCGAACGAGTCGTGCCGATCATCTCCGCCAGCGTTTCCTGACTGATCTTGGGGACCACCGCTTCAGGGATGCCCTCCTTGCCGAAATGAGCGAGCAAGAGAAGAACACGCGCCAGTCTCTTTTCACTGGAGTTGAACAGCTGATCGACCAGATCCTCTTCGTAACGGATGTTCCGCGCCAGCAAATAGGCCACGAACATGTCGGAAAACGCGTGTTCGCGATGCAGTGCCGTTATCATCGCCTTTTTGTCGACCCGCAGAAGTTCGCAATCTGTCATTGCAGCTGCGGATCCCATCCGAACAATCTGACCGGCGAGTGCGCCTTCGCCAAAAAAACTCCCCTCATTTAATATGCCGATCGTTGCTTCCTTGCCGACTTTAGAGACGACGGTGAGTCTCACCTTGCCATTTTGGACATAGAAGACGGCGTCCGCCTGATCCCCTTGTGCGTAGATGCTCTGGTTTTTCAGAACAGTCAACAAGTTCCTGCCCTCGCCAATGGTTACGAGGAAGGTGTGGGGGTCAAACCCGCGATTCTTCTTAGCCGCGATAGGAGTCATGATTGGCGACGCCATGAGAGTGCCCCGGGGCGATTGCGCAGAGCCGGCAACTGGCCAAGCCTGTTCAGCCGCTCGTTTGGTTCCACGCACACTGTGGACCTTCCTATCATAAAGGATTAACTCTTAGCAGGTCCATGCTCGGAGGGCTAGGTCGACGGGACGCAACGGAAGCAACAGTGAGGCGCTCTTTTCTGGGGTGTTTTGGGACGACTTGTATGCGCGTCCAACCCTGACGGCGACGGCTGCATTGCAGGTCAGCATCCAGAAAAGGGCCGGTCGAGCCTAGTACCCGACCGGCCATGGCGGTTGTTGCATTAGCGTCATTGCGCTTTGGGCTTGGCTGCCTTCTTGGCCGCAGCCGGATGATCGGGAACCGCTTTCACCTTGCTCTCGTCCACCTCCACGCCTTGGCCGGCAAAGCTTGCGCCCGCGGGAACCACCCAGTACTCGGCAGTCTTTGTGCCCGCAGGCCCGGTGCGTGTCTCAATACGGCTGGGGTCGATTCCCTGTTTGGCTGCGCCGGTAGCGAGATAGATCTTGGAGTTGACGGCCCGTTCCGCCTCAAAAATTGCTCCGATCGACCAAATGGGTAGCGGCGGTTGTTTTTCAAATCGGGAAGATGCGAGACCTAGGGAGGGGACTTATTCGTCGGATAAGGGATAACCTCATGACATGAGCCATTCAGTACAGTATTGCTCCACGAATTGAGCGAAGATATTAATGCCTCAAAGGAGCAGTTTTCCCGCCCAACCAGACGGTTTGACTCCCTCTTGAGGCAGAAGCTTGTCCAGACAAGGTGGTTCGCGGGCCATTACCGGATATTCGTCATCTGGAATCGGCAACCGGGTCGCCTCCCAGTTTGCGCCACCTTGTCACGGCGGGCCTCGCTGCCACGCCTCCACCAGGAGGAGGAACCAAAATGCGCCCTAGAGATCTAATGAAGCCTGATCTGTTTAGCGAAATCGTACTGCTGGGCAGCGCCGGGCTGATATTCGTTTCATTGTTGTTGGTCGTAGTGGCAGCGCTTACCCGAGCGTGACCGCGAGGCCAGCTTCTCTGGAGGATTTATGCCACCAACCGTTCAAGTCGGCGCCATTCTGATCGAAGAGTGGCCACTGATGACTCAAGTCCTGGGTCTGGAGAGCGAGCACTATTCGGGCAACTGGAGCCTGGTGAAGTTGCTGGATGGCTTCGCCCTTGATCGCAAGGTCCGAGCCTCGGGATGGAACTTGTTTTTCATGGCCGAAGAAGTAAAGACGATGTTCTTTGGGGCTCTTGGAGCGAAGAAGATCGAGAATGCACTGAAGCGGATTCTAGAGAAAGTAAAGCAGCAACACTTCAATGGCCTCGAAGTGACGGAGATCGTGGCAAAGCGTTTTCTAGGTGTGCCCTATACCATCGTTTCGGCACACTCTCGCCATATCCAGCAAAGCTGCTACCTGGATGGCGACGAGACACGGCGGGCGTCCCGGCAAAACGCAGAATGGGCCAGAGGTTGAGCCTGTTCCCCTCCGGGAGTGGGGTTGGTGCTTGGCTGGGCTAATTGGCGTTAATGCCCAGTTACTTCTCCGAAGCCGCTAAGCGCCGATCTCGATGCGGATCTGTGCGGGGTTGGCCAGTGCTAAGCTCACATTTTTCTCCCGGCTTGGCCCCACAAGTGGGGCAACGAACCTCCATGGCTAGTTTCTGCTTGGCTCTCATGACTCCATAATGCACAGCTGCCCGTCCGTAGGCTGTTCAATTGTGACCAGTAGACGCAAAAACATTGACTGCCTCAATCTTTCTCTTCCATATAGAACTGAGGAACGGTGACTCACGTCGTGGAGCCTAAGCCTCGTGCAGGACTCTCACCCTAATCAACAGGGTGTGCTATGTCCTAACAGCTAAAGCAAAGAGAGAATTTTAGTTAGGGTGACGGAGTACAGGGAACCCGACGTCGGCGAGTGTGGCCCGCCCGAGACGGATTCCCTGTACCGTGCTGACATGAAACGGCGCCCCGCTACTGCATTAATAATTGTGGCGGATCAAAACCCTGCCGCTCTATTGCGGCGGCGGTTTTTCTTCCCGCTTCTTTTGTTCTTCGCGGGCTTTCTCTTCTTTCGTCAGCGGCCGCTTCGGTTGTGCCTCGGACGGCTGGTTTTTTGGTCGCTCACCAGGTTGTGCACTCGGTGGACGGTCGGGCCGCTGCTGATTCGCTTGCCGCTGTCGAGCCTGGTCGGCTTGCTGTTGATCTGCCTGCCGTTGGCGGGCCTGATCCGCCTGCTGTTTATCCGCCTGCCGTTGGCGGGCCTGATCGGCTTGCTGTTTGTCCGCCTGCCGCTGGCGGGCCTGATCGGCTTGCTGTTGATCCGCCTGCTGTTTATCCGCCTGCCGTTGGCGGGCCTGATCGGCTTGCTGTTTGTCCGCCTGCCGCTGGCGAGCCTGATCGGCTTGCTGTTGATCGGCCTGCCGCTGGCGGGCCTGATCGGCTTGTTGTTTGTCCGCCTGGCGCTGGCGAGCCTGATCGGCTTGCTGTTGATCGGCCTGCCGCTGGCGGGCCTGATCGGCTTGCTGTTTGTCCGCCTGGCGCTGGCGAGCCTGATCGGCTTGCTGTTGATCGGCCTGCCGCTGGCGGGCCTGATCGGCTTGCTGTTTGTCCGCCTGACGCTGCCGATTCTGATCCGCTTGCTGTTGAGTTGCCTGCTGCTCGCGAGCCTTTTGCTCCTGCTGTTGAGTTGCTTGCTGTTCGCGAGCCTTGTCCGCCTGCTGCTGTTGACGCGTCTGGTCGGCCTGCTGCTGAGCCGAAGGCGGCCGGTCGTTGCGACCGGGCTGCGGCCTCTGGCCCGGCGCATTCGCCTCTGGGGCGTTGGCGGGTTTGTTCGCCGTGTTCGATGGCGGCGCATTGGCCGGTTGCCCGGAGTTACCCATAGCTGGCTGGCCGCTCGGGCGGTTGGCGTTCGGGCGGTTGGTGTTCGGCGTCGCGGGTTTTCCCGGAGGCGCCTGCTTGACTTGGGGCCGCTCTGCCGCAACGTTCGCAGGACGCAACGTTTCGACTTCGTGCCGCGCGAGCGGCTGGCCGGGGTGCGCCGTGAGCGCTTGCTGTTGCTTTGCAAAAGACACCGGCGGCGGGGGCGGCGGTGCCTTCGCTACCACGGCCCGCTGGGCAATGGCTGCTGGTGGCTGAGCTACCCGATTGGCGGACGAGGCTGCAGGTCCGAGAACACTGTTTCTGGTAGGAGCCACCGCTGCCCTCCGGTTGATGGGCGCCGAGGCAATTTGCTGCTGATTCACGACAACCACGGCTCTGGCCACCGGCTGCGCGCTGGTAAATGTGCTTTGCGGAACTGCGGTTACTCCGCCCCGCACCGTCCTGTTAACGTAGGTGATGTTAGTGACGTTATTATTCGTGATCTGCGTGTTGTAGACGTTTGTGATGGTCGTGGTCGTGACGGTCGTGTTGCTCACATTGACGCGGTCCACGTAACCACGGCTGACGTTATACGAAGGCACATAAACTTCCCTCGGGCCCAAAGGGAACCACCCCACATTCACGCCGAACCCGCCTCCGCCTCCGCCGCCAATAAACACCACTAGCGCCGGCGCATAAACGGGCCGCACTTCGCGCGGTCCGGGTATCCATCCCCATCTTCCGCGGACCGACACCCAACGGCCGTAGTGGAAGGGTGCGTAACCCCACGGCTCGTCGTCCACCCAGGTCCAGCCCCACGGGGAAATCCAGGCCCAATGGCCATCACGATAGGGAGCCCAGTCGGAATTAACTCTGGTGGGCATCCAGACATTGCCGTACTCCGGATCGGAGCTCCATGAACCGTAGTCGTCCAAGTCTTGGTAGCCGACGACGTCGGCCGAGACGTAACGCGCCGATCGCGAGTCATCGTAGTGGCGTTCGCGTTCGTCGCCCCAGTTGTCAAAGTCATCGCGATCACCGGACTGGTAAACATCCGCCTCTAAGTAATCAGTTCCGGTGAAAGTGCCGCTGTCCCCTGAGCGCATCGTGTAGGTTTGGCCACCCCCAGTAGCTTCGCCCTCGCCGTTACGCACGACTACATATGTGGAATTTCCGTCTCCGCTCGCTTGAATGCGGTAGCGTCCGGGGCGCAGGATAGTAAACGCCTGATTGGGGGTATCCACTTCAAAGATTTCATCGCGGTCGAGTCGCCGCACGCGAATATCGACCGTTCCTTCCGTCAGCTCGATCTGAACGGTACGGTCGTCCAGGTTGAGGAAAGAAAAACCAGTGCGGTCATTCAAGCGGATGGTCGCCGCACCCAGTTGCAATTCTGCGCGCGAGCCCTGGTCGGTCCAGAGCCTGTCGCCGGTCGTAATGGGACGGTTGGTAAATGCCTGCACCCAATCCTGCTCACCGGCTGGTTCGAACGAAACCGAGCCCTGTAAATAGTTCAGCCGCGCCACTCGTCCTGGCGGGTCGTCATCATCCGCAATAGCCGCTTGCGGGAGGGTTAACATTGCCAACGCGACCGCGAGCAGCGCGATCATCCATCTCAGTCTCTTCTCTAGTTTTGTGGTCATAGAAGTTTGTGTCTCTCTTTCCCGGGACCGAGCTCCCAGAACGGATTTTTGGGGATGCCGCGCACCTCATGCCGATGGTTTTGCCCCGAATACCCCATCGTGGTGCCTAGCGGACGAAGAATATACCAGGCGCGAATCTGGACCCGACTACGGGCGCGCGCATCTCACGCGCAGAATTCTACTCCGAGATGCATGAATACATTGTCCCACCATGCTGTGCAATGCTGTGCACAATTGCTCATTCCTTCGGTGATGTCCGCACGTATCCTGTTCATTCACCACTAAATCGATCCGACGCCACCACCCCTCTTCTGTTTTGATGTTTTGTTGTCTGTGCCGGTTGTAAGCCAGCTCCTCATTGCGGAGGGGCTGCGCCGTTCAGGCAGGCTTATCGGTACTTCACTGGAGTCCGACCCCCACCCCCTTCTTGAGGGAAGTCGTAAATTGAGATTCCTTTTGACGACGTTGCGTATCGTACGTTCTTGATTCCGAAGGGTTGGATTGTGGGCACAATCTTTTGCGGTTCTAGACGATGGAGGGTATAGCTTTGGGCGGTGGTCGGCTGCTACCGTGTACTCAGGGGCGTGTATGAGCGGGATTGCACATATTCTCGTCGTTGACAATCATCCGATCGCCCGGAAGACAATCTGCGCACTCCTTCGCGCAGATCCCGACTCTGATGTGGTATGCGACGCCACGAATGGTGCGGAAGCGGTGGTGCAGGCGAACTGTTCCTGCCCACAGTTGTGCTTCCCGTCTTGTCTCGCAATTTACAAAAGCGAAAGTGGCCGAGGTCATCGCCGCCCCGAGGCTGGGCGGTCGGGTCCCCGAGATTCCGTCCTCACAGAGTCATTTCCGCTCTAGAGGTTCACTTAGCCTTTAGCTTCGCTGCTTGTTCCAATTGCTTCACAGCCGCCATGGTGCGTGCGGTGTAGTCTACGCGCTTGTCTGACTTCGGTCGTCGGTGGCGTTTGGTGACAGAGTCATGTTTTGACATTGACTTCTCCTGTTAGCCGCTTAAGTACCGCAAGGGTCTCTGCCCGTTGCAGCCCAATGATGAGAGTCAATCCGCGTCTTTGCGCAGCTTTTTTCGGGCGCGCTTTCTCGCCAAGGCTTGCTTCACCCGGCGCTTCGCGCCCGGCTTCAGGTAGAACGAGTGACGCTTCACTTCCTTGATGATGTCTTCCGTCTGAACCTTGCGCTTGAAGCGACGGAGTGCGTTTTCCACCGACTCGCCTTCTTGCAGTCGAACTTCTGCCAAACTCATCACCCCCAAATCAGCCCTGTATCGGATATGTTCAAGCTTACACCCTTTGTGGCACGCTCAGTCGAATTGATTGCCGGTAGTCTGCGACTTCCTGGGTCGCTCGACGATGGCCGTGTTCCATTGCCTTGAAGATAACCCGCTGGCGCTCTGCAGTCGCAACGGCCGTCCGCTGGCTTTGCCCGCACCTCTGCCAAGTCAGTGTGGGGTGGTAGGGCGAAATGACGTAGTTGCGTTCAGCGGGATGCTCTTCGAAACCCTTGACGCTTACCGTGTTGGGCACGATCTTGTCCTTGGCGTCCAGAACGGGGCGGCACTACCGCCACTTCCGGTCAGCGAGACGCACGTGCTTCCAAATGCTCCACTCTTCTCTTCTTCTGTTCACTCGCATCGAGCTCTCCCTCCAAATAGTGAAATTTGAGAGAATCGGGGCGAAAGATTAGAAAGGAGCGTCCCAGACTTGCGGAGTCAGCGGTTTGCAAAAGAATGGCTCCTCAGGTAGGACTCGAATCCGCCTGCATACGTAAATAGAAGGACTTACAGAGCACGGACGGCACTGAAAGTATACGCAAGGATGTACTAGTTCACGTTAACTGATTGCAAAGTGATCGCAGCTTTGCCCCTGCAGCTATCCGGATAGGAGCAGCAATAAAACACTGATTGGGATAACGATGACCCGATCTCGCATTCGTGCGCCCAATGCTTGCAGCCGGTGGAACATCTGGTTGAGGAGGTGGTCGCGTATGTCCAGCAGCCTGCACTTATACAGCGCGGGACACGATCCTCGTTTGTCCTGCGGGTTTTTGGGCTGAGAAGCAATCGCGTGGCTGTTGCGAGCGAATGCGAGCTGGGGTTGCGAGCGAATACGAGCTGGTTAACAAACAATCGGAGCTGATTTCGATGGAAAACTCAGTGGCACGACATGCAATTGACGAACTTGCAGATTGGGTGAGGCAAGTAAATTGGAGATTTTTTTGCACGCTCACCTTTGGGCGGCCTTTCTCTGACCGGCAGGCTGAGGCAGTATACGCAACGTTTATAGATCGACTCGAACGCAGCCTGCATTGCGAGGTTTGCTTCGTTCGTGGAGACGAGAAAAGATTCTCCGGTTGCGGCATGCCTGCGAGTGGTAGGCATTTCCATGCCCTTATAGCGTGCGAAGCTCCAGTACAGCCGACATTCATCGAATCTCTCTGGACAAGCATGGCGGGCACTCGTGCCGCTGGTGCTGGTGCATTGGTTGAGGAATACAACTGCAACGAGAACGGCGCAAGGTACGTTTTGAAATTTATCAATGAGCCGGATGGAAATTGGGCTTTCCGTCACCTCGAACTGTTTCAGCCACAGGCTAGAGCCTCACAAAAGATGAATAAACGGTGGCGCAGGCGCTTAAAGCGATTCAACACCCGGAAAGAGAAGTTGGGGTAATCCGTATCAGGAGAGAAATTCACATGGAAGATATGAGTGCGTGTAATGGAATCCTAGACGACCCATTCGAGCATGCAGTTGGTCTTTCTGCTATCTGGCAGAAATGCATGTTGGAGACCTGTAAATCAGGGTGCAGACCGCTCGTTTCGAGGGAACACGGTCAATTGGCAAAATTAAAAAGGTCTCTCGGCATGAAGCAAGCCACAAAGGTCGTTGAGTACGCCATCGGAAACTGGGTCAAATTCGGGCAAAAAGCCGTGAAAGATGTGGGATCGAATGATTTTCCTCCCAAGCCATGTGTCGGCTGGTTTTATCAATATCACGCAATAGCAGTGCTGATGCTGCATGACGAATTGCAAGCAATCGCACAACAACACGCAGTGAAGGAGAGCCTAGCTAAAGAAGTAGCAAAGGAGGGTCAGCGGATTGCTGCTCTTAATGCTGCTTGCGAAGCTGAGCGAAAGCAAAAGCCGTTGACATTGCAAGAAGTGGAAGCAATCGAAGCGGAAGTTGAGGCTGAATTTGCAGCGAAACACAAATTATCCGCTTAGGCATACAGCAGAACACTCGGCTTAGGTGACATATAAGAAAGGAATGAGATGAAGCCCGTACAACGTTTTGGGCAAGCGTATTGTAGCTGGGTCGGTCTTGACCTGCCGGCCTTGTTTTTCCCATTGGTGATTAGACGAACCACGGAGCCGCCCACAATAGCTAGGCGCAGGTTGTCAGCTCAACGATGGGCATGTTCGATTGTGTTCGGAGGATGGCAGGCATGGCATTGATCTTGAAGAAGCAATCAGCTTTCCAACGCTGGTATGACAAGAACAAGCTCCGGCTATCTGAGAAGCGCAAGAAGCTGTACATGGAAAATCCCCAATACCGGCAACGGGCATTGGAAGCCAGCAGAAAGCGTAGGCGCGGCGAGCGATGTCTGCCGACTCCACCCGACGCCCCAATTTCCTTCGCGGAATCTGCTGCACGCACGGGTGTAGGCGTCTCGACTTTGCATGAGTGGCGGAGGAAGAAGTACTTCCCCGAACCGAAGCACCATAATGGCCGACTCTGGTTTTCAGAGGGTCATGTGCTCTTGCTGATGAACCTGAAGGATTTTTTCAGCGTATACGGAAAGCGACCTTGGAAAGTGAAGCTGGTTAAACTGAAAGAAGTGGTCGCGTCCATTAGTGCTGACTGGGATTAAGCTAATCTCGGTGCCGATCTGCACAAGGGGGAGCATCCCTGCAAACGATTGCTCACATTGACAAACATCCCCCGCCCGCTACGCACAAGGTGTGGCTTGCCACAAATCCATTCAAGTTGGGTATTTTGTGGGAAATACGGCTGGCGAGTCGCGGGAGAGCTGATGAGGAAAGAGGAATGCAAAACAACGGGAACACAGTCCCCAGCTCCCCCCGCCGGAACTTGCCTAGTGAAGCAGCGGATGCTGCAGGCGACAAGAATATTAACAGCAGCGGTGCCAATGACTCATTTCGGGGAGGAAAGCGTTACAACCGCATTGTATTTCTGAGACTCAGGTTTCACTGAGGCATTCGCGCTGCATTTTTTGGGGGAAGCCTGTGCAACTGCTTTGCCTTGTCGTGTCGCAGTTTGTTCGGTGGTAAGCGAGCAATTGGGTTCGGCTCCTTGTATAGATACAATCATCGTCCCCGGTTGAGACATGCTATGAGTCTCGGTTCGTGCAGTTTGATTTTTCGGCGCCTTTGTTTGCGATGGCCTCGATACTTGTTGCTGAACATGTCCGGCAAGCTGCTTGCTGCTTTGGTTCAGTGCGGAACTCAGGGCAGAACCAGCCTTCACTGCCGCAGTTGATGAACCTGCGCCAAGCAAAACAGATTCCGCCACTGCCTGTGAAGCGGCGGGCAAGGAAAGTGTGGTCGATCCCATTGTTAGAGAAATTCCGAGAAGAAAAACCATTCGTCTCATGGGCTATTTCTCCCAAGTACTTTCGTGAAGTCTAGCCGCACTTCCAGCCACAATCAAGGTTAAGTAACCCTTCACTCTGGCTCAAACCGCCGAAGCCATACCATCGTGCGATCCAATTGCAGAGTTTCGGTAACCAGTTGCATAGATTGTGCAACTATCTGCCTGCAATCAAATTGCAAGGACATGAGGGACAGATCGGAGCTGAATACAGGCACGTTTTAGACGACAGTTCATAGTCCGCTGAACACCCTTGCATGTCCGGCTAGAATGCGACTCTTAGCCGCAAGATCAGGCTCCAGACTCCAGTCGCCCCGCACATGCGTGCCGCCAAGCACAATGCCGTCCCGCCGAGGGAACATGTAGAGTTCGTCAGCAAGCACGATGTAATTCACTTCAGGCTGGGGCAATAGGAATGTTAGCTGGCCCTTGATAGGGATGAGTTCCGCATCTGAGAACAAGGCGCGGGAGCCTAAGCCCGTGCAGTTCACCACCACCGGCTCCGGCAATGTGGCAATCTCGGCAATATCATGAAACTCCTGCAGCACCACTCTTCCCCCTGCCAGCCGAAAGTCTCGCAGGAGCGCCCGTAGGTAGGGGTGAGGCTCAATCAGCATGGCCTTGAATTGCCGGACGTAGCGATACGGGAACCGGTGTTCGGAGG
>WNFA01009482.1_pt1 | contig 10506 bp, 6 predicted proteins | sample 5400481 | NCBI WGS metagenome assembly WNFA01 (sample SAMN13153340, study PRJNA577476) | soil metagenome | isolation source: 120 cm saprolite under Douglas fir tree site 2 hole 1 replicate 2 | place: USA:California | collected 2015-04-18 | reverse complement strand
GCGTGCTAGGAGCTTCTGGCATTGCAGCTGAGCATATCATAGCTCATCGCGGCACGCGTTACCTCATCAACGAGCGTGGTCAGCAGGACTTCGAATCAGAAGCGCGGCGCTTCCCACGGCTCTTCCAGGATATCAAGTCAATCCCCGGCCTCACGCATCCCGATATTTGCTATGACGATTTGCTGCTCCTCGACCTGGGAGATCGAGAAGTGCAGTTGCGCTGGCTGGGACGCGCTCATACCGAGGGCGACACAGCCGTGTGGCTGCCAGCGGACCGCGTCCTTTTCGCTGGCGACCTGGTAGAGGCGAGCGCAGCTCCTTACTGCGGTGATGCCTACATCCAGGACTGGATAGGCACATTGAAAAACGTCCGCACGTTGGGCGCGCAGGTCGTTGTGCCAGGCAGGGGACCTGTCGTACGTGACGCAGCCGTGGAGCAGGCCATCGACGAAACACAGGAATACCTGACGATCCTGCGTAACACGGTGCGTGCGGCAGTCCTGCGTGAGGCGAGTATCGCTGAGACGTACCATGACGCCGAGTCCGCGCTCACCCCGCGTTTTGGCACCTGGGCCATCTTCAAGCACTGCCTGCCCTTCAACGTGCAGCGTATGTATGACGAACTGAGCGGCACCCGCCCGCGCATCTGGACCGAAACGCGCGACGCAGCCCTGTGGAAAGAACTGGCATCGTAATTGGATTTCTTGCATGGCACAGCACGATTTAGCACATTTGCAGGCTCGCCCAGGCTGGCAGGACCCCATCGTAATCGTAGGCGCTGGCCCCGTCGGCATGAGCGCCGCCCTGGGGTTGGCGCACCACGGTGTACCGTGCATCGTGCTCGATGACGGTGCAGGCCCCGCCATCGAGGGCTCCCGCGCCATCTTTATGGAACGGCATGCACTCGAGATCCTCGGCGCCTGGAGCCCCATCGGTCGGCAAATGGCCGAAAAGGGAATGACCCTGACCGGTGGTCGTGTCTTCTTTCGCAAAACCGAGCTCTACAAAACGCTAACGGCACCGCCCGAGGCCGACGCTCGCTACCCGCGCTTCGTAAATATGCCCCAGAACCTGCTGGAACACCTGCAATATGCGGCGCTGCAGGCTATGGATTGCTGCGAAGTGCGCTGGCGACACAAAGTAACCGGCATCTCGCAGCTTGACCAGCAGGTATGCATCGAGTTCACGGCGCCTCACGGCTCTGACCGCATCTATGCCCCCTATGTGCTGGCCACCGATGGCCCTCGGGGCAGCGTGCGTAACCTGCTTGGGCTCGACTTCCCCGGCACATCTCGTGATCACCACTTCCTTATCCTGGATGTGCGCATGCAGTTGGAGACCCCACGCGAACGCTGGTTCTGGTTCGACCCGCCCTTTAACCCCGGGCGCACGGCGCTGCTCCATCCCCAGCCGGATGGCATCTACCGCCTCGATTACCAGCTCCCTCCTGACGAAGACCTTGATGCTGCCAGCCAGCCCGGCTCGCTCCACCGGCGCATCGTTGCCACCGTCGGCGAACACCCCTATGAGATCGTCTGGAAGAGCATCTACACCTATCAGCAGCGCGTACTGGAACGCTTCAAACACGGGCGCGTCCTGTTCCTGGGAGATGCCGCGCACCTCATGTCCCCGTTCGGCGGCCGTGGCCTCAACAGCGGTGTCCAGGATGCCTGGAACCTCGTTTGGAAGCTCGTCCTGGTACGGGCAGGCCTCGCGCCAGAAACCCTGCTAGAAACCTACCACCATGAGCGCCATGCCGCCGCCGTTGAAAACCTGCGCCTGACGGACAATACCATGCGCTTCCTGGTACCATGGCCCGGCTTTGCACGCTGGAAGCGCGACATGATCCTGCGCCTGAGCCTGCCCTTCAAATTTATGCGCCGCTATGTCAACGCGGGTCACATGTCCAATCCCTTCACCTATCGCGACTCGCCCATCGTTTCCCAGGACAACCAATCCAATATCTGCCAGGCGCATCCCGCCGGAGCAGCGATGGGTATTCAAACGTTACCAGCTTGGCCCATTAGCGGGCGCGCTGGCTCCCGTGGTCATACTGACTGACACTCAAAGTAATCAACCTATATCGCTGCTTGACCGCTTTGGCCAGGGCTTTGTAGTGTTCTACTTCTGTGCCGACGCCGGCGCGGGCCTCTCTGCGCTGCAAAAAGTGCTTGCCCACCTACCGCCTATTCCCACATCACTCTACCTGGTTGTATCCATGCCACCCGCAGCGCCTGTTACCGGTGACATCTGCGTACTGTTGGACGGAGAAGGCAAGGCCGCCTCCACCTACAACGCCGGCCCATGCACTCTCTACCTCGTGCGCCCCGACCGTCATATCGCCGCCCGCCGCTTTGACAGCAACCTGAGCGAACTACCCACGCTTTTGCATCATGCGATAGGTACTGAAACGTCGTAGATATGTTGTTTGATTTTTTAAGAATAGCATGACTGCTCCTGGTCATCTTCGCAACACCTTCCACCTTTTATGTGTTTTACTAAATAGAAGCGACAAATAGCGAGGTGGCAAAGCCCGGCATGGAGCAGCATCACCAGGAGTTGCCAGCACTGCTGGCAGCCGATCTCGATGGTCACTTTGGGCAACTGATGTCGATGTACCAGCATCGACTGTATGCCTTTGCTTTGCGCCAGGCAGGGAATGCGCAGGATGCCGAAGATATCGTTCAGGAGGCATTTCTACGTGCCCATCATGCTCTCAAGAACTATCCTGTTGCACGCATACGCACGCTGCGAGTGCAGCAGTGGCTCTATAAGATCACCCTGAATATCTTCCGCAATCGTGCTCGTCGATCCGCACCTCCATCAGTCCCATTCGATGTGTCGGAAGACAGCCCCCTGCTCGCAATAGAGGACCAGTCTGGCAGGCCTGATGAGGAGGCATACCGGCGTGAATGGAGGCACGAGCTGGAGAGTGGAGTGGCCACACTGCCAGAGCCATACCGCTCAGCAGTCAATCTGCACTATTTTGAAGACCTCAGCCTGCGCGAAGTGGCTGAACTCCTGAATCAGCCTGTTGGCACAGTAAAGGCCAATGTGCATCGCGGCTTACAACTCCTGCGCAGGACGCTGGAAACGCAGGCCAACGAATGGAGATGAAGCAATGGAACCCTGGAACGGCGAACAACGCTCGCTAGTTGATCAATGGCTGGCTGCTCTGGACGATTCCCACTGGAACACACGCGCAACAGCAGCGCGCATGCTGGGCGAACTGGGCGAGCTAACGCCGCTCGAACCGCTGCTGGCCGCCCTGAACGATGAGGATGAGTCGGTCCGCGCCGCAACAGTACGAGCGCTGGGCAAACTGGGTGAGCGCGCCCCTGTAGATCGCTTAGTAATAGCCCTATCCGACCCCTCATGGATGGTGCGCGAAATGGCCGCCTTGACATTAGGGGAATTGGACGAGCGAGTGCCAACCGGGCCACTGGTAGACATCTTGCATGCCGCGCATGAAGATACATTTGTGCGCGAGGCAGCGCAACTGGCGCTCCAGCAGGCGCACCCCGAAATTGTATCTTCGCTTGCTCAGGATACAGCCATCACTCCCCAGGCTCGGGATCAATCTCCCGCTAGAACAGACCGGCATCACCTGGTGAATTCTTCCCAGGCTCGCCTCATCGGCCTTGCTAAACGCTTTTTGCCACTGCATACGGCAATGCAAGAGGCGGATGATCTTGTTGAGATATCTGATCTGGATACTGCTGCGAACTCAAATCTCCCCCTGCTACCACCAGTATCAGTCAGTTCCAGGCGTTCCCTGCCACTGCGCATAGCAGAGGGGTCGCTGGTTGCGCTACTTATACTGGGTATCGGCCTTTCCTGGCTGTTACTCGCGCAAAAACTACACCTGTCTCCTTCTGGCCCAACTTCCCATGTGGGGTCAACGCCCACGCCTATCGTCTCGTCGTCCCCCGGCAATAACAACATGAGTCTGACGGTCGTTAATAACGTGGTCTACGCCGGTGCCTCTGGTGGCACTGTGTTTGCCGTACGAGAGAACGACGGCGGGCTGCTCTGGCAGTATAGCACAGATGGTTCTGTGGAAACTTCACCGATCGTGGTCAATGGCGTGGTCTATGTCACTGCCTATGTAAGCTACGGCCCAAGCCATGTGTATGCGCTGCGAGCCAGCGATGGGAAACTGCTCTGGAGCTATACGCGAAACAGTTCTCTGTCCAGTCCACTCGTGGTTGACGGGGTGGCCTATCTCGCCTCGGATGATGGCCTGCTGGCTGCCCTGAGGGCGAGCGATGGCTCCGTGCTCTGGCGCCGCGAGATAAAAGGTCAGGGTGTCGGTATAGCAGAGATAGTGAATGGTGTGATCTATGGTGCTACCTATGATAACCAGGGTCCAGGCCATGTGGATGCATGGCGGGCCAGCGATGGAAGCCTGCTCTGGCAATCCGCGGCGCGCCTGACATTGTTGGACGTCATCGATGGCGTGGTGTACGCTGGTCTGGACAATGATGTGGAGGCACTTCAGGCGAACACAGGCGCGATGCTCTGGCGTACCACGCTGGATGGCGCTCCTTTCCAGATGCCTATCATCGTGAACAATGGGGTGTTGTATGTCACAGCAACAGCAAGCAGCTCTCCTGGAACCGCCACTGTCCCTGCTCATAGTGGAGGGTATGCCCTGGAGACCTTGACCTCGGCAACCGTGAAGAAGACGGTGCCTGAGAAACAGGTTACCTCATCAGTGTATGCACTGCGAGCCACCGATGGAGCGGTCCTCTGGCACCACAAAGGGAAGGAGACGAATGGCTGGCTCTTGGGATTTATCGTGAGCGACGGGACCGTCTTTGGATGCAGTGTTGTTGATACAGGTGTCTTACCTAATGGCGTCCACGTCACCACAGGCTATGTCTACGCGCTGAAGAGCAGCACTGGCGCTCTGCTCTGGAGCTTTATCGTCCCTCATAATCAAGCGATTGCAATAACTGTGGCTCATGGCGTGATCTACGTGGGTTCGGACGACGCAATCTATGCGCTGCGAGCCAGCACTGGCTCCCGGCTCTGGCGTTCCCCGCTTGATGCGGCTGGCTTTGTCAATACCCCGGTGGTGGACGGTGGGTCGGTCTATGTAGGCGCCGATAACGGCATCACCTACGCCTTGCAGTCCGACACCGGCGTGTTGCGCTGGTCTTACCTTACGAAGATCAGTAAATGACGATGTCCAAGCGGCTATTGACAATACCCAGGCCGTTCGCTATACTGGCTGTACGCAAAACCGTATGGTGACCGTAGCTCAACTCGGCAGAGCTCTGGATTGTGGCTCCAGTGGTTGTGGGTTCGAACCCCATCGGTCACCCCCAAGACATCCTCTAAGAAGGCCTCCTCTCATCATTATCAGAGAATTAGGAGCAAGCGTATGGCACTATCCCCCAATAAGCCAATCGTTTGCCCGGTCTTGATTGGCCGCGCGGCCGACCTGACAGCCCTTCATGCGCTCGTTGACCAGGCGAAACGAGGTGAGGGGCAGGTTGCCCTGATTAGCGGTGAGGCAGGGATTGGCAAATCGCGCCTGGTCGCAGAGACGAAAACCTACGCTGCCAACCAGGGCTTCTTGCTCCTGCAAGGGAACTGCTTTCAGGCAGACCGCGCATTTCCCTACGCCCCCTTTCTTGATCTGTTGCGTTCTTACTTTTCCGGTTCTTCTCCTCAGACGAGACACCGCGATCTGGCACCGTTTGCGCAAGAACTCTCACAGTTTCTACCTGATGTGACACCTCTCATTCCTGAGTCGACACCTCTCATGATACCCGCCGCTCCTGATCCACAACAGGAGAAACGCCGTCTTTTTGCCCTGTTGCTCCATTTTTTTACCCAGCAGACCACACACCAACCCCTGTTGTTCATCGTCGAAGATCTCCACTGGAGCGACGACACCAGTCTTGAACTCCTGCTATACCTGGCAAGGGGGTGTACCCATCTGCCCATCTTTTTTGTGCTGACCTACCGCGGTGATGAAGTGTCTCCAGAGTTGAGGCATTACTTAGCCGAATTTGATCGGGAACACCTGGCGCAGGACTTCTCCTTGCAACGACTTGCCCGTGCCGACGTCGATGTGATGCTCCAGGCCATCTTTGCCATGTACCAGGCAGCGCATACCGGTCTGGTAGAAAGCATGTATGCGCTTACCGAGGGAAACCCTTTCTTTGTTGAGGAGGTGCTGAAATCGCTGATCGCAACCGGTGAGATCGCCTCCAACGATGGGGTCTGGGAGCGCACGCTGCTTTTCGGAGCGCACACACGCTCTCCCTCTATTCCACGCAGCGTCCAGGATGCCGTTTACCAACGGACAAAGCAGTTGAGTACTCCGGCCAGGCAGGTGTTAACCCTGGCGGCGGTGGCGGGCAGACGCTTCGACCTCACCATCCTTCGGCAGGTTATGCATGCCGACGAGTCACACATGCTGGTGTTGATGAAAGAATTGGTGGCAGCCCAATTCGTGGTTGAAGAAGCTGCCGACCAGTTCTCTTTCCGTCACGCGCTCACACGACAGGCTGTGTACTCAGAGCTGCTTGCAGGTGAACGCAGAGCGTTGCATCGTACCATCGCCGAAACGATAGAGCAGCGCGCCCTCCCCTCCTCGATCCTGGATGCCCGGCTTGTCGACCTCGCATATCACTTCTATGAAGGAGGCATCTGGTCAAAAGCCTTTGAGTATGGACAGCGCGCCGGAGAAAGGGCGCTGATCCTGTACGCACCTCGCGCAGCTATTGAGCACTTTACGCGCGCATTGAGCGCGCTCAAGCATCTGGCCAGCCCTCCACCCGCGACTGTGTTTCGAGCACGAGGGCAGGCCTATGAGACGATCGGCGCGTTTGAGCAGGCGCGCAGCGATTACGAGCGGGCCCTGGAGATTGCCCAGCAGACACAGGACGGCATTATGGAATGGCAGAGCTTGCTTGACATCGGATTCCTGTGGGCAGGGCGCGACTATGCTCAGGCAGGACACTGGTTCCGCCGTTCGCTTGATCGCGCGCAGGTGCTGGCCGATCCGAAACTCCATGCTCGCAGCCTCAATCGTGTCGGGAACTGGCTGGTCAATATTGGGCGAGTTGCAGACGGTCTGCAAACACACCAGGAAGCACTTGCCATGTTTGAGGCGCTCCATGATACCCAGGGCATGGCAGAAACAATCGACCTCCTGGGAATGTCCAACGGCATTTATGGGGATATGGTGAATGCAGTAGAACAGTACGAGCGCGCCATAGCACTGTTTCGATCTCTGAGTGATCACCAGGGTCTCATCTCCAGTCTGACCACACGCGCAGCATACGCCAGCCCAGGCTGGGTAGAAACAACGTATAGCGTCTGCGAACAACCTGAGCGCTGTTCCCGCGACATCATGGAAGCGTTGAACCTGGCTCGACAGGTCGAGTCGCTGATAGCTCAGGCCTATGTCGGATGGAATGGGGGTGGGTCTCTGGCCTCCTTTGGTGAACTCGGCAGAGGGTTTACACTTGTGCAGGAGGCCTTGCGTATCGCCACAGAGATCCAGCACTCTCAGTGGCTGGCAGCAACCTATTTCACGCTGGGACGTGTGTATCACCTGCTCCTCGAAGCCAACCTGGCTGTACAAGCATTAGAGACAGGACTGCGACTGGCATCCGACACCGGTTCGGCCTGGTGGATCGGCAATATCACGGCGTATCTTGCGCGGGCCTATCTGCTGCAAGGAGCATTGCCGCGAGCGGAGGCGGCGCTCAAAGCAGTAATGCCTCGCGAGCAGCCGCCCGCGAACGCACCAGAACGGCGCATGAGTTGGGCCTGGGGTGAACTCGCCCTGGCAAGTGATGAACCAGAGATAGCCCTGGGCATTGCTGATCGATTGCTTGCCTCAGCACCTGGAGCGGCAAGGGCGCAACCCATTCCCTGGCTCTTGAAGCTCAAAGGAGAGGCGCTTGGGGCGCTCTCGCGCCGGGAGGAAGCAATACAAGCGTTAGAGGAAGCCACGCAGGGTGCCCTGGCTCGCCAGGAGCGACCACTCCTCTGGCAGCTCCATCGTGCGCTGGGACGGCAGTACCAATACCTCAAGCAGGAAGACCTGGCCCAGCGCAACTTTACCTCGGCGCGACAGGGGCTCGCATCCCTGGCAAGAACAATTGATGATGTCTACCTGCGCGAACACTTCTCGCGTGCCGCGCTCGCCACCCTTCCCAGGGAAAAACCGGTCTCTGTGAGCCGTATTGCCAAAGAAGCCTTTGGCGGGCTTACGGAGCGCGAACGCGAGGTAGTGGCATTAATCGCACAGGGAAAATCGAACCGTGAGATAGCTGATGAGCTGGTTGTCAGCTACCGGACAGTCGAAACCCACGTTGGTACCATCCTATCCAAATTAGGTTTTACGTCACGTGCGCAGATCGCTGTATGGGCCGTCGAAATTGGGCTCATGAAACAGGCCGAATGAACAGAGCTGCGTGGAAACACGCAGGGATAGTAGGAATAAGGCGCACTTCACACCTCCCAGTATCACATTTTCTCTGTGTTCTTCCTGCATAAATCTACGGGCTGTTTGCTTAAAACCTCTGTGTTTTTCCTGATGGAATGTTAGCTATTTCTGAGTACACTACTGACAACGATCGGAATCAAAAGGATTCCTTTCGCTCAACAATCGATACTGTTTTGCAGTAGTTTACACAAGGAGGAACACTATGGCGACTCAGGCAGACACGAAGAAGACCTATGTTCTTGACGGTTTTCTCTTAGAAGCATGTTCATGTATGGCACCCTGTCCTTGTTGGATAGGGGACGATCCTGACGGAGGGAACTGCGACGCCTTCGTAGCACACCACATTAGTCAGGGACAAATTCAAGGAGTGGATGTCTCGAACCTCACAGTTGTGCAGGTTGTGCAAATCCCAGGCAATGTCTTGGCTGGGAACTGGCGCACTGTATTCTATGTTGATGACAGGGCAACACCTGAACAACAACGAGCTCTTCTTGACGTTTGGACCGGTAAGGTAGAAGGGCCATTAGCGGGGCTGGCAGGGCTGGTGGGAGAGCGTATAGCCATCATTGCGGCACCAATCCACTATGATGTCAAGGGAGGCAAAGGCACCCTGCGCATTGGTGAGATTCTCAATGCAGAAATGGCACCCTACACCGATGCGAATGGTGAGGCCACCACGATACACGACACGGTGTTCAGCACTATACCTGGCTCACCGGCCTACGTTGCTAAGGCATCGCGCCACCACGTGAACATTCCTGAGTACGGTATGGCCTGGGAGTTCAGCGGGCGCAACGCCATTCAAGGCAACTTCCATTTTGAAGCGTAAAGCCAGGTAGTGTGACCAGTACAAGGAGGTGCCCGATGGGTACAACGAATGCGACTGAACTGAAAAACCAGGAGCGTACACGATCTACTTCGCGCCCTCGGGCACTTGTCCTGTGGCCCTGGGCCACGATAATTGCTGCGTGGACTCTTGCCCTGCTGGCAGTAATTACCAACCAGACCTACTTGATCAACCATCATTACTTGCTCGAGGAGAGTCATCTTCCAACGTTCACGGCCCTGGTGGTGTTCCTGGCTTGCTGGCAGGTGATGACGGTGGCGATGATGCTTCCATCGAGCATGCCTATGATGTACATGATGGTGCATGCCAGCCGAAAACAGAGACACCCACTCGTAGTACAAATGGCTTTCCTGGCAGGATATGCAGTCGTCTGGACGGCATTCGCTGTTGCAGCCTTCCTGGGCGACACCCAGATTCACCGGCTGGTGCATAGTTGGGTGTGGCTCTACCTGCACTCCTGGGTGATTGGGGCAGCCACCCTCGCACTGGCGGGCGGATTTCAATTCAGCCCGCTGAAGGAACGTTGTTTGAAGCAGTGCCGTACCCCCTTTAGCTTCTTCGTACGCTACTACCGCAAAGGATCGGGAGCGGCCTGGCGCCTGGGCCTACGTCACGGTAGTCATTGGAATTGCACTGCTACTGCTGGCGGTTCTATGGCTGGCTCATCCTGCCTGGCTACTGAGTAGTATTGAAGTGTAACCAGAATCAAGCAATTTCTTTCGCGTAAATCAGAACATCAAGTCCGCTATATAAGGAGGGAAGTTGAATTGACAGACAGCATTTCTATGCGGACCGGCAGCGCGGCGCTGTCGGATGTGTTCGCGGAACCAGCATGGCTTGCGGAACACCTCACCGATCCCGATGTTCGCGTTGTCGAGGTGGATGTCAGCCGGGCGGCATACAACCAGGGCCACATCCCAGGAGCGGTCCTCTGGAACGCCTACGCCGACCTCCACCATGCGGATTACAGCCCGTTGGACCGCAGAGAGTTCGAGGAGCTGCTCAGCAGATCCGGTCTCACGCCCGACGCCACGATCGTCTTCTACGGCTACGGTCCCTCCCTTGGCTTCTGGCTCATGAGGGCCTACGGTCACGAGCGCGCGCGGGTGCTGCATGGAACGCGGGAAGGCTGGCGCGACGCTGGTCGGCCCTGGACGACGGATCTCCCCAGGCCGGTAACATC
>WNFA01005593.1_pt1 | contig 10510 bp, 7 predicted proteins | sample 5400481 | NCBI WGS metagenome assembly WNFA01 (sample SAMN13153340, study PRJNA577476) | soil metagenome | isolation source: 120 cm saprolite under Douglas fir tree site 2 hole 1 replicate 2 | place: USA:California | collected 2015-04-18 | reverse complement strand
CAGCTGTACATCGTCGTGACGCTGGTCACTTCCGACATCGCCTCCATCTCCCGAACCTGCCCGTGGCACGTCTCGCAGTTCACGCCTGCCTCCAAATGTGGACGGTGATTCCAGGCAACGCCAGGCAGCACCGTATAGACACGCACCCAGGGAACTGCTTGCTTGGACTTGGCATATTCGGAGAGCTTCTGAATCGAAGGCTTGCCTTTCGCGATGGTCACATGACACTCCATGCAGGTACTTGTCGCCGGGAAGGTCATGAGTTTCCCCGGCTCCGGATTTGTGTGGCACTTCTTGCACTCCAGACCGAAGGCCAGATGCTTTTTGTGACTGTAAGCGATCGGCTGCACCGGCGGCGTGTGTTCCGACGGATTGTCCGGAACCATCTGTTTCGCGGCTTGCGGTGACGCAGCCGGTTGAGCGGTAAGACCCGAGGCAAGGAAGAGAAATGCCATCGACGTTGCAGCCATCGCGACGGGTGCGATCCATCCGATTCTTTTCACCATGAGCTGACCTCGCAAATTAGAATCTGCTGCTCTTCTTCGCCCCAACTACGCTTTCTTGTTCACCACTTCCTCGATGCTGGTCCCGAAATCCTTGAGCATGACCGTCGCGGCGTTCCGGCCGGGCGCCCCTGTCACGGATCCGCCCGGAAACGTCGTCGCACCAGTTTGATACAACCCCGGAATCGGCATGCGGTGCTGCGCCCAGCCGGGCATCGGACGCATCGGCCCGGATTGCGATGCGCTTTGCGCGCCCGCGTGCGCACTTCCGTGCCAGAAGTGCGGATTCATCCGCTCGAGATCGAGCGGACTCTCCACAAATCGCGCCAGGATCTTATCGTCCGTCAAATTCGGTGCGAATCGCCGCAGGTATTTGAGATATGCGTCGGAAACGTCTTTCTTGATCTTGTCCCAATGCTCGGGACCTTCCTTCAGCTCGTAAGGTTGCCAACCGACCACCTTCAGTGTATGCATCCCCGCAGGGGCTCGCGTAGGATCGGCAACGCTGCAGCAGATGATCTGCATCGACGGATCTTCCAGATTGACCACCCCGCGCGCGTCGTCGTATGCGTAGCGCAGCGCGCGCTCCGGTGAAACCAAAATCCCCGACTCCACCGGCGAAAGCGCTCCACCCTGCACCGCGAATTTTGGCGGCTCGGAAGTGGCGTAGTGCGTGACGAACATCGCGTGCTCCGCCTGCCAGGTATCCACCCCATCGATAAAGTCCTCGCCCCACAATTCGCGCGGCGCCATGTCCACCAGATGCTTGATGTGGATCGTCGAGACAACTGCCTTTTCGGCGCGGTAAGAACTTCCGTCGCTGCATTCCACGCCAACACATTTTCCGTTCTCCACAATCAGCCGCTTAACCCACTTGTTTGTCAGGAGCACGCCACCATGCGATTCGATCGAGCGCGCCAGCGCCTGGGTCAAAGCTCCCGATCCACCCTTCGGGATGGGCCGGCCAGAGTGCTGTTGGCGAGCGGTGCCATAAGCGAGCCTTCCAGTCATCGGGGCATCCGGCGGCTCGGCCGCCAAGTGGGACATGTAGAGCAGGAACGTGCGGCAGTGTTCCTCTTCGAACGTGTCACGAATAATTTCCCATGCGGACATCGCCAGACGCCGCTGCCACAGCTTGCCGCGCGGTTGCTGCGCCAGTTGATCGTTCAACGGTTTCCCAAATCCTATCGGAGTAAAACTTGTTCCAAGCAAAACCGGTTTGACGGCGTCAAACTCCGCCAGCATTTTTCGATAGGCGGCGGCATCCTTCTTCGAGAATTTCGCGAACTCCGCGCAGGTTCGGTCCAGGTCGCGCCACTGCGTCAGATAGCTGCCATCCGGAAAGGGGATATGGAAGATCGGATCGGGGTCGATATATTCCAGTCCATAGTCGCGGAGCTTCAGCTCGTCGTTCTTCATCATTGGGTTGTCGAGCAGAAACGTGTGGGCCGTCGAGCACACGTCGTCCTTGAATCCTTTGAGCGTCAGCTCCGCCGTCTTCACGCCCCCGCCAAGCATCGGACGACCCTCCAGCACCAAACATTTGTAGCCAGCCTTCGCCAAGTAGGCCGCGGCGATCATGCTGTTGTGTCCCGCGCCGGCAACGACGATGTCAAAGCGATCCTCCTTGGATGCTTGCGGACCTAATGAGAACGGCGCGACAGCCAGAGGTGCCAGTGCCGTCGCCTTCACAAATTCGCGTCGACTGATTGTGCTCATGGGACCGCCCCCTCAGACCAAACTCTTACGCCTTTTTCACCACTTCCTCGATGCTCGTTCCGAAATCTTTCAGCATGACCGTCGCAGCGTTCCGACCCGGCCCACCGGTCACCGATCCGCCGGGATGGGTCGTGGCCCCCGTCTGATACAAACCTGGGATAGGCATCCGATGCTGCGCCCAACCAGGCACTGGACGCATCGCGCCGGACTGCGCCGGTCCCGATCCGCCCGCGTGACAACTGCCGTGCCAGTTATGCGGGTTCATGCGTTCCAGATCAAGCGGGCTCTTGACGATCCGAGCGAGAATCTTGTCATCCGTCAGATTGGTCGCGAAACGCCGCAGAAATTTCAAATTCGCGTCCGAAACTTGATCCTTGATTTCGTCCCAATGCTGCGGGCCCTCTTTCAATTCGTACGGGTGGTAGGCCACGATTTTGATCGTGTGCATGCCAGAGGGCGCACGGGTCGGATCAGCGATGCTGCAACAAATGGCATGGATCGACGGGTTTTCAAGATTCACCGCTCCTCGAGCGAAGTCATAACTCATGCGCAAGACGCGATCGGCGCTGACCATCACTCCGGAATGCACAGGCGAGAGCGTCCCGCCAGCTACCGCATATTTCGGCGGCTCCGTCGCCGCATAATTTGTCTCGAACAGCGTGAGGCCGGCTTTCCATGTGTCCACGCCGTCGATGAAATCCTGGCCCCATAATTCGCGCGGCGCCATGTCGATCAGGTGCTTGATATGTATTGTGGAAAGGACTGCCTTTTCCGCGCGATACGAGCTTCCGTCTTCGCACTCCACACCCGCGCATTTCCCGTTTTCCACGATCAGCCCTTTGATCCACTTGTTGGTCTGAACCACGCCGCCATGCGCTTCGATAAACCGCGCCAATGCCACCGTCAACGCTCCCGACCCGCCCTTCGGCAGTGGCCGGCTTTCTCGTTGCTGGTGCAGCGGAAGGTACGCGGCCCGGCCCGTCATCGGGTCCTGCACCGGCTGCAGCGGATAGGGGCAGCCCAACATGAAGGCTCTGCAATGGTCGTCCTCGAATGTATCGCGAACAATTTCCCAGGCCGACATGGCCAGCCGCCGCTGCCATAGTCTGCCGTGCGGGTGATCCGCCAAACGGTCGTTTATGGCTTTCCCAAAGCCAATCGGCGTAAAGGCGACTGCATTCAAGAAAGGCTTGACCGTCTCGTATTCGGTGATCATTCGCCGGTAAGCGAGCCCGTCTTTTTTGGAAAATGTTGCGAATTCCTCACACGTGCGATCGAGGTCGCGCCACTGCGTCAGATAGCTGCCGTCGGGAAACGGCATGTGATAGACAGGATCGGGATAGATGTACTCAAGGCCGTACTCTCCGAGCTTCAGTTCATCGTCGCGCAGGATCGGATTCCCATGGATTCCGTTGTGCGCCGAAGAGCAAATGTCATGCGTGAATCCGCGCAACGTCAATTGCGCGGACTTGACGCCGCCGCCCACGATTGGCCGGCCCTCGAGCACCAGGCAGCGATAGCCTGCTTTCGCCAGATACGCCGCCGCAATCAGGCTGTTGTGTCCGGCACCGGCAACCACGATGTCGAATCGCTCAGCCATTGCAGTTCGCCGCCTCGATTCTCAATTCGCTTCCCCTCCCGCTCCCGAGGAGCAAGGTGAAATGTCCTGATCTTCACTATTCCCTCAAGCAAGATTTTTCCGCAACGTCTCTGCGGACAGTTCCTTTTCCCATCGCGAGACGACCAGGGTGGCGACCCCATTCCCGATCATGTTCACAGTCGCGCGGCACATGCTCATGAACCGGTCGATCCCGAGAATCAGCGCCATCCCCGCCACCGGAATCGTCGGGATGACCGTCATCGTTGCCACCAGAGCGATAAATGCCGCGCCTTGGACGCCGCTGGCGCCTTTCGAAGTCAGCACCGCCACCGCAAAAATCGTCAGCTCCTGTGTCAGCGTCAGTGGCGTATTGGTGGCCTGCGCCACAAACAGCGCCGCCAGCGTCATGTACACGCTCGTACCGTCGGTGTTGAACGTGTAACCGGTGGGAACAACGAGTCCTACAAGACCTTTCGAACAACCCAGCTTTTCCAATTTGGCCATCAGCGTCGGCATGGCAGGTTCCGACGAGCTGATGGCCAGCACCAGAAGAATCTCTTCCTTAATGTACGCCAGGAATTTCAGGATTCCGAACCCTGCGAAGCGGGCGATCACGCCCAGCACAATGAAAACCAATAGAATCGAGGTGGCATAAAACGTGCCAATCAGTTTGGCCAGCGGTCCTAGCGAAGCGAGTCCGTACTTGCCGATCGTGAATGCCAATGCCCCAAATGCGCCAATCGGTGCGAAGCGCATCAGGATGCTGACAACACCGAACACTGTCTCCGTCAGTACATTGAAGAAATCGAGCAGCGGTTTCGACCGCGGGCCGGCAGCCGACAGCGCGAATCCGAACAGGACGGAGACCAGCAGCACCTGCAGGATATCGCCTTTGCTGAAAGCGTCCACGACTGTATTGGGGATGATATGCATCAGGAATTCCGAAACGCTCTGCGCTTTCGCCTGCCCCGCGTATTCCGCCACCGCCCTGGCGTCCAGCTTGGCCGCATTCACGTTGAATGCGCTGCCCGGGTGCACGATGTTGCCGGCCGCCAGGCCGATGAACAGCGCCAAAGTTGACACCAGCTCGAAGTACAGCAGCGCCTTCCCGCCAACTCGGCCGACTTTCTTCAAGTCTTCCATTCCGGCGATGCCCGTCACCACCGTGCAAAAGACGACCAGCGTGATGATCATCGTGATCAGCCGGATGAAAGCGTCCCCCAGCGGCTTCATGGCGATCGCCGTCGCCGGCCGCAAGTAGCCCAGCGCGATCGCTGCGGCAACGGCGAACAGAACCTGCACCGACGAATTTGCGTAAAAAGCCTTCTTGCGCGGATTGGGTGTCGTCATAGTGGGGGCCGGGAGCTACGTAGCGCGAGAAGTATTCATTCCCCTTCCAAGGATTTTTGTGAACACCACCGCTACAACACCTGCTCAGGCTCGCGAATGGCGTTCGCCAAATCGCTTAAGAACTCAGCCGCTCGGGCTCCGTCCACAACGCGGTGATCGCTGGAAAGCGTCATCGTCATCATCGGCCGGATGCCGGGTTTTCCATCGACGGGCACGACACGATCGGAAATACTTCCCACCGCGAGAACCGCGGCCTGCGGCGGCGTGATGATCGCGCTGAAAGCATCTACCTTGTACATGCCCAGGTTGCTCAGCGTAAAAGTCCCGCCGGTAATGTCTGCCGGACGTAGCCGGCCAGCTCGCGCGCGCTCCGTCAATTCGCGCCGCAGCCTGGAGATTTCAGCAAGCTTCGCCGTGTCAGCCTTGTGAATCACCGCGCCGACCACGCCATCTTTCACGGCCATCGCCACGCTGATGTTGATCTCCGGATTCGAACGAATCCCCTCCCCCGTCCAACTCGAATTCATTCGCGGATGCTTCGCCAAGACTTTCGCCAACAGCGCAATCAGCAAATCCGTGATGGTCGCGCCCTGCGCCTTTTCCATCTCTTGGCTGAGTCGCTGTTGCGCGGCAATCAGCTCGCCACAGTCGACGTCCCGTACCAGGAAAAAGTGCGGCACGCTGGTCCAGCTCTGCGTCGTGCGCTCGGCCATCAGCCGCGCGACTTGGCTCAGCGGTTCCATTCCCGCGGGAGCGCGAGCAGCAGCGCCCTTTCCATCGGCAAAACTCTGGACATCTTCTGAAGTGATCGTCCCGTCAGGCCCCGATCCGCGAATTTGGCTGATGTCCACGCCAAGTTCTTTAGCCAGCCGCCGCGCCTTCGGTGAAATCTGCGGTGCCGCTCCCACGCGCTGTTCTGTCGCTGGCGCCGCAGCAGCCGCGCTCGCGCGTTCCGGACTGCTCGATGCGCGCGCGGCGGGCGCGGCCGTCACGGCCATCGCAGGAGGCTTCTCGCCGGGAGCAACAAGCCACGCGATGGTTTGTCCCACCGGGACCACCGCACCCACATCCGCCGTGACCCCCGCAAGAATCCCGTCCCCCGGTGCTTCCACTTCCACGACCGCCTTATCCGTCTCGATTTCGAGCAGAGGTTCGCCCTTCGTGACGCGTTCGCCTTCTTTTTTTCGCCAGGCCAGGAGCTTCCCGTTTTCCTGCGCCATTTCCAGCGCAGGCATTACCACACTAATCGCCATAGGTTTTTGTCAGGAGCCGGGGACGCGTCTTCAGTCCGTAGCTGCCACTCCTTCGACCTTCGCGCTGGCTGCCACCATTTCTTTCACTCGCCGGCTCGGAGGCGCCTCGTTCTCGCGCGTTGTTGCAAGCGGTCCGTTGACGGTGTGATAATGCGCGCCCGCCACCATCAACTGGTCTGCCGGAAATCTCGTAATCACTTCATGTCCGGTTTCCGTCACCACAATTTCTTCTTCAATCCGCGCGGCACTCCACCCGTCGGTCGAAGGCCAGAACGTTTCCAGCGCGAACACCATCCCGGGCTTGATCTCGTGCGAATGTTCCAGCGAGACCATCCGGCTAATCACCGGCTTCTCCCAAATCGCCAGCCCAATCCCATGCCCGAACTGCAGCGCAAACGCCGCTTCTTCATCCGGAAATCCAAACTCTTCCGCCTTCGGCCACACCGAAGCAATCTCCGCCGTCGTGCGCCCCGGCTGCACCAGCGAAATCGCCCCGTCCAAGTAGTCCCGGCAACGTTTGTACGCGTCGATCATCGCGTGCGACGCATACCCAATCGTGAAGCACCGGTAGTAGCAAGTCCGGTAGCCCATGTACGAATGCAATATGTCGTAATAAACCGGATCCCCCGGCCGCAGCACGCGATCGGAAAACACATGCGGATGCGGATTGCACCGCTCACCCGAAATCGCATTCACTGCTTCCACATATTCCGAGCCCAGGTCGTACAAAACTTTGCTCGCCAGCCCCACCGCCTGGTTCTCGCTCATCCCCGGCTTCATCGCCCGATACAACTCGTCGTACGCCGCGTCCACCATCATCGCCGAGTGATTCAGCAGCGAAATCTCGTCCAGCGTCTTGATGACGCGCGCGTCGGACATTAACTGTTGCCCGTCAGCAATCTTGATTCCCTCCTTTTGCAGCGCGAAAAGAATCGGCGGCTCGACCACGTCGATCCCCAGCGGCTCCTTGTGCAGCCCGCGCTTTTCGAGTTCTATTTTTATTTTGCGCGCCACGTTTTCCGCGCGCCCCATCTCCGGCGACATCGCCCCGCGCAGCAGTGGAATTCCCGGCCGCGATCGTTCTCCAAGCCACGGGCAATTTTGTTGATGATGTCTCGCCGCCGATCCGAAATCCCAAAGTATCGGCTCGTCATTTTGCGGTAGCAGCGAAAATCGGCTGATTTTGTCCTGCGCCCACGTCCCGATGTGCGTCGCCGTCAAGTAGCGCACATTGTTCATGTCAAAGCACAGCAGCGCCCCCATCTCCGATTTCGCCAGCAGCGCTTTCGCCCGCGCCAGGCGTTCGCGGCGCAAGCGGTCAAAATCAATGCGGTTTTCCCAATCCACCGCCATCGGCCCGTAAGTTTTCAGCGCCATCTCACACCTCTCATTCCGCGCAATTACGCCTTCCCGCAAAGCGCCCGCGCCGCCTCAAAAACCGTCTGCTCCGTCGGCACCGTCACATCTTCCAGCGGCGGCGAAAATGGAATCGGGACGTGCATTGCGCCCATGCGCTTCACCGGAGCTTCCAGGTTGTAGAACGCGCCTTCCGCGATGACCGAAGCGATCTCTCCAGTCACGCCATATCGTCTGTAACCTTCGTCCACCACCATCGCTCGCGAAGTCTTCTTCGCGGACTCAATCAGCGTCTTTTCATCCAGCGGCCACGTCGTCCGCGGATCGATCACTTCCGCGCTCACGCCAATCTTTTCCAGAAGCTCCGCCGCGCCCAGCGCCACTTGTACCATGCTGCTCGTTGCCACGATTGTGATGTCTTCGCCTTCCCTCTTCACGTCGGCCACACCCAGCGGAATCGTGTACTCCTCTTCCGGCACCGGCCCCTTCAACTTGTACATCATCTTGTCTTCAAAAAAGACCACCGGGTTCTCGTCGCGAATCGCCGTCTTCAAGAGTCCCTTCGCATCGTACGGCGTCGACGGCATCACCACTTTCAATCCAGGCACGTGGCTCAGCCACACGTGCAGCGACTGCGAATGCTGCGCCGCCGAACGCCGCGTCGCTCCCAGCGTCGTCCGCAGCACCATCGGCACTTTCCAAGTCCCGCCGGACATGTAGTGCACCTTCGCCGCCTGATTCACCATCTGGTCCATCGTCAGCGTCAGGAAGTCGCCGAACATAATGTCGACAACCGGCCGCAATCCCGTCATCGCAGCCCCGACTCCCATTCCCGTGAAACCCGCCTCGGAAATCGGCGTATCCATCACACGTTCCGCGCCGAATTCCTCCACCAGGCCCGACAACACCTTGAATGGCGTCCCCGCTTCCGCAACGTCCTCGCCAAAAATGCACACGCGCGAATCACGGCGCATCTCTTCGGCAAGCGCCTCGCGGACCGCTTGCGCAAACGTCAGCTCTCTGGTCGCCACTTCAGGCATAAACGTCCTGGTCCACCTGGTCTACCGTCGGGTACGGCGCGGCAATCGCAAACTCCACCGCCGCCTTCATTTCCGCCCGCACTTCTTCCTGGATTTGCTTGAGCTTTACTTCATCCGAAAATTTTTGCTCAACCAGCCATTGCGAAAAGTTCTTGATCGGGTCTCGTTTCGTCTTCCATTCCTGCTCTTCTTGTTTCGAACGGTAATATTCGCGGTTGATGTCCCCCACGTGGTGTCCCGTGTAGCGATACGTTTCGCAAACCAGAAACGCCGGCCCTTCGCCCTGCCGTGCCCGCTCCACCAGCCGGTGCGCCGTCGCGTACACGGCTCGCACATCTTGCCCGTCCACGCTTTCTGCCTGCACTCCAAACGCGGTTCCCCGCGCCAGAATGTCCCCTGCGGTCGTCTCCGAATAGTGCGTATATTCCGTGTATAGATTGTTCTCGCAAACGTAAATCACCGGCAATTTCCACAAGGCCGCCAGGTTCATCACTTCATAGAGAACTCCCTGCCCCAGCGCTCCTTCGCCAAAAAAACACACCGCCACCTGTCCCGTTCCCAATCTCTTCGACGAAAGTGCCGCTCCCGTGGCGATTCCCGCGCTTCCTCCCACGATTGCATTCGCCCCCAGGTTGCCGGTCGCGGGATCGGCAATGTGCATCGATCCCCCTTTGCCCCGGCAATACCCCGCTTCTTTTCCGAGCAGCTCCGCAAACATGCGGTCCGGTGAAGCGCCCTTCGCAACGCAGTGACCGTGCCCCCGGTGCGTGCTGGTGATGTAATCCGTGGACCGCAAGGCTTCACAAATTCCTACCGCTACCGCTTCCTCGCCCACATAAAGGTGCGCCAGCCCCGGCATCAGCGCCCGCGTATAAAGTTCGTTCACCTGTTCTTCGAACTCCCGGATCATCACCATCCGCCGGTACATCCGCATCCACTGCTCGGTTTTCACTTCCGCTTTGGCCTTGGATTGATCCGTTGCAATTGTCATGGCCTCACTCCGGACATCTGCGCCAAAACATGGAACACCACGGCAAAGTCCTTCTCCTCTAGCCCCAGTCCGCGCGCCGCCGTCAGGAACTCGTTCGTGACCGCCGTCGTCGGCATCGGCACGTCCAGTTGCCGCCCCAACTCCAATGCCAGATTCATGTCTTTCTGCATCATGTTGATGTTGAACCATGCCTCTTCCGGCATCTTCAGAATAAACGGGCCCCGATACTGGACCATCGGCGACGCAATCACGCTGTGCGTCAGCACGTCCACGGCGATTTCTCGTGCGATCCCGCTCTTTTCCGCCAGCAGCACTCCCTCGCAGAACGCCAGCATCTGCACGGCGAGGCTCAGGTTTGTCCCGATCTTCATCACCAACGCCAGGCCGTTATCCCCGACGTATGTCACTTTTGGTCCGATGTCCTGCAGCAGCGGCTTCACTTTTTCGAAAGTTTCTTTGCGCCCTCCCACCATCACCGATAATTTCCCCTCTTGCAGCGTGATCACGCTCCCGGAAACCGGCGAGTCCACCATGTCGCCGCCCTTTTCCCGCACTTTGGCCGCAACCTCCCGGCTGAACGCCGGGCTCAAGGTGCTCATATCCACGAAAATCTTGCCCGGCGTCACTCCTGCCAGCATTCCATCGGGCCCATTCATCACCGCTCCGAGCGCCGCGGAATTCGTAACCATGGAAAACGC
>WNFA01005592.1_pt1 | contig 10511 bp, 9 predicted proteins | sample 5400481 | NCBI WGS metagenome assembly WNFA01 (sample SAMN13153340, study PRJNA577476) | soil metagenome | isolation source: 120 cm saprolite under Douglas fir tree site 2 hole 1 replicate 2 | place: USA:California | collected 2015-04-18 | reverse complement strand
GCTCCAAGTGAACGACGGCCATACCGGCGGGATCGTCGCTCTGAGGATTCCTCTTAATGCTATGCTTCCCCGCTGCAAGGTTCTGGATCAAATCTCTCGACACGGCCTAGGATCGAGAAGGTGACCTGCCATGAAATGTTTCAGGCGCGGCATTTTATTCGGCGCTCTCGCGGGAATATGCTGGACCGGCGTCGCCTTCACGCAATCGGTGCCGGTGCCGCAGCGTGGCGGCGGCGCCATCTTCACGCTGAGCCAGGACCCAACCACCGTCAATCCCGACGTGTCGACAAATCCGCCCGATCGGCAGGTCGGCTGCATCATCTACCAAGGCCTCGTTCAGCTCTCGACCGATTACAAGGTACTGCCGCTGCTTGCGAAGTCATGGACCGCATCGACCGACGGATTGACCTATACGTTCGAGCTTAATGACGCCGAATGGCATGACGGAAAACCCTTCACCTCTGATGACGTCAAATATTCGCTGCTGGAGGTTAGCGCCAAATATTCCGCCGTCTTCGCGCCGGCGGGCCGCGCGATCGAGAGCATCGAAACGCCCGCCAAGAACCGGGTGATCATCAAGCTGAAGCAGCCATTCGGCCCGTTCCTCATTTCGCTCGGCTGCATTCAGGGCGCCGCGATCATGCCCGCGCATATCTTCCGCGGCACCGATGTGCTGAAAAATCCTGCGACCACGACCACCCCGGTCGGCACGGGGGCCTTCAAGCTCGCGGAATGGCGGCGTGGCGATTACCTGCGCCTTGTACGCAACACGAAATACTACGAGCCGGGGAAACCGCTCCTCGACGAGGTCATCGGCAAGATCATCGGCCAGGCCTCGACCCGCCTGCAGGCCTTGCAGGCCGGCGAAGTGGATTTCGTGCAATATGTGGCGACCAGCGCGCTGCCCGGCCTGCGCGCCGATCCGCGCGTGAAGGTGCTGCAAAGCGATTCCGCGCCCAACGTCGCCCTCGCCTTCCTCAACACGCAACGCAAGCCCTTGAACGACCGGCGCGTGCGCCAGGCGCTGTTCATGGCGACCGATCGCGAATACCTTATCAAGAACGCCTATTTCAATTCCGGCAGCGCCGGCATTGCGCCGTTCACCACCGAGATCGGGTGGGCCGTCAATCCGGACGTCGACTACCGGAAGATGTATCCATTCGACGCGGCGCGGGCCAATGCGTTGCTCGACGAGGCGGGCGTGAAGCGCGACGCGAACGGCAAGCGCTTCAGCGTGCGCATGCTGATGTTCGCCACGCAATACCCCGAATATCAGCAGGTGTCGGTCGCCATGAAGAGCATGTGGCAGGCGATCGGCGTCGACGTGGTCATCGACGCGCTGGAGGACGCGACCTTCATCAAGCGCGTCTATGTGGACGGCGACTTCGACGTGGCGTTTAACAATTACACAACCTATTCCGATCCGGCGCTTGGCATTGCACGGACCTTCGTCACGTCGTCCATCGGCCAGCCGTTTGGGAATGCGGCGCGCTATTCCAATCCGGAGGTCGACGCGCTGTTCGAGAAAGGCGTGCGTGCCACGAGCTATGAGGAACGCGGCCCCTTCTACCAGAGGATCCAGGCGATCCTTGCCGCCGACCTCCCCGTGTTCACACTGCGTCAGCATCGCGAAATGAATGCCGCCGCGAAGCATTTCGAAGGGATCGCCGGCAACGTGCAGGGGCTCGGCCTCTGGACCGATGCGTGGATCGCGAAGTAGGCTGGAGCGGAGAGCGACGATCCGGCGTGCCCAAGTCGCCTTCGCTGCGACGTTGCGATGCGCCGGCAAAGGAGGTCAACGTGACGAGCGAGGCATTTGTCCGCCCGGCAGGCAGGTCCGTCTGGTTTGGCAAGGATTTGTCGAAGGCCAGGGAATGGATATTTCCCCTCCCACGGGACACCATCGAGGAGGTCGACGAGTGCGTTGCGCGCTTGCGGTCGAGCGGCAAGCCGCTGGAGGAGATCGGCACTGCGGATTTCCCTTTCGCGACGATCGCCAAGGAGATGAAGGCCTTCAAGCAGGAACTCGCGACCGGGCGTGGCTTCGTGATCGTGCGTGGCTTGCCGTCGGACAAATATAGCGACGATGAGCTCGGCAAGATTTTCTGGGGATTTGGGGCCCATTTTGGCCTCGCGATGCCGCAGAGCTTTCTTGGCGACCGGCTCGGTACGGTCATGGACCTCACCGACGAGGAGCCCGAGCGGCGGCTGCGCCGCGGCTACCACTCCGCCGGCGCGCAGTTCGTCCACACCGATGCGTGCGACGTCGTCGGCATGATCAGCATCCGTACCGCGAAGGAGGGAGGCGCGAGCCGGCTCGCGAGCGCGCATGCGGTCAACAACCTTATGCTCGACCTGTGTCCTGAGCTCTTGAAGGTTCTCTACGAAGGATTCGTGTGCCGCATGCCGGATTCCGATGCGGAGGCCATGGGCGTTCCCGCGCTGATCCCGCATCGCGTCCCGGCCTACAAGTTCGAAAACGACTGGCTGAATTGCCACTACGTGCGTGGCTACGTCACGCGCGCGGTCGCCGCCGGCAATCACCAATTGACCCCGCGCGAGCTCGCGGCCATGGACGTGTTCGCATCGCTCGGCAACCATCCTGATCTGATCATCGAGATGCTGCTTGAGCCCGGCGATTTCCAGATCTTCAACAATCGTACCGTGCTGCATGGGCGCGCGCATTTCGAGGACTATCCGGAAAAAGCGCGCCGCCGCCATCTCAAGCGCCTGTGGCTGTCGGTAGACGACTGGCCGAAAATTCCAGAGATTCAGGGCTCGCTCTATGGCGACAACCTCTGGAAGTGGGAAGATCATGCACGCAAGCGAGCCGCCGCGACGGCAGCCGAGTGAGCGCCGCAACGCCGCGCACACGCCCTTCTCATGATCCACCGCTGGCTTTTCCGGTACGTGCTGGCGCGATTGGCTTGGGCCGCAGCGAGCGTGCTCGCCATCCTTGTGATCAATTTCCTGGTCGTGCGGCTGGTGCCGGGCGATCCGGTGCAGGCGATCGTCGGCGACTTTCCGGCCCCTCCCGAATATGTCGAGACGCTGCGTCGGGATCTGGGTCTCGACCGGTCGCTGCCGGTGCAACTGTGGCTCTACCTGGTCAATCTGGCGCAGGGCAACCTCGGTTTTTCCTTCGTCAACCGTCTGCCGGTGCTCGATCTTCTCGTCGAGCGCGCGATGTACACGCTGCTCCTGGTGGTTCCCTCGCTCACGCTCGCGGCCATCATCGGTATCGTTCTGGCGCTCGCCGCGGCGCCACGAGCCGGCAGTATCTATGACAGCGCGGTGACCGCGGTCAGTCTGTTCGGCTATTCGGTGCCGATCTTCTGGTTCGGTCAGATTCTCATCGTCATCTTCGCCATCGATCTCGGATGGCTGCCGGCGCAAGGCATGCATTCGCTGCGTGGCGTGAGGACGGGACTGGCATCGGTGCTGGATGTGGCGTGGCACATGATCCTGCCTGTGTTCAGCGTCACCATTTTTCATATTGCAGTGGTGGCGCGCGTCGCTCGCGCCAGTATTCTGCAGACGCTGCAACAGGACTTCATCCTGACGGCTCGCAGCAAGGGGCTGCGGCAGCAGCGTGTGCTTTGGCTCCACGTCCTTCCAAATGCCCTCATCCCGGTCGTGACTGTGATCGGATACGGTTTTGGACATTCACTGACGGGCGCGATTCTCACCGAGGCCGTCTTCGCCTGGCCCGGCCTCGGCAATCTTTTCATCAGCTCGATCGCAAACCGCGATTATCCTGTGCTCGAAGGAATTTTCCTGCTCACGGCGGTGACCGTGGTCGTCGCCAACCTGATCACGGATCTCCTGTATCTGATCATCGACCCGCGTGTCCTTCATGAGCAGCGCGCCCATGTATAGTTTCATGCGTAATTTCTGGCGCATCACCTTGTCCCAGCCTGCAGGATTGGCTGCCGTCGTCTTCGTATCGTTGCTTGCATTCCTTGCCGTTACCGCGCCTCTGCTGTTTCCGGGCGATCCCAACCAGATCACCGAAAATGTGATGAGAGCGCCTTCCTTCGCGCATCCTTTCGGCACCGATGAATTGGGGCGCGATGGATTGGCCAGCGTCGTCTACGGTGCCCGCGTATCGCTGATTGTGGGTCTGCTCGCGGCAGTGGCGGCGACATTGATCGGCGGATTGGTCGGCGCCTTCGCCGGCTATCGCGGCGGTGCGTTCGATCTCATCGTCATGCGCATCGCGGAGATTTTCCAGGTCCTGCCGACGTTCATCCTCGCGGCGGTCATCATTGCGCTATCGCGCCCCGGATTGCCGCAGGTGATCATCGTCATTGCGGCTCTTGCGTGGCCGCAGACCGCGCGCCTGATGCGTGGCGAAGTGATGCGCATCAAGCAGACGGACTTCGTCGCCGCGGTGCGGTGTCTCGGTATCGGCGACAGCGCGATCCTCCTGCGCGAAATCGTCCCGAACGCGCTTGCGCCGGTGCTGGCGGTCGGCACCCTCATCGTGGGCCAGGCCATCCTGCTCGAAGCATCCCTGGGATTCCTGGGGCTGAGCAGCCCGGAAATCGTGAGCTGGGGACGGATGCTCAACAGCGGCCAACGTTTACTGTTCAATGCCTGGTGGCTGTCGGTTTTCCCCGGGACGGCAATCTTCTTGACCGTGCTCGCCTTCAATCTGGCGGGGGACGCCATCGGCGCGGCCATGGATCCTCGCAGATCGGGAGGCGAGCATCGATGACATCGCGCGCCGCAATCCTGCGGGTCGAGCGCCTGCGTGTGTCCTACCGCATGAGCGACGGAATGATCGGTGCGATCAGGGACGCGACGCTGGAGATTGGCGAAGGCGAGGCTGTTGGACTCGTCGGCGAGTCGGGCTCGGGCAAGTCATCGCTGGCGCGCGCGGTCCTCGGCCTGCTGCCTGAAAGAGTAGGCGTCATCGAAGCCGGCTGCATCGCCATTGGCGGTCGCGACGTGACAGCGTCGTCGCAGCAGCAATGGGAGGCGATCCGCGGCGATCCGGTAGCGATCGTGTTCCAGGATCCCTTGAGCTTTCTCAATCCGGTCATGCGGGTCGGCACGCAGATCGCGGAAAGCGTCATGCGGCACGATCCGCAGCACGGCATCGACGAGCGGGTCGAGGAGCTTCTTGACCTCGTCAAACTGCCCAAGGGCAGCGCCCGCTCCTATCCGCACGAATTGTCCGGCGGCATGCGCCAGCGCGTGTTGCTCGCCATTGCGCTCGGCTGCCGTCCACGTCTGCTCATCGCCGACGAACCGACGACGGCGCTCGACGTGACCACACAGGCCGAAATCCTGGCCCTCATCGGAGAAATGCGTGAACGCCTCAAGATGGGCCTGCTGCTGATCAGCCACGATCTTGCGGTCATCGCGTCGGTCTGTACGCGCGTCTATGTGATGTACGGCGGGCAGACGGTCGAATGGGGACCGACGGGCGATGTCTTCACCCGGCCGGCGCATCCCTATACGACCGCCTTGTTGCAGTCCGCACGCGTCGCTCGCAACGCGCAGCGCCGCTTCGCCACGATCGAGGGGGACGTTCCCGATCTCGCCCGGGCGATTGTCGGCTGTCCGTTTGCGCCACGCTGTGCGCATGCCAGCGATCCATGCCGCACGGAAATGCCGGCGGCCGTCGCCGCAAGCGACGCACTGGACCATCAATCCCGCTGCTGGCTCAACGGGCAGACATGACCAAGGCAAGCAAGCCGCTCTTGGAGCTTGTCGGCATCGACAAATCGTTCCGCCGTCCGGGCGGCGGCATGATCCACGCAGCCAAAGCGATCAATCTGACCGTCGATCGCGGCGAGACCGTTGCGCTCGTCGGCGAGAGCGGCTCCGGCAAGTCGACACTCGGACGCATCGCGCTTTGCCTGCTGCGTCCCGATGCCGGCAAGGTCTTTCTCGCCGGCGAATGCCTGACCGGGATGCCGCCGCGCCTTTTGCGCGAGAAGCGGATCGCGATGCAGCCAATTTTCCAAGACCCGGCGGCGTCCTTCAATCCACGCCGGAAGGTCGCCGGGCTGCTGGCGCAGGCCACGCGCAGCCGCCACGAAACGGACCCGGCCGCGCGGTCGATCTCGCTCCTGGAGGATGTGGGACTGCGTCCCGGCGTCGCGTTCATGCACCGCTTTCCGCACGAATTGAGCGGCGGACAGCGCCAGCGCCTGGCCATTGCGCGCGCCCTCGCCATCGACCCCGCGCTTGTCATTGCGGACGAGCCGCTGTCGGGCGCCGACGTCTCGATCCGCGGCCAGATCCTGAACCTGCTCGCCGATCTTCAGGAGCGGCGCGGCCTCGCCTATCTGATGATCACCCACGATATTTCGATCGCGCGGGCTTTCGCTCATCGCGTCGCGGTGATGAAGGACGGTGAAATCGTCGAAACAGGTCCAGCTGGCGAGGTGTTGGGCAACCCACGTGATCCGTACACCTGCCGTCTTGTCGCCGCGGTCCCCACACTTCCGGTAACGCCGGTCGAAATTGAGTCGAGGTCCTTGTAGCGCAGGCGGACGTTTACTGCGGGCGAATATTGGCGGCCTTGATGACCTTGGCCCAGGTGACGATTTCGGTCCGGATTCGTTGCCCGAATTCTTCCGGCGTGCTGCTCACCGCCTCGTAACCGAGCGTCGCGAGCCGCTCGCGCATGTCCGGGGCCGCAATGGTCTTGAAGACTATCATCGTGGCTCCAGCTTGCGGACCGTCCGATCCCACGGGCTCAATTGGCTCGGAGTCGCCGAAAGCGGCGCCTCATCGCCGTGCGGCCTCTCTGGCGAACCGTTTGATGTCGGCGCCGTGCTCGCGGAAATAGTGCTTGAACCAGACCGTGAAAGCGCTCGCATTGCGTACCACGCGGTGGCTGATCTCGTCCCAGCTCAGCCAGGTCAGATCGACAACTTCGGCCGGGTCAGGCTGGGTCTCGTCCCTGAGCCGGCCGAAATAGACATATACGAGCTCATTCTCCTGCATGCCGCGGTCGAGATCGCTGCTATAGCGTGCGAAAAAGCCGAACGAGAGCGGGCAGGTGGCGCCCAGCTCTTCCTTGAGCCGCCGGCGCGCCGCTGCAACGGTGCGCTCACCCGGCCGCGGATGTCCGCAGCAGGAGTTCGCCCACAGTCCAGCGGAGTGATATTTCTTCGGGTTGCGCTGTTGCAGCAGGATGCGCGCACGATCATCGACGATGAAGATGGAGAACGCGCGATGCAGCAGCCCTCTGCGGTGGACAATCGTCTTGGCGGCCGACCCGGCGGCACGGTTGAATTCATCGACCAGTATGAGTTGTTCCTCGGCCATGTTTGGCGCCTTGCTTTTCAGTGCGGCGGAGAGACCGGCTTTTGCCCTGAGCCCTTCAGGCGTCTTTGCCTTATCCACGATGAAGCGCGTATGCACGATGAAGCGCGTATGAGTGTCGGTGCTCGCATTACCGAGCTTATGCTTAGCAGCGGTCTCCCAGCCGACACCTTGCATGATGGTTTCTCCCGCTGTCGCATGAGTTGCCCTCGGACGAGGTCCACAATCTCATCGACATAGCCGGCTTCTTTCAAGCCGTTACGGAACGCGGCCACGAGAATGCCTTGGCGTAGGCCTTGATTGCATTTACCCCCCATTAAAAGTTTCCCGCGCCGAGATTAGCACGGCCGAAGCATTGAGGAAGCGGCGGGTACGCGTGGGGCGGGCGCGGTTGTCGGCAGTCGCACGGAAGGTCGACGCCGTGGGGACGCGGCGGCTGCGCCCCTCAATGCTCCAGGAAGCTCCGCAGCATCTTCGAGCGCGACGGATGCTTGAGCTTGCGCAGTGCCTTCGCCTCGATCTGGCGGATGCGCTCGCGCGTCACCGAGAACTGCAGGCCGACCTCCTCGAGCGTGTGGTCGCTGTTGAGGCCGATGCCGAACCGCATGCGCAGCACGCGCTCCTCGCGCGCATTGAGTGAAGCGAGCACGCGCGTCGTGGTCTCGCGCAGGCTCGACCGGATGGCGGCGTCGATCGGCAGGATCGCGTCCTTGTCCTCGATGAAATCGCCGAGATGGGAATCCTCCTCGTCGCCGACCGGGGTTTCGAACGACAGCGGCTCCTTGGAGATCTTCTGGACCTTGCGCACCTTCTCGACCGGCATGGCGAGCTTCTCGGCGAGCTCCTCCGGGGTCGGCTCGCGGCCGAGGTCGCGCAACAGCTGGCGCGAGGTGCGCATGATCTTGCTGATCGCATCGATCATGTGCACGGGGACGCGGATGGTGCGCGCCTGGTCGGCGGTGGAACGGGTGATCGCCTGCCGGATCCACCAGGTCGCGTAGGTCGCGAACTTGTAGCCGCGGCGATACTCGAACTTGTCGACCGCCTTCATGAGGCCGATGTTTCCTTCCTGAATGAGGTCGAGGAATTGCACGCCGCGATTGGTGTACTTCTTCGCGATCGAGATCACGAGACGGAGGTTCGCTTCCACCATTTCCTTCTTGGCGGCGTGCGCCTCGCGCTCGCCCTTCTGCACCGCCCGGACGATCCGGCGGAACTCGGGGATCGCGAGGCCGGTCGCGCCGGCGAGCGTGTGGATCTCGGCACGATGCTCCCTGATCTTGTCCTTGTCGGCGGCGATGAAGTGCTTCCAGCCTTTCCCCGCCAGCTTCGAGACGCGGTTGATCCAGTGCGGGTCGAGCTCGGCGCCCCGGTAGATCCTGAGGAAATCCTCGCGCGCGACGCCGTGACTTTCGGCGAGCCGCATCAGGCGGCCCTCGTGGCCGACGAGCCGCTTGTTGATGTCGTAGAGCTGGGCGACGAGCGCATCGACGCGCGCCTGGTTGAGGCGCAGCGAGCTCACCTCGGCGACGATGCGGTCCTGCAGCTTCCGGTATTTGCGCTCCTGCGCGGGCGACAGCCTGCCGTTGCTGAGCTTGAACGCGATGTCCTGCTCCTGCAGGCGGCGCAGCCGCTTGTAGGCGTCGGCGACGTTGTCGAACGTCTCCAGCACTTTCGGCTTGAGCTCGGCCTCGATCGCGGCGAGCGACAGCGAGGCTTCCATGTCGTCGTCATCGTCGTCGTTGAGATCGCCCGCGTCCGTGTCGCCGTCGCCGCGCGCGTCGGCCAGCCCCGATGCCCTGACGGCCGCGGGAACCGTCGCGGGCGCCGGCACCAGCGGAACCAGGGCCGACATCGGCGCGGCCATCGGCGGCGCGATGGAGCCGATCACCGATGCCGTCGCGGGCGGCGCCATGGGCTGGCCGTCAGGCCCGATCGCCGCCGCCGGCATTGGCGCCGGCATGGGCTTGGCGCCGGGGCCCGCATAGGTCGCCTCGAGATCGATGATGTCGCGCAGATGAATCTTTCCCTCGTTGAGTTCGTCGCGCCAGATGATGATGGCTTGGAAGCTCAGCGGGCTCTCGCACAGGCCGACGATCATCGCCGCGCGGCCGGCCTCGATGCGCTTGGCGACCGCGACCTCGCCCTCGCGCGAGAGAAGCTGCACCACGCCCATTTCGCGCAGATACATGCGCACCGGGTCATTCGTGCGTTCGCCCGGTTCTGCCTTCTTGAACTCGGCCGGCGCCTTGCGCACGACCTCGACCAGCTCGCCCTCGCTATCCTCTTCCTCCGGCTCCTCGCTCTTCGCCGCCTCCTCGGTTTCGCCGTCCTCCTGCTCGATGGCATTGATGCCCATCTCGTTGAGCATCGCCAGAATGTCCTCGAGCCGCTCGGAGGTGACGTCCTCGGAGGAGAGAGCCGCATTGATCTGGCCGTGGGTGACGTAACCGCGCTGCTTGGCGCGCTTGATCATCTTCTGGACGCCGTCGTCGGACAGGTCGAGCGCCGGCCTGTCCGGCGCATCGCTCTCCTCCGTCGCGGAATCAGGCGCCTCGTCCGTGCCGGAGGCCGCTTCGGTCTTTCTGGCCATGAAGGGCTCCCGGCCTGCGCCGAGCGCGTGCCGTTGGGATGTCGTGAAAAGGAATCAGCCTTACGCGGCGCCTGAAAAGCGACTCTTCGCGGTCTGCCGTGCCGCTAGGGTGCCGAGTCGCTCCGGTCGGGACATGCGCTTGTGCGATTCCGCTTGTACAGGCTTTTGGGCAGCGTGTCTTTGCAATAGAGGGGACCGCCACTGCTATCGACTCAGAGTTCGGGCGACTCGGAAGCGGCGCACCGTTCTCATTCCAAAACCGAAGGTCCAAGGTATACGATCGCAGGCCGCCTATTGGACCGCGGAAACTGACAGCCGCTTGCGGGAGAACTGAAATGGAAGCGAACAAAGCCTACTTCATGGTGCGGGCGCTGGTGGCGAACGAGGCGGACCGCGCGAAGTTCGACCAGTGGTACGCGACGCATCACGTGCCGCTGGCGATGGAGAAATTCCGCTGCGAGAAGGGCTGGCGCCTGTGGAGCCGCAGCGATCCGTCGGTGCACTATGCGTTCTATCAGTTCAAGGACGTCGCGACGCTGCGCGCGCGGCTCGACTCGCCCGACTTCAAGGTGCTGGTCGCCGACTTCGATCAGGCATGGCCGCAGGTGCCACGCACGCGCGACTTGCTCGA
>WNFA01005591.1_pt1 | contig 10511 bp, 8 predicted proteins | sample 5400481 | NCBI WGS metagenome assembly WNFA01 (sample SAMN13153340, study PRJNA577476) | soil metagenome | isolation source: 120 cm saprolite under Douglas fir tree site 2 hole 1 replicate 2 | place: USA:California | collected 2015-04-18 | reverse complement strand
CATGACGATATTGTTACAGAAAGATGACAGCCGCCCGCCGCGGTGAATGTCGACAAGAGCGCGGCTGCCGCCTCGAGCCATGCCGCCCGCCGTCCTCGACCTGAAGAACCGTCTCGCGAGCGCCGATCGCCGGCACGCCGGCCGCTTCGCGCTGCTTGTCGCCATCCACCTCGCCGCCTTCGGCATATTGCTCTGGTCCGAGGACGAGCCTTCGGCGCAAGCGGCGTTCGTCCTCACCTGGGCCGCGCTCAACTTTTTCTGGCTCGTTGTGCTGCGGCGCCCGCTGACCTCGGCGGCGCTGTCGCTCGTGCTGATCGTCATCCTGATCGCGTTGTCGCAGTTCAAGCACGGTATCCTCCTGATGACGGCGACCTTCGTGGACGTGATGCTCATCGACGCCGCCACGTTCTCCTTCTTCCTCAAGGTCAATCCGGGTCTGGTCGAAAAACTCGGCCTCGCCGTGGCGCTGGCGCTGCCGGTGATGGTCCTGCTGTGGCGGGCCGAGCCGTTTCGGGCGCGCCGCAGCACCGCCTTGCTCGGATGTCTCCTTAGCCTCGCCGCGCTCGCCGGGCTGTCGTTGGCGGTGCCGACCGACCGGGAGGACGAATTCTACCCGCATCAATACGTCTCCAAATTCGCGCGCTCGGCTGCCGTGGCGGCCGTCGACCTGGCAAACGGCGGTGTGTTGGAGGCCGATCCCGCGACTGGGGAGCGGTTGAACGTCGGGACCGTCGGAGCGTGCCCCCCGGGCCGCAAGCTGCCGCACATCGTCATGGTGTTCGACGAGTCGAGCTTCGACGTCACCATGATGCCCAATGTCAAAGTCGCGGCGGATTACCGCGAGCGGTTTCGCTCCTCCGACGGCCAGACGCGCGCGTTCGTGGTCGAGGGCGCCGGCGGCCCGAGCTGGTACACCGAGTACAACGTGCTCACCGGACTGTCGGTGCGCTCCTACGGCCGTTTCGCCGAGTCGGTCACCCGCCTGGCTGCCGGGCGGGTCAAGCGCGGCTTGCCTTATGCGTTGCGCGAGTGCGGCTACAGCACCTACAGCCTCTATTCCTGGTTCGGGGCATTCGCCGGCGCCCGCGGCTTTCAAACATCCACCGGCATCGAGCATTTCCTCGATGCCAAGCAGTTGCACGTCGGGCCGGCCGATACCGATATTTTCTTTTACGACCAAGCCGCCCGGGTGATTGCTCAAGACCGCGGTCAGGGTCCGGTTTTTGTCTTCGTCTACCTCGCCGCCAACCACTTTCCCTGGGACTACCACTATCGTCCCGATCTCTTGCCCAACTGGGTCAATCCTGGAAACCCGTTCGCGATCGACGAATATCTTCGTCGCCAGGAGATGAGCGCGCGCGACTACGCGCAATTCAAGGAACGGCTCGGGCGCGAATTTCCCGACCAGCAGTTCCTGCTCGTGCGCTTCGGCGACCACCAGCCGCTGTTTGCCAAGCGGTTCATAGACCCCACCCTCGACCAGGCCGAGGTGGCCGCGCGCATTTTGCAGCGCGATCCGCGTTATTTCACCACCTATTACGCCGCCGAAGGGGTGAATTTCCGCCCCGTCGACCTTTCATCCGCGCTCGACACCCTCGACGCGCCTTATCTTCCGCTGGTGGTGCTGGAGGGGGCGGGAGTGCCGCTCGATGCCAGCTTCGTGGAGCAAAAGAAAATCCTCAAGCGCTGCCGCGGCCTGTTCTATCTCTGCGCCGGCGGCGCGGAGGCGCGGCGGTTCAACCGGCTGCTGATCGACGCGGGCTTGATCCAAGGATTTTGAGGCCGTCGAGCATCGCAACGAAGCGACGGCCTGGTGGGAGATCGATCACGCGATCGCCCGGTCTCGCTGTTTGACCTTGAAATGACAAATTTAATGCAGTTGTATGACAGCGGTCCGTGTGCCGGGCGTTAAGGGTTGGGTCATTGCCGGGCACGGGCCGCTCGCCATGCCCCCCTCAATCGCAAGTCTGACCAGCCGTTGGGCCGCATCGGATGCGGCCACGCCGGGCGGCATCCTGCGGACTACGCTCATCGTGGCGCTGCACGGGGCGGCTTTCGGCCTCATGCTCTGGAGCGAAGCCGCCGTCGTGCCGAAAGTCGTGTTCTGTTTCACCTGGGGCCTGCTCAACTTCTTTTGGCTTGCGGTGCTGCGTCGTCCCGCCGTGGCGGCGGCGCTGTCGCTTGTGATGATCGTCGTGCTGATCCTGCTGTCGCGGCTCAAATATGAGATCATCTGGATGACCGCCAATTTCCTCGACGCGGTGATCATCAATAGCGACACGGTCGGCTTCCTGCTGGCGATTAAGCCCGACCTCGAGGGGAAGGTTCTGCTCGCGCTCGCGCTGGTGCTTCCGGCGCTGACGCTGCTCTGGTGGGTCGACACGTTCCGCGTGCGGCTGCGCACGGCGGCGACGGGATTCGCGGCGTGCGCCGCCGCGCTCATCGGCGCGACGCTCGTGTTCCCGCAGGAGGAATGGGATGCGTTCGCCGGCGACGGCTACGTGTCCAAATTCTCGCGCTCGGGCGTTGCCGCGATGTCCGAGCTGGCGACGCACGGATATATGGAATCCGATGCCGCCATCACCGATCGCCTGAAGACGCTGCCGATCGAGATCTGCGCGCCGCAGGCAAAGCCGCCGCACATCATCCTGGTGCACGACGAATCGAGCTTCGACATTCGAGCCGTGCCCGGCGTCAAGGTGCCGGCGGATTACGGCGGCTACTTCCGGTCGTTCGACGGCAAGCGCCGGCACTTCATTGTCGAGGGCGCGGGTGGTCCGAGCTGGTACAGCGAGTACAACGTGCTGGCGGGCCTCTCGGCGCGCTCGTTCGGGCGCTTCGCCTATTACGTGACGCAGATCGCCGCCGGCCGGGTGGAGCGCGGGCTGCCCACGGCGCTGCGGCGATGCGGTTATCGGACGTTCTCGATCTATCCGGCGCTCGGCGCCTTCATGAGCGCCAAAAATTTCCAGACCACGACCGGCGTGCAGCAATTTCTCGATCAGGGTGCCCTCGGCACCAATCGCATCGAGCCCGACCGGTTCTACTACGATGCTGCGCTGCGCATGATCGCACGCGAGCGCGACAAGGGGCCGATGTTCCTCTTCGTCTATCTGGCTCAGAACCATTACCCCTGGAACTATCGCTGGCGGCCCGACCTGGCGCCGGAATGGACGAATCTGGGCAACGCGCCTGATGTCGACGAATATCTGCGCCGCCAGAGCATGAGCTTCGGCGACTACGCCGGGCTGCTCGATCGCCTCGCGCGCGACTTTCCCGGCGAGCGCTTCCTCTTGGTCCGCTACGGCGATCACCAGCCGGATTTCGCCTCTTTCATGCTCGAGCCGTGGCTCGACGAGCTCGGGATCAACCGGCGGCTGATGACCTATGATCCGCGCTATTTCACCACCTACTACGCGCTCGACGCGGTCAATTTCAAACCGGTCAATTTGTCCTCCGCGCTCGACACGATCGAGGGACCGTATCTGCCGCTCGTCGTGCAGGAGGCGGCCGGCCTGCCGCTCGATCCCTCGTTCGCCGAGCAGAAGCGAATTCTCGAGCGCTGCAAGGGTCTTTTTTACGCCTGCGCCGGCGGCGCGGAGGCGCGGCGCTTCAACCGACTGCTGATCGACGCCGGCTTGATCAAAGGACTTTGACTGAAAATATCCGGTGGGCGCGATCCTTGCCCCCGTCATAAGCGCGCCACGCAATATTCCCGTCACCCGCGGGCTTGTCAGGCGTCGCCGGTCGGCACGATCGTCGCCGTCTCGACCATCAGGACGACAGCCTTCTCCGGGGCGCGCGTTCGATGGATTACGCCTTTTGGGACTACGAAGCCTTGCCGTGGTGAGAGCGCGACAGAGCGGCCCTCCAGATCGATGATGAACGTGCCGCTGAGCACGAAAAAGAACTCGTCATCGTCATCGTGCTTGTGCCAATGGTACTCGCCCTGCATGACGCCGAGACGCACGACTGAATCGTTTACCTTGCAAAGCGTCTGATTGTACCATTGGTCGGTGCACGCCTCCACAAGTGACGGGACGTCGATAAGGTCGAGCGCGTCGAATTTGATGTCGAGATGCACGGCATAAGGGAAGGCGGCAGCAGCATCCGTTGCAGACATGGGTTTCTCCCGTTGGAGCAACAAAGAAGCGGAAAATGCTATCACGGGACTGATTGTCCTGCCCTTCAAGACGGCGATTGCGACCGGTGCAGGCAATGTCGCCCCGGCTTGCGCGGCGAGCAGCCCTTGGCGATCATTCGATAAAGAGCTTGCCAAAGCGGGAGGATCACGTGCTGCGCCCCTTCGCCGTCCTGGCACTTGTCGTCGTCACCTCAAATGGGTCCCCGGCCGCGGCACAGGACAGCTGGCCGTCCAAGCCGATAACCGTGATCGTTCCTTTCGGCGCCGGCGGCAATACCGATAGCCTCGCTCGAATTTATTCGGCGCGGCTATCCGCGCGTCTCGGCCAGCAGTTCGTGATCGAAAATCGGGTGGGCGCCGGAAGCATCATCGGCATCACGAGCTTGGCCAAGGCCGCACCGGACGGTTACACGATCGGCATTGGCACCTCCGCTGGCCTTGCCATCAATCCGGCGATCATGAAGGAAAACCTCGGCTACAACGCCGACAAGGACTTCGCCTATCTCCACCTGATGGCTATTCAGCCGAACTTGCTTGTCGTGCATCCCTCCGTCCCGGCAACAACCCTCGCGGAGTTCATCGCCTGGGTTAAGGCCAATCCAGATCAGGCGTACGCCACGTCCGGCAACGGTTCGAGCCAGCACCTTTGCGGCGAGATGCTGATACAGGCCGCCGGTATCAAGATGAATGCCGTCGCCTACCGCGCGTCGAACCAGCAGATGCAGGATCTCGTTGGCGGCCAGATCAGGATCGCTTGCGATAACTTCTCGTCCGCCTGGGAACAGGTTCAGGCTGGGAAAATCCGTGCACTCGCCATCACGTCGGCCAAGCGCTACTCCTTCGCGCTGGATATTCCGACCATCGCCGAGACGTTTAAAGGCTTCCAGGTGCAGGCCTGGTTCGGATGGGTCGCTCCGATCGGCGTGCCGAAGATCATTATCGACAAGTTGACCGCGGAGTTGAACGCCGTCGGCCAGGAGCCCGATGTACGCAAGCGCCTCGATACCTTTACAGTCGAGTTCTCCGGCCTTTCCGGCCAAGCCTTTGCAGACTTCGCCCGCGAGGAGCGCGAGACGCTCGCCCCTATTGTCGAGAAGGCCAACATCAAGCTGAACTAGGGCTCCCCCTGGTCACACGTCGTCAAAATTGCCGCCGCGTGGGGCGAGAGCAACAATCGCGGTCGTCATTGCCGGGCTTGACCCGGCAATCCATCGTCTTCGCAAAAAGTTCTTACGAAGAGGATGGACCACCCGAAATCGGGTTTACCCGATTTCGGGCGCTTTAAGTGCGCAAGTCGGGTAAACCCAACTTGCGTGGTCAAGCCCGCGGGTGACGGGAATGTCGCGTGGCGCGCGACTGGTACTGCGATAACGACCGATACCTCCTCCACCACGTCCTAGCGTTGTGTGCCCTCACCCGGCTCGCCTGCTTTGCCCACAAGGGGAGAGGGTGTGTGCCGCTCAAGCGGAGTCTCTTAGCCCGTAGCCCGAGCTATAATCGGGCGCACATGGGAGACTTTCATGCGCCGGCGCTTCGCCACGCTCGACGTGTTCACCGACCGGCGCTTTGCCGGCAATCCGCTCGCCGTCGTGCTCGACACCGAAGCGCTCGACGCGGCGGCGATGCAGGCGATCGCGCGCGAGTTCAACCACCCCGAGACGGTGTTCGTGTTCGCGCCGGCCGACCCCGCGCACCGCGCCCGCGTTCGCATTTTCACCCCGGCGCGGGAGCTGCCGTTCGCCGGCCACCCGACCGTCGGGACCGCGGTGTTGCTTGGAACGCGCGACGGCGGCGGCCGCGACATCGTGCTGGAGGAGGGCATCGGCGCGGTGCGATGCACGCTCGAGTCGAACGGCGGCGTCGCCGGCGCCCGCTTCGCGATCACGCAGTTGCCAACGGAGGTCGGGGCGCCGGCGGACGATGCCGCCATCGCAGCGGCGCTCTCGCTCGCCCCGAGCGATATCGGTGAGGGCCGTCCGGCGCGCTGGTCGGCCGGCCTTCCCTTCACCTTCGTGCCGATCGCAAGCCTCGCCGCGATGGCGCGTTGCCGTCCCGATCTCGCCAAGTTCGACGCCGCCTTCGGCGCGGGCGGGGCGGCCTACGCGTTCTGCAACGAGACCGCCGAGCCGGGTCACCATTTTCACGCCCGCATGTTCGCCCCCGGCATGGGTGTCCCGGAAGATCCCGCGACCGGCTCGGCCGCCGCCGCCTTTGCCGGCGTGCTCGCGCGCCGCCTGCGCGACGGCACCCACGCGTTCGTGATCGAGCAGGGCTACGAGATGGGCCGGCCGAGCCTGATCCGCCTCACGGCCGAGGTCGCCGCCGGCCGGCTCGTCTCCGCGTCCATCGGCGGCAACGCCGTCATCGTGACCGAGGGAACGATGGAGGCGTGATGGGTCGCGCCGTGCCCACGCTCGGAAATGATAATCATCGAAACATCTTGCCGCCGCGGAGGACAACAAATGACTTGCATGAATCCGCGTGGGCACGGCGCGTTCCGCGCCTTTGCCCACCCTACGGGGTCCGCCTTCGTCATCGTCGTGGCGGCAACTATCGCCGCTCAGGTGGCGGCGCTGGCGCAGAACTTGGACGTCAAGCGCTACAATCCATCGGAATGGACGAAGGGGCGCTTCAGCGAGGTCGTCACGGTCACCGGGGCGGGCAAGACCATCTATCTCTGCGCGAGCGCTCCCATCCGGCACCTCGGCAACCCCTATGAGCAGTGCCGGTATGCCTATGACAAGATCAAGCGCCTGCTGGCCACGCATGGCGCCTCGTTGGCGGATGCGGTGAAGCAGGTCGTCTACGTCACCGACGTCCGCTTCCAGGCGGAGGTCGCCAAGTGCCGGCGCGAGGCTTACGGGGACGGGCCGATTCCGGCCAATACGTTTCTCGTCATCAACGCGCTCGCCATTCCGGGAATGCTGCTCGAGATCGACGTGACCGCGGTGGTCGCCAAATGACGTTAAGTGATCGTTAAGCGATCATTAATGGATTGTTCCGCGGCCGGCGCAGCCAAAAGGTCAATATTGCTGTCTCAGGTCGTGCCCTTCATTCGCGCTTGCGAAGGAGGCGGCTCTTCCGCTAGAAACCGGCGGGCAAGGGTGAACGCGATCCGAGTTCCGCGACCTTGCGTGACGAGGGCGAATGTTAATGCCGACGCGCTGCGATATCCGCGCGATCACCCGGAGGGCTGCGGCCCGTTCCGGCGGCGCCCTCATTCTCGGCGGGCTTCTGCTGCTTATCGTCCCCTGAGGGCCGGCCGGGCGTTTGCGCCTGGGCACTCAGGGGAGACCGCAAGCACGGAACCCAGCGAGCGCCCGAGTCAAGGGCGCAAACGAGAGAAGGACTAAAGCCATCATGAGCGCGTCAGCGAAGTCCGAGCAGGACCGCGTCTTCATTTTCGATACCACCTTGCGCGACGGCGAGCAGTGCCCGGGCGCCACCATGACCCATGAGGAGAAGCTCGAGGTGGCCGAGCTCCTCGACCAGATGGGCGTCGACATCATCGAGGCCGGCTTTCCGATCGCCTCCGAGGGCGACTTCGCCGCGGTGCACGAGATCGCCAAGCGCACCAAGAACGCCGTCGTCTGCGGGCTCGCGCGCGCCGCGTTCAAGGACATCGACCGCTGCGCCGAGGCGATCAAGCCGGCCAAGAAGAGCCGCATCCACACCTTCCTGTCCACCTCGCCGGTGCACATGAAGTACAAGCTGCAGAAGGAGCCGCACGAGGTCTACGAGATGGTGATCGCGCAGGTCACCCGCGCGCGCGGCTTCACCGACGACGTGGAATGGTCGTGCGAGGACGGCACCCGCACCGAGCACGACTTCCTCTGCCGCTGCGTCGAGGCCGCGATCAAGGTCGGCGCCACCACCATCAATATTCCCGACACCGTGGGCTATACGGTTCCGGAGGAATATTTCGCGCTCATCAAGATGGTGCGCGAGCGCGTGCCGAATTCCGACAAGGCGCGCTTCTCCGCCCATTGCCATGACGATCTCGGCATGGCGGTGGCGAACTCGCTCGCCGGCGTGCAGGCCGGCATCCGCCAGATCGAGTGCACCATCAACGGCATCGGCGAGCGCGCCGGCAACGCCTCGCTCGAGGAGCTGGTGATGGCGATGAAGGTGCGCAACGACGTGCTGCCGTACTGGACCAACGTCGACAGCACGCTGCTCACCCGCACCTCGAAGCTGGTCGCGGCGGCCACCTCGTTTCCGGTGCAGTACAACAAGGCGATCGTCGGCCGCAACGCGTTCGCGCACGAATCCGGCATTCACCAGGACGGCATGCTCAAGCACACCCAGACCTACGAGATCATGACGCCCGAGAGCGTGGGCGTGAAGCAGACCTCGCTGGTGATGGGCAAGCATTCCGGCCGTCACGCCTTCGTGCACAAGCTCGAGGAGATGGGTTACCGGCTCGCCGGCAACCAGCTCGAGGACGCCTTCGTGCGCTTCAAGGCGCTCGCCGACCGCAAGAAGCACGTCTACGACGAGGACCTCGAGGCGCTGGTCGACGAGGAGATCGCGCACGCGCAGAACCGCGTGAAGCTCGTCAGTCTCACCGTGATCGCCGGCACCATGGGCCCGCAATCGGCGACCGCGACGCTCGACATCGACGGCCGCCACCACACCGTGCAGTCGACCGGCAACGGGCCGGTGGATGCGACCTTCAACGCCATCAAGGCGCTCATCCCGCATCAGGCGGTGCTCGAGCTCTACCAGGTGCACGCCGTCACCCAGGGCACCGACGCGCAGGCCGAGGTTTCGGTGCGGCTCGCCGAGCACGGCCGCGCGGTGACCGCCAAGGGCGCCGACCCGGACACGCTCGTCGCCTCCGCCAAGGCCTATCTCGGCGCGCTCAACAAGCTGATGTCCCGTCGGCAGAAAGGCGCGGCGGACGCGGTGGCCGTGGAGCGTCGCGTGCATTCGACCGATGTCGGCTGAGCGACGCTTGCAAAGTGCGGGGCGCGAATAGGAACGCGTCCCGCCTCGATCAAGTGGTGAACTGGCCAACGCCAGGAGGTGCGTCGAAATATCTCAACATGACGAAGCTGTAATCTTTGGTCGAATCTTGGGTCGCGAAGTTGTTATCTAACGGAACTTTAACTTGATGCGCGGTTCCCGCGGGTTTGTACTAACGTGCATGGAACGTCGACCGCGGGACTTTGTGAGGGCAAGTGCCATGTGGAAAGCCATCGTCGCCGGAACGGCCGCGCTCGCCATCGCCGGAACGTCGCTCGTCTACGCGCAACAGCGCGGCGGCCGCGACGGCATGATGATGGAGCGCCCTCAACTCAACGCCGAGGACCTGCGCGCATTCGGTGAAGCGCGGCTCGCGGCGCTCAAGGCGGGCTTGCTGCTCACGCCGGAGCAGGAGAAGAACTGGCCGGCCTTCGAGCAGGCGGCGCGCGACTACGGCAAGGTGCGCATGGATCGCTTCGCCGCGTTGCGCAGCGGGACGGGAAGCGACGACCCGGTCGAGCGCCTGCGTCAGCGCGCCACAGCCATGTCGGACGCCGGCGCGGCCTTGAAGAAATTGGCCGACGCCACCGACCCGCTCTACAAGAGCCTTGACGAGAATCAGAAACGGCGCTTTGCGATACTCAATCGCGTGACCGGACCGCACCGGGGCGGGTTCCGCGGACGCGAAGGCGATGGAATGCACCATTGGGGTCCGCACCGCACCGATGGGGGCGGGATGGATATGGAACACCCTGGCGGACAGCGCCTCTAGTCACCACATACCGAGCCTAGCGCCGGCGGTCGCACTCCCAGCCCCCCGACACGATCGCCGACGTACGGGAGCCGCCGGGTCCCCACCCGGCGGCTTTCCGTTTTTGGAACTCACGCCGCGCGGTTGTGAAATGTGTGGGCGCGCGCGGGGAGCGCAGACGCGTCTCAGTTTTTATCGGCGGCGCACAAAACTCCGTTCATTCCCGCCCCCGCTTGCGCGAGGGGTGGAATCCACGACCTTCGTGTCCCGGGCGAGCGAAGCGAGACCCGGGACCCCGAGACCCGATCCGCGGCCCCTGGGCCCCCGCTTTCGCGGGGACGAGCGGATCTTGCTTGTCTCGCTGAATAGCCTGCAATTGCCCGTCCACACTCCGTTCTTGCTCCGCGCGGCGCGCAGGCGGCCATGGCGGGGGGCGAACCAATGTCATAGGCTCGACCTCGGCAGACGAACGCCGGGGGACGCAAAGCCATGCGCAAGCTCGTGGAATATCCGACGCCCTCGCTTGCCGAGCGCGACCGGCGCTGGGCGGCGGTGCGCAAGGAGATGGACGCGCGCGGGCTCGATTGTCTGATCCTGTGCGGTTGGCCGGCGATGTGGGACTTCAACATCGCCAACGCGCGCTACCTC
>WNFA01005590.1_pt1 | contig 10511 bp, 10 predicted proteins | sample 5400481 | NCBI WGS metagenome assembly WNFA01 (sample SAMN13153340, study PRJNA577476) | soil metagenome | isolation source: 120 cm saprolite under Douglas fir tree site 2 hole 1 replicate 2 | place: USA:California | collected 2015-04-18 | reverse complement strand
GTGGGGGGCTCGGCTCAAACCCTCGGCGGCTTTTCGGTGGCAGCGTTAGTCTCTGGCGAAACGCACAGCTTGAGCGACAGTGGAAGAGCGGCCATTCATGGCCGCGTTTGCGAGCATGTCGATACCGCCCTTCAGGGCTAGCGGGGCTGAAGCCCGCCAATTGGGAGTCCGCCAGAACGCGGCGCTAAAGCACCGCTCTTCCACCAACCGCAATCATCCAAACATTGGATAGTGGCTGGCCGCGGCCATAAAGAACAGCATGGGTATTGACAGGAAGGCGTTGGTGCGCGAGGCCAGGAAGGCCATCCGGGCCATGCGCTTGGATTCGGGCGGAATTGTGGCCCCGGTTTCGGCGTTAGCCCTAGTCCAGCCGATGACGCGCTTCTGGATGCGCCAAATCACGCCCCAGACATTCAGCATCATCATCCAACCTAAGCCGCCGCCAATGCCAATGGAGAGCAGGCGATTGCTCTCCCATCCGTGCGTATTCAGGTGCAGGAAGACGTGGGCTGCGAAGACGACGATGACCGCGACGAGGATGGCCAGCACCCAGCCTTTGTCCAATATGCCCTTGCCAGGCAGCAGCAGGGCGTACATGATGCCCCAGGTCGCGGTCCAGATCAGGAGAAAGCTCACCAGCGCGGTTGTGGGGGCCTCACCCGCGTTGCGTGCGTCGGTGGCGACGATCTGTCCCCAATAGGCCAACCCGGCGAGCACGGTGACCACAGCGCTCCAGCGGAACCACCACAGGGCGCGCAGCATCAGGCCGGGCATGATCTTGCCTTTGGTGGCGGCGTCGAGTTCCTTCATGAAAGGAACGTTCACCAGGTTGAAGAAATACAGCAGCCCGACCCAGGTGATGCCGGCGACCAGGTGGACCCAGCGCAGCACCATCAAGAAGTTGGTCTGGGCGTCTTGAGGAAGCGAAAAGCCGGTAGAAACGTAAGCCATGGGCAAAGTCCTCCGGATGAATTTGCGACGCGGAAACTGTACAGGAAAGTGGGGGGAAGGGCAAAAGGGCGGGCTTCGGCCTGTGGCTCCAGGCTTGCCGCGCTGGCCTACGTGCAGTGCGGTGGTGCGCAAGCGAAACCAGGTTCCTCGCCGCCTGCGGCGCTTCGGAATGACAGTTTGATTGATAGGGACGATCTGAACGCCTGAAGCCTGTTCCTACTTCAGCGCATTGAGCCGTGCGCTCAGGCGGGACTTGTAACGGGCGGCCGTGTTCTTGTGGAGGACGCCTTTTTGAATCGCTTTGTCGAGGGCGGAAACGGTCTTGCGAAAAATCTGCTGGGCGGACGCCTTGTCGCCTTTGGCCAGGGCTTCGCGCAGGCCACGGAGTTCGGAGCGCAGGCGCGAACTGTTGCTGCGGTTCCGCACAGTGCGGGTTTCGGTTTGACGGGCGCGCTTCAACGCAGAAAAATGGTTTGCCATCGCAGGTGAATGCCTTTAACGAAAGATTTCCAGCAGAGCAATGTCCCGTGGGGGACATCCCGGCAGGTGTTGAATAACCTATTTTACGAGAATGAGTTGCGCCGGTCAATCGGCGATTGATCGGGCAGCATAGCAGATATGACCACGATCGTGCTGCTCACCATCTCGAACATCTTTATGACTTTTGCCTGGTACGGCCACCTGAAGTACCGGCAGACGCCGCTGCCCAAGGTGATATTCATCAGCTGGCTCATTGCCTCGATGGAGTACGGTTTTCAGGTGCCGGCAAACCGCATCGGTTCGTACGAGTTCACGACGGCGCAGTTGAAGACGATCCAGGAAGTGATCACTCTAGCCGTGTTTTCTGCAGTATTTAAAAGAATCGCTCAAGTGGAACTACCTGGTGGGATTCGCGATGATGGTGGGAGCGGTTTTCGTAATCTTTAAGAAGTGGTGAGTTGTCGGCCATGTTTTACAACGAAGATCTTGCATACATTCACGATCAGGGATTCACAGACGTGGCACGAAACGCCTCGCGGACCGTGCTGGAGTTGCTAAAGGCGCGGAAGATCAAGAAGGGGCTGGTGGTTGATGTGGGCTGCGGCAGCGGAGTTCTTGCCGGGAAACTCACGCGAGCAGGCTATGACGCGCTCGGAATCGATATGTCTGAGGCAATGTTGAGTCTGGCGCGAAAGCGCGCGCCTTTGGCCCGATTCAAGCAAGGATCTTTGTTTCAGACAAACTTGCCGGACTGCGTTGCGGTCTGTGCCATTGGAGAGGGTGTGAATTACCTGTTTCACCGCAGAGGCACAACTCAGCTCGCGGGATTCTTTCGCCGTGTGCACGGCACGCTCAGCCTGGACGGAGTGTTTGTGTTTGATATCGCGGCGTCTGGGCGAGCATCCAAGCGGTCTTCGCTGCATTTTGAGGGCAAGGATTGGGCCATCCTGGTGAACAAAGAAGAAGACGCCCGCCGGAAGATATTGACACGAAGAATGACGATCTTCCGTAGAGTCGGTCGCCTCTATCGCAGGAGCGAAGAAGTGCATAGGCAAAGGCTCTATTCTGCGGCGCGAATCGTGGAGGCGCTCAAGGCCGCTGGTTTCCAGGTGACCCGGCTACGGGGATACGGCAAGGAACGGTTTGCGCCAGGACGCGCCGGATTTGTAGCACGCAAGTTTCGCTGAAATCAGCCAGTTACTCTGGTTGACGGTCACCTTCCCGAGGGGTACGCTTTTAACAGAACTGTTATCTGCCCACTCCATGCGGCGAAGTACAATCCGAAGAGGGATGCTGAACAACGGCAACTCCTCGAACTTCCAAATGACATCTAAAGACGGTCAGAAAAGCTGCGCTTTTGCGCTCAGGGGTATCTGCGAATCTGAATGAAGAAAAGTATTGAAATCAGCCCGAACATTGAAACCTTATTCGGCACGCGGGATGAGAATCTGCATGTGCTTGAAGACGGCCTGAATCTGAACATTGATCTTCGCTCCAACGCCGTCGAACTGGAAGGGACGCCCCGCGATGTGGCCCGCGCCGAGCAAGTCTTCTCCGATTACGACCAACTGCAGCGCTCCGGACACGCCTTCAACAACGGCGACTTGAACAGCATGTTGCGCGTGTTGGTGGCGGACCCAAAGACCACGCTGCGGGGACTGGCCGAAGCCGGCCGCCAGCGCTCGTTTGGACGGCGCACAGTACAGCCCAAGAGTCTGAATCAGCGCCGCTATCTGGATACCATCGAAACCCACGACATGGTTTTCGGCATCGGCCCGGCCGGTACCGGCAAGACTTATTTGGCGGTAGCGATGGCGATTTCCGCGCTGCTTTCGAAGCGGGTGAACCGTATCATTCTGGCGCGTCCGGCGGTGGAGGCGGGCGAGCGGCTGGGGTTTCTACCAGGAACTTTGCAGGAGAAAATTGATCCTTACCTGCGACCTCTTTATGACGCGCTTTACGACATGCTCGAGCCGGAGAAAGTGGACCGCTATCTGGAGAAGAACGTCATCGAGATTGCGCCCATTGCGTTCATGCGCGGGCGCACGCTGAATGATTCGTTTGTCATTCTGGACGAAGCGCAAAACACAACGTCGGAGCAGATGAAGATGTTCGTGACCCGCCTGGGATTCAATTCCAAGGCGGTCATCACCGGGGACGTGACCCAGATTGATCTGCCCAGCGCGCGCCGCAGCGGTTTGCTGGAAGCGATGGACGTGCTCAAGAATGTGCAGGGACTGTCCTTTGTGTATTTCGACGAGTCCGATGTGGTGCGGCATCATCTGGTACAGCGCATCGTCCGCGCCTATGACGAGCACAAGACCCGGGTCGCCGAGGAGCAGATGTTGCTGCTCGACGCCAAAGGCGCCGCGAACGGGCACGGCGTACCCGCGATGGAGCAGCATGGCAATGCGCCGCTGAGCGAAGAAGCGGCAGAATAAAGCACGTTGCTTGGGAGGGCCGCGAAGTGGCCGTCCCTTTTGCTTTTTGGATATTTGCTTTTTGGGATTAACAAGATCACCGAAATGGAGCCGACCATCATTTTTCAGCGACCGGTCAGCGGGCTGAGCCACCGGGCACTGACGCAGTTCGTTGTGCAAGCCTGCCGGGCGGCAGGGCTGAAAGGGAGCGTGACCGTGATGGTGACTCACAGCCGCGAGATGCGTTCGCTGAACGCGCGTTTCCGCGGCAAGAATTATCCCACGGATGTGTTGTCATTTCCCCCGCCCGCTCTCGACGTCGGCTTTGCGGGAGACGTCGCCGTCTCGCTCGACATTGCAACTCGTAACGCGCGTTCCTTGGGGCATTCCATTGGTCAGGAAGTTCAGGTTCTCGTCCTGCACGGGATTCTGCACCTTGCGGGGTATGATCATGAAGGCGACTTGGGCGAAATGGCGGAGAAGGAGCAGCGACTGCGGCGGCGGTTCAGGCTTCCCACCGGACTGACGGAGCGAGTCCACAGCCGACGGCAACCCAAAGGCGCCAGTCCTGCCCGGCCGGCACGATCACGCACATGAATTATGCGATTACAGTCACGCTACTGGGGCTGCTGGCACTGCTGACCCTGTCTTCTTACGTTGAGCGAGTCTATGCCGAGATCGGCAAATTTCTGTCGCGCGAATTTCAAGACAATATTGACGCTTTTGAGCAACAGGTCGAGCCACAGCTGAACGTGAGCCGGTCGCGGGCGTCGCTCTCCATGTCGGTGCTGACGCCGCTGCTCATGGCGGCCATTGCGATGACGGTTGGGTTCGGCGTGTTTCGGGAAGGCGCATGGGCAGGGGAGGAGATCCTCGAAGCTGCACTGGGACTGATTCTGATCGTGATCGTTTTTAATCGCTTCCTGCCTTTCGTTTTCTTCTCGCGCACCAAAGGCGAGTGGCTGACGCGATGGGTGCTGCTGTTGCGGGTGCTCATCTATCTGGTGCTGCCGGTCACGCTGATTCTGGGTTTTCTGCAATCGGTGACGGCGCTGACGCGGGAACACTCTGACCAGCAGCCGGAAACCCAGGCCGAGGCGGTGGATGCGTTGATCGAGGCCGGGCGGGAAGAAGGCATTCTGGATGAGAGCAATCGCGACCTGATCCAATCGGTGGTGCAGTTCAGCGAGAAGACGGTGCGCGAGGCCATGAAGCCGCGTCCGGAGATGGTGACTGTGGCCGCGGACATCAGCGTGGAGCGATTCATCGAGTTGTTGCGAGTGAAACCGTTCTCCCGCGTGCCGGTTTTCGAGGGCAGTATTGACAACATTGTGGGCATCGTCTTCGCACAGGATGTGCTGCAAGTGCGGGATTCCGAAGCCCACAGCCGGACGGTTGATTCGCTCATGCGGAAGGATGTTTACTTCGTTCCTGAGACCAAACTGGGCAGCGACTTGCTTCGCGAGATGCAGAAGAACAAAGTCCGCATTGCGATTGTGATTGACGAATACGGAGGAGTCGCGGGCCTGGTGACCATCGAAGACCTGGTCGAGGAGATCGTCGGCGAGATCAGCGATGAGCATGAACCGGCGCAGGTAGTGCGCGAAAGCGACACGTATTATGTGGTGCACGGCAACATGGATGTGGACCGCCTGGAGGAGTTACTGGGGGTGCGGCCCGACCGCAAAGGCGCGGCCACGGTGGCTGGTCTGGTAAGTGAACTGGCCGGACGCATCCCGAAAAAGGGTGAAGTTATTGAAGAAGACGGACTGCGCCTGGAAGTTTTGCAGGCGAGTGACCGGCGGGTGGAGCGCGTACGGGTTTCAGTGGCGCATCCCGAACAGATGAAACTGATATAGCCCTATGTCCTTCCGCTCTGGTTTTGTGTGCATCCTCGGACGTCCTAACGCAGGCAAATCCACGCTGCTGAATGCGCTCGCCGGCGAAAAACTGGCGATTGTGAGTCCCAAGCCGCAGACCACGCGCACGCGGGTGCTGGGAGTGATCCACGTCCCCAAAAAGAAGGGCAGAGCGGGAGCGCAGGTGGTGTTGATAGATACACCCGGCGTACACCGTGCCGACAGCTCGTTGGGACGGAAGATGATGGGCGACGTGCGCGAAGCTCTGAACGGATGCGACCTGGTATTGATGATCGTGGATGCCGCCAGAAAGTCCGATCCGGCCGATCAGTTGTTGGTGAGTCTGGTGAAGCAGAGCAAGACTCCGGCTTTTCTCCTGCCCAACAAGATTGATCTGCTGGGCGCGGAGAAACATAAGTTGCTTCCAATTATCGAGCAGTATTCGAAACAGCATGATTTCCGGGAGATCATTCCGATTTCAGCCCGGAAACGCGAAGGCCTGGATGTGCTGTTGGATAAGCTGATTGCGGCACTGCCCGAAGGCCCGCACTATTTCCCCGAGGATCAAATTACCGATCAACCGGTTCGGTTCATGGCGGCAGAACTGATTCGCGAGCAACTGCTGATGGCGACCAGCGAAGAAGTGCCGCACTCAGTGACGGTGGTGGTCGAGCAATTCGAGGAAGGTGCGAAACTTACGCGGATTGCGGCAGCGATATTCTGCGAACGAGAGAGTCAGAAAGGGATCCTGATTGGCCGGCAGGGGCAAATGCTGAAAAAGATCGGGACCGCGGCGCGGTTGGAGATCGAACGCATGGTTGGCACCAAAGTGTTCCTTGAGTTATTCGTGAAGGTGCAGCCGAAGTGGCGTGAGTCGCGCGCGTTTGTTGAGGAGATGGATTGGCGCAGGCAGTTGGAACATCTGGTGACGGCAGAGAAAGCTTGAGCCTTGCCTTGGGACACTGCCGTCCCTGAAGGGACTCGGCTCATTTGGCTGCAGCTTTCCCGGCACTCCCGTGCCAGGCTTTCACCTGCCGCCGCTTGGCGGCTGGGGCGTTTTCCCTCCTCTGGCGGCGGTGATGGCGCAAGCAGAAAGCAGGTTCCTCTCCGCCTGCAGCGGTTCGGAATGACAAGGCTTAAAATGTTGGCTCGGGCCCGAGAGCCTGACCCACCTACTCCTTCACTGCGATTCCCAGAGCTTTCATTTTCCGGTACAAGTGACTGCGCTCGAGTCCTAGGACTTCGGCGGTGCGGCTGATGTTTCCGTGGTTGTCGTCGAGTTTTTTCAGGATGTAGTCGCGTTCGTAGGCGGTTCGGGCCTGGTGCAAAGTCAAGAAATCGCCTCCCGCGCGGCGGCTGCCATCGCGATAGACCAGTGGCGGGAGATGTTTGCGCTCGAAGCGGGTGGTGGTGGGATTCATGATCACAATGCGCTCGATCACATTGCGCAGTTCGCGTACGTTGCCCGGCCAGGAGTAGCGCATCAGGGTCTCAATCGCGTCATCGGTGATTTCGCGCGGCCGGCGGCCATACTGGCCGGAAAATTCTCTCAGGAAGTGGCGGGCCAACAGCGGGATATCTTCTTTGCGTTCGCGCAGTGGCGGGACAGAAAAGGGGATTACGTTGAGGCGGTAGAAAAGGTCTTCGCGAAAATTTCCCCGCGAGATTTCTTCTTCCAGATCCTTGTTGGTGGAGGCGATCACGCGAGTGTCCACGGTGACCGGTTCGTCGCTGCCCACGGGGGTGAAGTTCTGTTCTTCGAGCGTGCGCAGGACTTTGGATTGGGTTTTCAGACTCATGTCACCGACTTCGTCGAGGAAAAGCGTACCTCCGTGCGCCTTAAGAAACTTGCCTTCCTTGTCCGCAGCCGCCGGGAAAGAGCCACGGCGATGACCGAACAGCTCGCTCTCGATCAAGTCTTCAGGAATGGCGGCGCAATTCACTTCGACGAACATTTCGTCCTTGCGCGGACTCTGCGAGTGGATGGCCTGCGCGACGAGTTCCTTGCCCGTCCCAGATTCACCGAAGATGAGGACACGGCCGTTGGTCGGGGCCATGAGCTGGATTTGTTGCCGGAGGGCTTTCATGGGAATGCTCTCGCCGACGATCACGCTTCTGGGCGCAAGCTGCCTTTTCAGGTCGCGGTTTTCCAGGCGCAGTTTTTTTGCGTCCGCTGCGTGCTTGACCAGCATGAGAGTTTTGTCCACGGAAAGCGGTTTTTCCAGAAAGTCGAAGGCGCCAAGTTTGGTGGCGCGGACCGCGGTTTCAATGGTGGCGTGCCCGGAGATGATGATGACCTCGGGAGCATCCGCTAGCGCGCGAATTTGTTCCAGCGTGTTGAGGCCATCCATGCCAGGCAGCCAGATATCGAGCAGAATAACATCAGCAGATTGCTTGGCCAGCCATTCCAGGCAGGCTTCGCCGGTGCCGGCGGCGGCAGTTTTGTAACCCTCGTCTTCGAGCACGCCCTGCAGAGACTCGCGAATGGCAGACTCGTCGTCAACGATCAACACACTAGGCATAGGAAGAGCTGGCCGGTGCGGCAACTGCATCCAGGATTGGCAACTCAATCACAAAGCGGGCGCCCACGGGCCGGTTTTCTTCGACCCGAATCGAGCCGTGATGATCCTCAACAATCCGGCTGACAATGGCGAGGCCCAGTCCAGTACCGCGCTCCTTGGTGGAAAAGTACGGCAGGAACAGGCGTTCTTTCGATTCATGGGTAACCCCCTGGCCACTGTCGGCAACGCTGATTTCAACCGCATCGCGGCTGGCAACCAGGGTGGTGGAAATCTCGATTTCCTTGAGCAGAGAGCCTTGCATAGCTTCAGCGGCGTTGTCTATCAGATTGGCAATGGCCCGCTTGATGGCGTGGGGATCGGCCATCACCTTGGGCAGGCTTTCGGAGAACAGAGTACGCACCTGGATTCCGTCCAGCCGTCCGTTGAACATGGAAAGTGCGCTCTCGGCGATGGTATTGATGTCCGCGGGCTGGGGCTGCGACGCGGGAAAGCTGGCCAGAGTTGAGAACTCGTTGACCAGGGTGCGCACCGTGTCCACGGCGCTGCTAATGGTCTCCGCGCAACTGCGCACTACCTCGACGGAAGCCGGGTCAATCGCGGCTCCACGATCAAGGTGGCGCAAAATGCGTTCCGCCGAAAGTGCAATGGGAGTAAGCGGATTCTTGATTTCGTGGGCCACACGGCGGGCCACTTCGCGCCACGCCGCCTGCTTTTGCGCGCGCAGCAGGTCCGACAGATCCTCAAACACCAGCACGTAACCCAGGCGTTGAGTCTGGTGCTGCAGGGTGGCGACGGTTACGGCTACGTTCAATCGCGTGCGTTGCAGGGAGAACTGCATCTGGGTGGTGGTTACGCTCATGCGATCGGCGCGGCGGAGAAGCGGGTCAAGCTCGGCGAGAACCTCGGCAGGGAACAGGTCGCGTAAAGACGCGGTGAGAAGCGCGGCCGTCAGTCGCGCCGGCTCGTCGGACGGCTTGAACATGCGCATGAACGCCTCGTTCACGTGGGTGACATGCAGTCCGGCGTCGAGAGAAAGCACTCCGGTGGGAATGCTTTCGAGAATGGTTTCGATGTGTTGCCGCCGCTGATCCAGTTCCGAGTTGGCGGCGCTCAGCTCGCGGCTGGACGCTTCAATCTGGTAGCGGCTGGTTTGCAACTCCTCCGCCATTTGATTGAAGGAGCGCACCAGGTCGCCGAGTTCATCGGCGGCTGGCACCTCAACCCGGTAATCTAGGTTTCCGCGAGAGATTTCCTGTGTGGCCTCAGCCAGAGCGACCACCGGGCGGGTGACCAGCCGGGAAAGAAACAGCGCCAGCCACATGCTGGCAAACAAAACCATTCCGGTGAGCAGCCAAAGGACGACCATATATTGCCGCCGTACCTGGCGGCGGTTGAGCGCCAAGTCAAGGTAACGCTGCTGGCTGGCGGCCAGCTTTTTTTGGCCCTCAGCGAAGTTCTTGGGCAAGGGCATTGCGACTAGGATTTCTCCCTGGCTTCCCACGGGCGCGCTACCCAGAATGTACCCAATCCCGTTCCACTGGATGCTCTGTGGCCGGTCTGACGTGATGGGCTGGAGAGGAAGGCTAGGCTTCAAGAGCGGCCATGCGGCGGGTACACCGAAACTGGCTTCGGCGTTTCCCGATTCAATCGCGATTGCGAAACCGCCTTGCAGGGTGGACTCGTGCATGCGGAACTGAGTGAGAACGCCAGCGAAGCTGTGTCCTTCAAAAGCGTGTTGGGTTTCAGGCGCAGAGGCAATCGCGATCGCTTCAGCATGTGCGTTTTCGGCAGCATACTTAGACAGCAGGCTCGCCATGAGCGCAGTGTCTTGCCTCACTTCCTCTACAGGAGTTGAGAACCACTTGTCGATGGAGCGGTTCATCAGTCCGTAGGCGAACCAGAACATTACGATGACAGGAAGAAAGGACAGCAGGAGACTTCCCACCACAAGCCGGGTGCGAAACTTGGAGCCCAGGACGCCTAGCCGCCGTTCGGCAAATAACTTTAGCAAATTGCGCCAAAGCACGAAGGTGAGTACCACAAACAGCAGGAATACGATCAGAGAAAGCGCGACCAGGAACACGGTTTGCTGGTTGGTGGATGGATTGATGAATGGCAGATCGAAGGACTGTTCGGAAAGCAAGATCCCGAACAGCACCAGGCTCACCGCGGTCAAAATAATGATCAGCTTTTTTCGGCTGGGGCCAGAGCGGATTGGATTGCCAGAAGCCATCGTCAAAAACTTCATCTGCCCGAGAAGCGCATTGTCGAACGTCAAT
>WNFA01016500.1_pt1 | contig 10513 bp, 8 predicted proteins | sample 5400481 | NCBI WGS metagenome assembly WNFA01 (sample SAMN13153340, study PRJNA577476) | soil metagenome | isolation source: 120 cm saprolite under Douglas fir tree site 2 hole 1 replicate 2 | place: USA:California | collected 2015-04-18 | reverse complement strand
CTCGACCAGATCGGCGCCGAGAACAAGCGGCTTATCTTTGCCGGGCGCCCCGCCGCGGCGTCGCCGGCGACCGGCCAGATGTCGCGGCATCTCAAGCAGCTCAAGGCTTTGTTGGAGGAGGCGCTCGGTTAGTGGACGACCGATGATCCAAGCCGGCGCAATTAATCATCCGTCCGCCGTCGTCCAGGCCGCCGGTGACGCAGCGCACCCGGAGACCACGTCATGACCGACATCCGCGTCCCCACGCTCGGCGAATCCGTGACCGAGGCCACCATCGGCAAATGGTTCAAGAAGCCGGGCGATGCAGTCGCCGTCGACGAGCCGCTGGTCGAGCTCGAGACCGACAAGGTGACGATCGAGGTGCCGGCGCCGGCCGCCGGCGTGCTCGCCGACATTGCCGCATGGGACGGCGAGACGGTCGCGGTCGGCGCGCTGCTCGGGCAGATCAAGGACGGTGCGGCCGTCGCCGACAAGGCCGTTCTGCTCGGCCGGCCGGACCAGAAGACCGCGCCCGCCGCGCCGATCGACGCCGCGCAGGAGGAGCCGCGCCCGCCCCCGGACGCCAAGACGCCGCTCGCCCCCTCGGTGCGCAAGCTCGCCGCCGAGACCGGGGTGGACGCGTCGACCGTTCCCGGGTCCGGCAAGGACGGCCGCGTCACCAAGGGCGATATGATGGCGGCGATCGAGCGCGCCGCGGCGGCGCCGACGCCGATCGACCGGCCGGCCGCGTCCGTGCAGTTGCGCTCGCCGCCGCCCGCCGACGACGCCGCCCGCGAAGAGCGCGTGAAGATGACGCGGCTGCGGCAGACCATCGCGCGTCGGCTCAAGGAAGCGCAGAACACCGCCGCCATGCTCACGACCTTCAACGAGGTCGACATGGGCGCGGTGATGCATCTGCGCCGTCAGTACAAGGACCTGTTCGAGAAGAAGCACGGCGTGAAGCTCGGCTTCATGGGTTTCTTCGTGAAGGCCTGCGTGCAGGCGCTCAAGGAGATTCCCGCCGTCAACGCCGAGATCGACGGCACCGATCTCGTCTACAAGAACTACTATCACATCGGCGTGGCGGTCGGCACCGAGAAAGGCCTGGTCGTTCCGGTCGTGCGCGACTGCGACCGCAAATCGCTGGCGCAGATCGAGACGGAGATCGCCGATTTCGGGCGCCGCGCGCGCGACGCCACGCTCAAAATCGAGGAAATGCAGGGCGGCACCTTCACCATCTCGAACGGCGGCGTCTATGGCTCGCTGATGTCGACGCCGATCCTCAACGCGCCGCAATCCGGCATCCTCGGCATGCACAAGATCCAGGAGCGCCCGGTGGTCGTCGCCGGCAAGATCGAGGCGAGGCCGATGATGTATCTCGCGCTCTCCTACGACCACCGCGTCGTCGACGGGCGCGAGGCGGTGACGTTCCTGGTGCGGGTGAAGGAAATCCTGGAGGATCCGGCGCGGCTGGTGGTGGATTTGTAAAGCTATGCCTTGTTCAAGGGCCTAGATGAGTAACTGGGTCGCGCTTTCGGAAATTCTGCGCAATGCGGCCTTAGCATTTGCGGCAATTATCGGCGCTATATTGGCTTGGCGTCAGTTGTCTCCGGCTGCATTGCAGGCGCGGTCTGCGAATACTCAAGCGGAATTGGCCCGGCGCGCGCATGTCACCGAATTATTCAATCGAGCTGTCGGGCAGCTTCGCGATCCCAACCTCGAAGTTCGGCTGGCGGCAATATATGTCCTTCGCGAGGTGGCGAAAGACTTCCCTGATTTGTCGGACCCTATTTTTGAGCTACTTCAGGCCTATCTGAGGGCTGGTCACATCGACTACGGTGACGAAGAGCCACCCATCGACATCCAAGAGATCGTTAAACTCCTTCGGGACAAGTTGGGAGAATCGTGATGCAAAAGGGCAAAGCTAATGCCGCCCAGCGGCCACTTGATATCCATGGTGCCTTCGTCCGGCGGACTGACCTCAGTGGTGCCTCGCTTCGTGGGGCGAACTTAACCGGCGCGGACGCTACGAATGCCATTTTCCGAGATGTAGACTTTGAGGGCGCGCGTCTTAGCGGAACAGTTTTGCGTGGCGCTGATCTGACAGGTGCGAAAAATCTGACCATCGAGCAGCTTTCCGCCGCAATCATCGATGATCGCACAATTCTACCGGGTTATATCGATCGCACAAAACTTCGCGGCACAGTCCTAAGCGAGTAATCATGCCCTATGACCTCGTCGTCATCGGCTCCGGTCCCGGCGGCTACGTCTGCGCCATCCGCGCGGCGCAGCTCGGCATGAAGGTCGCGGTGGTCGAGAAGGACCGGACCTTCGGCGGCACCTGCCTCAATGTCGGCTGCATCCCGTCGAAGGCGCTCCTGCACGCCTCCGAGCTCTACGAAGAGGCCGGCCACCTGTTCGCCAGGATGGGCATCAAGGTCGGGCAGCGTGGGCTCGATCTTGCCGCCATGATGAAGTTCAAGGACGAGGGCGTCGACGGCAACGTCAAGGGCGTCGCCTTCCTGTTCAGGAAGAACAAGGTCGACACCTTTCAAGGCGTCGGCCGCGTCGTCGCGCCCGGCAAGGTCGAGGTGAAATCGGCCGATGGCAAGACCGAGATGCTCGAAAGCAAGGCGATCGTCATCGCCACCGGATCGGACGTGGCACGGCTCACCGGCATCGAGATCGACGAGAAGCGCGTGGTGTCCTCGACCGGGGCGATGGTGCTCGACAAGGTGCCGGAGCGGCTCTTGGTGGTCGGCGCCGGCGTGATCGGGCTCGAGCTCGGCTCGGTGTGGCGGCGGCTCGGATCCGAGGTGATCGTGGTCGAGTTCCTGGACCGCATCCTGCCCGGGATGGACAACGACGTGGGTCGCCAGTTCCAACGCCTGCTCGAGAGGCAGGGCATCGCGTTCAAGCTGTCGTCGAAGGTGACCGCGGTCGACGCCGCCGGCAACCGGCTGAAGGTAATCGTCGAGCCGGCCGCCGGCGGGACTGCCGAGACGATCGCGGCCGACGTCGTGCTGGTCGCGGTCGGCCGCGTGCCTTTTACGGAAGGGCTCGGCCTGGAAGCCGCCGGCGTGAACAAGGATGGCAAGGGCCGCATCGTCGTCGATGCGCACTCCGCCACCAACGTGTCCGGCATCTACGCCATCGGGGACGTGATCGCGGGACCGATGCTCGCGCACAAGGCGCAGGACGAGGGCGTGGCGGTCGCGGAAAACCTTGCCGGTCAGGCCGGCCACGTGAACTACGACGTGATCCCGAACGTGGTCTACACCTATCCCGAGATCGCCTCGGTCGGGAAAAGCGAGGAGGAGTTGAAGGCGGCCGGGATCGGCTACGACGTCGGCAAGTTTCCGTTCACCGCCAACGGCCGCGCCAAGGCGAACCTGCAGACCGAGGGCTTTGTGAAGATTCTCGCCGATGCCAAGACCGACCGCGTGCTCGGCGTTCACATCGTCGGCGCCGATGCCGGCAACATGATCGCGGAGGCGGCGGTCGCCATGGAGTTCGGCGCCGCCTCCGAGGACATCGCCCGCACCTGCCATGCCCACCCGACGCTCACCGAGGCGGTCAAGGAGGCGGCGCTAGCGGTCGGAAAACGCGCGATCCATATGTGACGAGAACACGGAAAAGCCCGGCCTTGGCCGTTCAATTGCGGTCGCGCCCGCCGCGCAAGCGGGATGACCATCACGGGCCTCCGAGATACCGGTTGCCGCCGGCGCGGGGCAACGGGCGCCAAATGAATGAATTTACTTCGATTTCTTGAGCGTCGGGGCAAGATAAACGAGCGACGCGGTGGTCGGGGCGACCGATACCCGTGCCGCCGCATCCGACGAAACCGGCTCGAGGTACGCACTCAATGCGAACAATCCCGACAACAGGATGGTGCCGACGGTGAGGAAATACTTAAAGAGCGGCATGGCATCTTTCTCAAGATGCGCCCCTCCCATCGACCACTCCCTGGAAGGATACTACCGAGATTCCGCCGGCAAAGAAAGGCCTGTCTGCAAGATATTGTCGATAGCCCGCTGCTATCGGCAATTTTTCGCTCGCCCGGTGTGGGCGGACGCTCGTCATCGCCATAAGTGAGCACCATGCGTCGCCTGCTCCGCCTCGCCCTCATCCCGCTTGCGCTCGTCTTCCTGTTCGAGGCTTGGCTGTGGGAGCGCCTTGCGCCGATCGTGGCTTGGATCGTTGCGTGCGTTCCACTCGAGCGATTGAAGGCGCAAATCGCCATCCGGATCGAGGATCTGCCGGCGGCTGCGACGCTTGGCATCTTCGTCTTGCCGGTGCTGCTGCTGTTGCCGTTCAAGTTTTTCGCGCTGTGGGCGCTCGCGCACGGGCATTGGCTCGAGGCCGTCGCCTGGTTCCGGCGGCTTTACGATCGCGTGCTGGGCTGGCTCGCCGCCGCCCATGCCCTGACCGACCCGATCGGGCGCCGGCTCAAAATCTGGTTCGGCATGTTTGCGCCCCGGCGCGCCGGGCGAACGCTCAAGCTGCTCGCGCGCATCCGCCGGCGCATGCAGGCGCCGGCCGCGTGACGCAGCCGTCCCGACGCGCGGGATCGGGCATTCCGATCGAAAGCAGGGCGCGCGAGGGGCGAAACCAATCCGCCGGCCGAAAGCTCGCGTCGGGACCGCGCCTCGCCGGCCGCCGGGATCGACGGCGTCAATGCGCGCCGCCGGCCGACAACAGGTGCTCGAACCAATGCATGGCATCGTGCATGGCGTTCGGGACGAACAGGCCGAGGGCGGTGAAGGCGATGCCGACGATTCCGAGCGCACCGGCCGCATAGGCCAGCGCGATCATCCCGGTAATGACCGACGACGATGCCAGTACGATGCCGATCTGGTAGGCGGCCGAGGAGAACTCGTATTGGTGGTATTTCGCCAACCAAAGATCGCGCTCTTTCTCGGCAGCCTGGGCGCGCGCCATCAGCTGCTTGCGGCCCTCGTTCGTCTCCGGCTCCGATTCATAGCGCTCGACCGTCTTCTTCCAGACATCGATCTGCTTGCCGATCGCTGCCTTGATCTCCTCGTTGCTCATGGCGGGCGCCGTGACGGTCAAGGCTTCGGCGGCGGTGCGCAGCGTCGTCTGGCGAATCGTCTTGGCCTGGAAGAACGCCCAGGTATCCGACGACTTGATGTTGTCGGTGATCGCGCTGGTCTGCGCGCTCTTTCCCAGCGTCTCGGAGAACGCCAGTCCCAGCGCCAGGAAGGCAATCAGCAGCGCAATCTTCTTGTTCGAATGCGCCGCGTGCTCGGCATGCTCGGCGTGCTCCAGTTGCTCGTGTGGACCGCTCATCTGTCGTCCCCTTCTTTGGCATTCGGCCGGTCACGATTGACCGAACCGAAGCGCGAAGGCAAGGGCGAAGCATCGGCTTGCGCGCCGGTCGGCGTCGTCAGGCCCGCGGATGGGCGTTGCGATAGACCTCGAGCAGGCGTTCGGTATCGACCGCGGTGTAGACCTGCGTGGTGGACAGCGAGGCGTGGCCGAGCAGCTCCTGGATCGCGCGCAGATCGCCGCCGCGGGCGAGCAGATGGGTCGCGAAGGAATGGCGCAACGCATGCGGCGTCGCGGTCTCCGGCAGCCCGAGCGCGCCGCGCAGCTCCGCCATCGCGAGCTGGACGACGCGCGGGGAGAGTGGGCCGCCCCTGGCGCCGATGAACAGTGGGCCGTCGGCGGGAAGCTCGTGCGGGCAGAGTGCGAGGTAATCGGCGACCAGCCTTGCGACCTGCGCCAGTACCGGCACCATGCGCGCCTTGTTGCCCTTGCCGGTGACGGTGACAGCGTCGCTGGGCATGTCCTTGCGCTGCAAGGCCAGTGCCTCCGAGATGCGCAGGCCCGCGCCGTAGAGCAGGGCGAGCACGGCGGCGTCGCGGGCGAGAATCCAGGGCGCGCGCGCCTCGCCGGCGCGCAAGGCGGTGTCGGTGATGCGCTTGGCGGCCGCGACGGCGAGCGGCTTCGGCAATGTCCGCGCCGGCTTCGGCGTGCGCACGGCGGCGAGCGCGCCGATCCTGCCCCGGCCGCTGCGCTCGAGGAAGCGCGCGAACGAGCGGACGCCTGCGAGCATACGCATCAGCGAGCGGCTGGCGATGCCGTCGGCTCGCCGCGCCGCCATGAAGGCGCGCACGTCGACCGGTTCGAGCCGCGACAGCGCCACGAGCGTCACTCGGCGGCCGAGATGGCCGCACAGGAAGGCGAGAAACTGCCGCACGTCGCGCGCATAGGCCTCGACCGTCTTCGGCGACATCCGCCGCTCCGCCGACAAATAGGCAAGCCAACGCGCGAGCTCGCCCGCAACATCGGCGGCCGTGAACGGGAGGTGGACCTCGGGCAGGTTCCGCATCGACTGGCGCCTTCGTAGCCGGGATGACGCCATGAGCGCGACCGCGGCGCGCTCATGGCGAAATCCGGAGACCTTCGGACGTGGCGGGCCCGCCCCGCATCGCGCTTTGCGGTCACGCGGGCTGCATCCCGCGCTCTTGACTCGGCGTGCATAATCGCACTCGCTTCCTTACCTTTTCTTAAGCGCAAAGAATCACGTCGGAGCGAGTATGCAGCGTCGCGTCGTCGATGTCCTCCTTCCGGTTGCCCTCGACGAGGCCTATTCCTACCGGGTGCCGGAGGATCTCGCCCTCGCTCCGGGCGACGTGGTGTCGGTGCCGCTCGGACCGCGCGCCGCGACCGCGGTGGTATGGGCGGAGAACCTTCATCCCAATCCCCGGCTCGACAACCGCATGAAGGAGGTCGAGCACAAGCTCGACGTCCCGCCGCTCAAGCCGGAGCTGCGCCAATTCGTGGACTGGGTGGCGGGTTATACGCTCACGCCGCGCGGCATGGTTCTGCGCATGGCGTTGCGCATGGGCGAGCATCTCGGACCTGCGCGCGTGCACGTCGGGGTGCGCCTCGCGGGGCCGCCGCCGAAGCGGACGACCGCGGCGCGCAACCGGGTGCTCACGCTGCTCGCCGACGGGCTCGCGCGCGGCAAGAGCGAGGTGGTGGAGGAGGCGGGGGTCTCGCCCGGCGTCGTCGACGGCCTCCTCGACGAAGGGACGCTGGAAAGCCTGCTGCTGCCGCCCGAGCCGGTGGCACGCGCGCCCGACGCCGATTTTTCATCGCCCGACTTCACCCCGGCGCAACGCGCCGCCGCGCACGCGTTGCGTGACGCCGCGGCCAAAGGCGGCTACGGCGTCACGTTGCTCGACGGCGTCACCGGCTCGGGCAAGACGCAGGTCTATTTCGAGGCGGTGGCCGAGATCATGCGGCGCGGCCGACAGGCTCTGGTGTTGTTGCCGGAGATCGCGTTGACCACGCAATTTCTCGACCGCTTCGCCGAGCGCTTCGGCGTTCGCCCCGCCGAGTGGCACTCGCAACTCTCGCCGCGCCTGCGCGCGCGCACCTGGGCCGGCGTCGCCGCCGGCGAGGTGCGCGTGATCGCCGGGGCGCGCTCGGCGCTGTTTCTGCCCTATGCCGACCTCGGATTGATCGTGGTCGACGAGGAGCACGACCCCGCCTACAAGCAGGAGGACGGCGCGCGCTACCACGCCCGCGACATGGCGGTGGTGCGCGCGCGCGGCGCCGACATTCCGATCGTGCTGGCTTCGGCGACCCCTTCGGTGGAGACGGAGGTGAATGCGCGCCGCGGCCGTTACGCGCGCCTGCACCTGCCGGAACGCTTCGGCGGCCAGCATCTTCCCGCAATCGAGCCGATCGACCTGCGCGTGGAGGGCCCGCCGCGCGGGCGCTACGTCGCGCCGCGGCTCGCGCAAGCGATCAAGACCGCGATCGAGCGCGGCGAGCAGGCGCTGCTGTTCCTGAACCGCCGCGGCTTTGCGCCGCTGACGCTGTGCCGGCGATGCGGCTTTCGCTTGGGTTGCCCGAATTGCGACGCCTGGCTGGTCGACCACCGCTTCCGGCGCCGGCTCATCTGCCACCATTGCGGCTTCTCGATGCCGCCGCCAACGCAATGTCCCAACTGCCAGGCCGCCGAATCCTTCGTCGCCGTCGGCCCGGGCGTCGAGCGCCTCGAGCAGGAGGCGGCGGAGCTGTTCCCGGAAAGCCGCATCCTGGTGCTGTCGAGTGACCTCGTCGAATCGGTCGAGCGCTTGCGCGAGGAGCTCGACGACGTCGCCCAAGGCCGCTTCGACATCATCATCGGCACCCAGCTGGTCGCCAAGGGCCACCATTTTCCCAAGCTCAACCTGGTCGGCGTCGTCGATGCCGACCTCGGGCTGGCCAACGGCGATCCGCGGGCGGCCGAGCGCACGTTCCAATTGCTGCATCAGGTGATCGGCCGCGCCGGGCGCGAGGAGGGCCGCGGCATCGGCTTGCTGCAGACGCACCAGCCCGACCATCCGGTGATGCGCGCGCTCCTTGCCACCGACCGCGACGCGTTCTACGGGAGCGAGATCGAGCTGCGGGAGAAGACCCATTACCCGCCGTTCGGCCGGCTCGCGAGCTTGCTGGTCACGGCCGGCGAGCGAGCGGCGGCGGAAGGCTATGCCCGGCGTCTCGCCGCCGCCGCGCCGCGGGCGCAGGAGGTGCGCGTGCTCGGGCCCGCGGAGGCGCCGCTCGCGGTGGTGCGCGGCCGGCATCGCTTCCGCCTGCTGGTCAAATCGGCGCGCAGCTTCGATCTCCCGGCCTATCTGCGGGAATGGCTCGCGGACGCTCCCAAGCGCAAGGGCAGCGTCAAGCTCGAGGTCGACGTCGATCCGCAGAGTTTTTTGTAATGTAGGCAGTATCCGGGAAAGACGCGATCGTCGCTCTACCCGACCGGCGGCGGACTACTGCTCGATCGGGGCGGCTTCGGCCGACCGCGCATTCGGCGCCAGCAGCACGCCAGCGGCCGCGGCGAGGATCAGCACGAAGCCGACGATATCGGTGCCGGTCGGCCGCTCCCCCAACAGCAGCACCGAGGCGACGGTGCCCACGACCGGAACGCTCAGCACGCCGAGCGAGGCGGTCATCGCCGGCAGCCGTCGCACGATCTCGAACCACAGGAGATAGGCGAGGCTCGAGCCGACCAATCCGGAAAAGACCAGCGCCGATAGGGCGGCGGGACGAACTGGCCACAGGTGCAGCGAGCCCTCGAACAGGATGAGCCCCGCGACCGTGATCACGAAGGCGACCAGGAGCTGCCAGGCCGCGATCGCCATCGGATCGGCGGCGATCCGCGCCCATTTCAGGTAGACCGTGCCGGCCGCCCAGCTCACCGCGGTGGCGAGCGCAAGCGCAAGACCGATGAGGTCGCTCGATCCGATCAGCGGATAGATCAGCACCGTCAATCCGACGGCACAGAGCAGGAGCGAGATGCCACGCGTCGTATCGAGCCGCTCGCCGAGCACGGGGCGCGCGAGCAGCGCCGCCCAGATCGGCATCGAATAGCTGAGCACCGTGACCCGCGAGGTCGTGGTCGCGAGCTGCGCGAAGGCCGAGAGCAGCGTGAAGCACGCCACATTGAGCGAACCGGCGACGACGAGGTGGCGGCCCGTGGCGGCGCTGCGAATCGTGACCTCGCGACCCTGCAGGAGCGCGATCGTGAACAAGGTCAGCGTCGCCAGGCCGGACGTGCCCACGCGCATGCTGAACGGCGGAATTTCGCTGAGCGCGATCTTCATCGCCGGCCAGGTCAGGCCCCAGGCCAGGCTGAGCGCGACCAGCATGAGGCGGGCCGCGGCATCGGCGGTGGCGTGTGGAGGGGTGCTTTGCACGATGGATGGTCCGAGGAAGCTGGCGAAGCGCCGATCGAGGGTCGCGCCTGTGTAGCACTCGCGCCGGCTCCGAGCCCACGGACGGCGGCCCGCAAAAAATGCTCGTCCATCCGGCGTTTCGTCATGTTGCACCGCAGCTGACGGTGTGTTAGCAAACCGCGCGCTTTTCGTGGCCGCAGAGGGCATGCCGGTGCTCGCCACGAAAACGCAAGTTCCATTGAATTTCAATGGCTTGGCGCCCACCGTCTGCGACGGTGCCGAGCCTGCGGAATTGCCCGAAAGATGTCCGACGTGGCAGGTGAAGGCGCAATCGTTTCCGGCATGGCGGGCCGCTACGCGACCGCGCTGTTCGAGCTCGCGCTCGAAGCGAACGCGATCGACGCAGTGAAGGCCGATCTCGAGCGGTTCGATGCCCTGCTCGCCGCCAGCGCCGATCTCACCCGCTTGGTCAGGAGCCCGGTGTTCTCCGCCGACGAGCAGGCGCGGGCGCTCTCGGCCGTGCTCGAGCGGGCCGGCATCGGCGGGCTTGCGGCCAAGTTCCTCAATGTCGTCGCGACGAACCGGCGGCTGTTCGCCGTGCGCGACATGGTGCGGGGCTACAAGGCGCTGGCGGCGAGGCACAAGGGCGAGGTGACCGCCGAGGTGACGTTCGCGGAAGCGCCCGCCGCCGTCCACCTGTCGGCGATCCGGGACGCGCTCACGGCGGCGACCAGGAAGGACGTGCAGGTCGAGGTGAAGATCGATCCCGCGATCATCGGCGGGCTCGTGGTCAAGCTCGGCTCCCGCATGGTCGACAGCTCGTTGCGCACCAAGCT
>WNFA01017449.1_pt1 | contig 10514 bp, 10 predicted proteins | sample 5400481 | NCBI WGS metagenome assembly WNFA01 (sample SAMN13153340, study PRJNA577476) | soil metagenome | isolation source: 120 cm saprolite under Douglas fir tree site 2 hole 1 replicate 2 | place: USA:California | collected 2015-04-18 | reverse complement strand
CCTTCGAGTTCACCGCGCCGCCGGTGACGTTCACGCTGCGCCGGGAGAAAGCGCTCCTGGTCGCGGAGGTGCGCGGGGACGACGACGGCGAGATCGTGAACCGCGTGCGCCTGCCCCCGGAGACGCCGGGCCGGCTCCTCGGGCTCGAGCTGAAGCTGCTCGCCGGGCAGGATGAGCTGTACGCCGCGGCGGTGCAGGCCGCGGTGAAGCTCCTGCCGAAGAGCGGCTCGTGAGCGAGGTGGCCGTCGTCCGCGACGCCGCCGAGGTGGCAGGCATGGCGGCCGAGCTGTTCATCGAGGCCACAGCGGGGGCGGTGGCGGCGCGCGGGCGCGGGTCCGTCGCGCTGACCGGAGGAGGGAGCGCGCGGCCGCTCTTCGAGAGAGTCCGCTCGCCGGCGACCCGCGACCGCATCCCGTGGGGGTCGCTGCAGTTCTTCTTCACCGACGAGCGCGCGGTGCCGCCGCAGGACGAGCGCTCCAACTACGGGCTCGCGCAGCGGGAGCTGTTCGCCCATCTCCGCGTTCAGGCGCCGCAGGTGCACCGGCTGCGCGGAGAGGCGGCGGACCTGGACGAGGAGGCGCGGCGCGCGGCGGCCGAGCTGCGCGCGACGCTGGGAGAACCGCCCCGGCTCGACCTCGTCCTGCTCGGGCTCGGACCGGACGGCCACATCTGCTCGCTGTTCGCGGGCGTGCCCAGCTCGGCGGAACGGGGAGACGAGGAGCTCGTCCGGCACGTTCGCGCGCCCCAGCACCTGGAGCCGCGAGTCGATCGGCTGACCCTCACGCCGTTCCTGATCGTCACGGCGCGGAACGTGGCGCTGCAGGTGACCGGGGAGCAGAAGGCGGCGGTGCTGGCGAGGACGCTGAAAGGACCGGAGGACCTGGTGTCCTGCCCGGCACAGTGGCTACGCCACGCCGCCGGCCGCGTCGTGATCGCCGCCGACGCAGGTGCCGCCGCCGGGTTGTAGTCGACGCCGAATGCCGAAGTCGAAGCTCGACCTCGAACCTCGCAGTCGAACCTCGACGTCGAGAGCTTAGCGGACCAGCCGCAGGTGCGGACGGCGGGGACTATCCCCGGGAGAAGGACCGGCGTCGCGTGCTTCGGCGGGCGGCAGATCGGCCGCCTTCGCCTCGCGCGGCACGGCGACGAGGCCCGGCCGATCCGCGCGCGCCGGAGGCTGCCGCTCCGGCCGCCCCAGCGTCTGCATGACCTCGGTCGGCAGGTCCTCCGGCCAGACCTGGCCGTCGCCTGCGTGGCTGGTGATGCCGAAGATCGATTGCCAGGGGAGGACGCACTGGAAGGGCGTGCCCGAGAAGGACAGCGTCGCCTGGATCCGGCGCTCGTCGATCTCGAAATCCGGGATCGAATACCGGTAGCAGAGGTTCAGCCGCAGGTGCGCCTCGCCCGCGTACTGGGGCGGCACGACCACGCCGGGGCGCCGGGCGTCGAGGTGCACCATGGTGACGCCCCGCTGGAGGTACTGCAGCAGCGTCTGCTTCTTGCTGGGTACCCGGGGGGTCATCGGCGCCCGGTAGCTTTGCGCCATTCGTCGTCCGCCGCAAGTGGATCCGGCGTTCAGCCCGGGGCGAACTGCAGCGCGTACAGGCGGGCGTATTCCCCCTTGGTCGCGAGGAGCTGGTCGTGCGTGCCCAGCTCCACGATGCGCCCTTCCGCGAGCACCGCGATGCGGTCGGCGTGCCGGATGGTGGAGAGGCGGTGCGCGATCACCAGGCAGGTGCGGTCCGCCATCAGCCGATCCAGAGCGCGCTGGACCTCCCGCTCGCTCTCGGTGTCGAGGGCGCTGGTCGCCTCGTCGAGGAGCAGGATGGGCGCGTCCTTGAGCAGGGCGCGGGCGATGGCGATGCGCTGCCGCTGGCCGCCCGAGAGCGTCACGCCGCGCTCGCCGACCTGCGTGTCGTAGCCGTCGGGCAGCGCGCGGATGAACTCGTCGGCGCGCGCCGCCCGGGCCGCGGCCGTCAGCTGGTCGGGCGAGACGTCCGGCCTGCCGTAGGCGATGTTCGCGCGCACGGTGTCGTTGAAGAGGAACGTCTCCTGCGCGACCAGCGCCACCTGCGCCCGCAGCGACCGGAGCGACACCTCCCGCAGGTCGTGTCCGTCGATCAGCACGCGCCCGGCGGTCGGGTCGGCGAAGCGCGGCACCAGGTTCATCAGCGTGGTCTTGCCGCCGCCGCTCTGGCCCACCAGCGCAACCACCTCCCCGCGCCGCAAGGTCAGGTCGACCTCCCGGAGCACCGGGGGGGCTTGCGGCGCCCCGTTCCCGCCTGAACGGGCGTTCCAGGGAGAACGCTCGGGGTAGCGGAACGAGACGCGCTCGAACCGGACCTGATCGGCGAAGCGGGGCAGCTCGCGGCCGCCCTCGGCGATGCCCTCCGGCTCGTCCAGCACTTCGTAGAGGCGCTGCGCGCCGGCGAGGCCCTGGGTCACGCCCTGCCCGGTGCCGCCCAGGTTCTTGAGCGGCTGGTAGAGGAGCACGATGGTCGCGAGGAAGGAGATCACCCGCTCCGGCTGGAGCCGGCCCAGCTCGACCGCGCGCGCGGCCAGCACGACGGTGGCGGCGATCCCGACCGCCGCCATCAGCTCGAGCGTCGGGGTGAAGATCGCGCGGACGAAGAAGCTGCGCCGCATGGTGCCGAGGAAGCGATCCTGCTCGGCGCGAAAGCGGTCCGCCTCGTAGCGCTCCATCCCGAACGCCTGCACGATGCGCACGCCCTGCAGCGCCTCGTGGAGCAGCGTGTACAGCCCGCCGATCTGCTCCTGCCCGCGCACCGCGATGCGCCGCAGCCGCCGCGCGAACCGCACGATGGGGACCACGGTGAGCGGCACCGCCACGAAGGCGAAGACGGCCAGGCGCCAGTCGAGCGCGATCGAGACGCCCAGGAGCACCAGCACCTGCATGCCGTCGCGCAGGTACGAGGCGAGGCCGTACGTGACGGCGAACTCGACCGCCGCGACGTCGCTCGCGAACCGCGAGAGGAGGTCGCCCGAGGATGCCCGCGCGAAGAACGCCGGGGGGAGCGCCAGCAGCTTCTCCTGCAGCGCGCGCCGGAGATCGGCCACCACGCGCTGGCCGAGCATTCCCATCGAATAGAACTGGCCGAAGTACGCGGCTCCGCGCACCAGCGCGATGCCGAGGATGAGGAGCGGCAGCGCGCGCTGCAGCTCTTGCCGGCCGAGGTGCGGCAGCCAGGGGAGCGCGGTCGACCCCAGCTCCCCGCCCCGGAAGACGTACTGGAAGAGCGGGCCCACCAGCCAGGAGAACAGGCCCGTCGCCGCCGCCAGCACCACCATCGAAGCGACGGCCAGCGCGAACAGCCCGGCGTGTGGCCGGACCGCGGCGAGCAGGCGGCGGTAGTTGCCCATCGGCCGCGGACGGTGCCACGAGGGGCGCCTCGGCGCCACCGCTCAGTGGCCGCGTGGGTGCGCATCGCGACAGGCGCTCTCCTCGTCGCCCGCGGGATCATTGGTGCCCCGGCGGGGCCCGGGGCCGCTGGTGAGCGCGGAGGCGACCGCCGTCTGATCGGCGCTCAGGAAGGCAGGAGCCGCCCGACGATGGGCGCGCCCCACACCAGCCCGACGAGGAGCGACACCGCTCCCACGCAGGCCATCAGGGCGGCGTGCGCCGCCGGACGGCGCGCGAGCCGCGCGATGGGGACGCCGAGCGAGCCGGTGAGGAGCGCCATGCCGCCGATGGAGCCGAGGGCGAACAGCGCGACGTAGGCGAGCGCGGCGGCGACGCTGGGCATGGAGGCCAGGGCCAGCGCGGTGATCCCCCCGGTGCCGGCGAGTCCGTGCACGAGCCCAACCAGCAACGGACGCCGCGCGATGGTCAAGGAACGCACGTGGAAGTGGTCCTCGTCGCCGTCGTGCGCGTGCACGACGTGCCCGTGCGCGTGCTCGACGGCGGCGCCGCCGCGCGCGCGCAGCGCCCGGCGCAGGCTGCGCACCCCGAGCGCGATCAGCATGACCGACACGCCCAGCTCGAACACCTCCGCCGCGCGCTCCGGGAGCCGCACGCGGCAGAGGAGCAGGAGCGCGCCCGCGCCGAGGAGCGCCGCGGAGTGGCCGACGCCCCACCAGGCGCCGAGGACCGCGGCCCTTTGCCGCCTGGGCTGATCGACCACCAGCGTGCTCATCGCCGCCAGATGGTCCGGGTCGAGCGCGTGGCGCAGCCCGATGAGAAAGCCCAGCCAGCAGCTCGTCGCGAGCGCGACCATGCTTGGGACCGTAGCAGAGTTGCTCCAGAGCGTCGCGCGACCCCGGAAGGCGGCTGGGCGATTGGCTACAGGCCTGGTACGGCTGGATGCGCGCCCGCTCCGGCGAGCTCAGCGCGCCGTCTCGCGCACCCGGCGGCGCAGATCGTCGGTGAAGCCGCCGCGCCCCCACCGGTGCTTCCAGCCCTTCACGGCGAGCCAGGCGGCCGCGATCCCGAGCAGCAGCACCGCGTAGGGCAACAGACCGTAGCCGCGGAGGGTCGCAGGTGCTCCGGCCGTCCGGGCGCGCACCGCCTGGTCGGAGGCGAGCAGCAGGACCACGAGCGCCGCCCACGCTGCCAGCGGATTGTGCTCCTTGCGCAGGGCGCGCCGCCACGACCACGGTTGAGCCGCTCCGCCCGGCGCGCGGAGCCGGGGCCAGAACCGCGGCACGCGCGCGCAGTATTCCTCGAAGCGCGCGCCGAACCGGCCGCGCAGGAAGCTCTCCTCGGCGGCGACGATCGCCCGGTACTGCGCCGCGAAGAGGATCGCCACCAGCGCGAGCAGGACCGGATCGTGCGCGACGACGCAGAGCCCCAGGGTGATGAGCAGGTTCCCCAGGTACAACGGGTTGCGCGTCCGGGCGTACGGCCCCGAGGTGTTCAGCTCCGTCGCGATGAGCCGCTCGTTCTGCCCCGAGGTGCCGTCCGGCACCTGGCCCAGCACCCACGCCCGCAGCGCCTGCCCGGCGGCGCACAGCCCGATCCCCGCCGCGGTCCATCCCGCTCCTCCGCCTCCGCGGCTGCGCCACACGAGCGGCACGGCCACGACCAGCAGCGGCACCGGCGTGAACGACCGCCACCGGAACAGCGCCCGCCCGATCCTCTCGATCCTCCCCTGTCCAGCCTCGCCCACTCCGCGCTGGACTAGCAGACGCGCCAGGGCCCCGTCACTCCCACCTCCGCCGCGACAGACGCCTAACCTGATCCAAGAGCGTTTCAAGGGAGCGTGGGAGGACCGGGAGCGCGGGAGGAAGTGCTTTTGAAAAACGAAAACTCCCGCGCTCCCCGATCTCCCGCGCTCCCTGGGAACGCTCTAATCAGGATCGCGGCGAGTCAGTTGGGCTGTGCGAGGGCGGAGCCGACGGAGCGGAGGGTGGAGGCGACTTCGGAGGCGTCGCGGGGGCGGTCCTCGGGGCGCTTCGCGAGGAGGCGGTCGCAGAGGACGCAGAGGAGGCGCGGGGCGCCGGGATTGATCTCCGATACCGGAGTGGGGCGCTTGCCGACCACTGCCTCGAGCAGCTCGAGCTGGTTCTGCTGGGTGAACGGCGGCCGCGCCGCGAGCAGCTCGTACAGCGTCGCTCCCAGCGAGTACAGGTCGGCGCGCAGGTCCACCGTCTCCCCGCGCGCCTGCTCCGGCGACATGTACCGGTACGTGCCGACCGCGCGGCCCGGATCGGTGGCGCGGTCCTCGTGCAGCCGCTTCACCAGCCCGAAGTCGACGAGGATCGCCCGGTGCGCCGGGGTGACGAGGATGTTGGAGGGCTTCAAGTCGCGGTGCACTCTGCTCGGCCTGCTCCTCGGGCGAGAGCATCGCTTCCACTCCCGTGGTCAGCGTCAGCCGCCGCGCGCGCGCCGTCGCCAGGAAGATGCCCGAGTCCGGCTCGTCGAAGAGCACGTCGAGGTCCACGCCTTCCGAGGCACCCTCCACCGGCTCCGGCTCCAGCAGCACGGGGTCGCCGACGACCGAAAGCCACTCGCGCAGGCTCAGCCCTTCGACGAACTCCATGGAGAGCCAGGGGATGCCGTCCTCGTCGCCCACGTCGAGCACGCGGACGATGTTCGGGTGCGACAGCGTCCGCAAGGCGGCGAACTCGCGGCGCAGCCGGGTGAGGCCGATCGGGTCGACGCCGGGGGGCAGCATCTTGAGCGCGACGGTGGCGCCGGTGCGCGAGTCGACCGCGCGAAACACGGCCCCCAGGCCCCCGCGCCCTACCTGCCGCTCGAGGCGGAACGGTCCGAACCAGCCACGCATCCCCCTCAACGTAGCGCACGCCTGCCCACGAAGCCGAGAGGCACGACTCGGGAACGTCTCGGATGGTAGACTCCTGCGCCCTTTTGCAGGAGGAGTGTTGCTCACCGAGCTGGAGCTCGCCCACCTGCGCGCCGAGGTCGCCGCCCGGCCGCTCCCCCGCCACGTCGGCATCATCATGGACGGGAACGGCCGCTGGGCGGAGCAGCGGGGCCTCCCTCGCCTGGAGGGCCACCGCAGGGGCTCCGACTCGGTGCGCGAGGTGACCCGCGCGGCGCGCAAGCTCGGGCTGCCGGCGCTCACGCTGTACGCCTTCTCCGCGCAGAACTGGCAGCGGCCCCCGGACGAGGTGAGCGGCCTGATGGACCTCCTCCGCGACTACCTCCACCGCGAGCGCCCCGAGATCATGGACAACGGCATCCGGCTGCACGCCATCGGCGAGCTGGACCGGTTGCCCCCGCGCGTCCGCGACCCGCTCGAAGAGCTGCAGCGCGACAGCGCGGGAAATTCCGACATGGTCCTCACGCTGGCGCTGAGCTACGGCGGCCGCGAGGAGATCGTCGCCATGGCCCGCAAGGTCGCCGAGGACGCGCGCGCCGGGGCGCTGCGGCCGGACGACGTCGACGCCGAAGCGGTCGAGGAGCGCCTGTGGACGGCGGGACTGCCGCCGCTGGAGCTGGTGGTGCGGACCAGCGGCGAGGTGCGCGTCTCCAACTTCCTCCTCTGGCAGCTCGCCTACGCAGAGATCCACCTGACCGAGACGCTGTGGCCCGACTTCGGCGAGGAGGCGCTGCTCGTCGCCCTGGACGACTTCCAGAAGCGCGAGCGGCGATTCGGGAAGACGAGTGCGCAGATCCGACGCGCCCGCTGAATGGATGGGGGTATGACCGGCGTGGACCGCATCCTCCTCGTACGCGTGGCGACCGCTGTGGTCCTGCTGCCGCTGGTCCTGTGGCTCCTCTGGCTGGGCGGCCTGCCGTTCGCGCTGCTCGTCTCGGCCGCCGCCGCCGTGGCGGCGTGGGAGCTGAACGAGCTGCCCGGGCAAGGGGCGCAAGCGGGGCAGGGCGCCACGCCTCGGGATCGCTTGCGCGGCGCGGAGATCGCGTCCATCGCGGCGGCCTTCCTCTTGCCGCTGACCGAAGGCCTGGACGCCCACGGCTTCACCGCGCGCGCCATCCTGACGGCGCTGGTGATGGTGACGCTCGTCGACGCGCTGCTCTTCGAGCCGGACCTTCCGCGCGCGCCGCAGCGGGTCGGCCTCGCCGTGCTCGGGGCCGTCTATCCCGGCCTGCTGCTCGGCACGGTGGTGCGGCTGCGCCAGCTCCCCGACGGGTTCGCCTGGCTGGTCCTCACGCTGGCGGTGACATGGCTCAACGACACCGGCGCGTACTTCGCCGGGCGCGTGTACGGCCAGCGCAAGCTCTACCCGCGCATCTCGCCCAGCAAGACCTGGGAGGGCGCGGCCGGCGGGCTCCTCGCCTCGATCGGCGGCGCGCTGGCCGTGAAGTCGCTCGGCTGGTTGCCTCAGCTCCCCTGGTGGGGGAGTGTGGTCGTGGGTGCGGGGGCGGGCGTTCTCGGCCCGCTCGGCGACCTCAGCGAATCGATGCTCAAGCGCGCGTACGGAGCGAAGGACTCCAGCCGCCTCCTGCCGGGGCACGGCGGGCTGCTCGACCGCATCGACGCGCTCCTTTTCACCGGCCCTTTTGTCCTCTTGTGTGCACGCGCCCTCCCGTACCTCCGCTGAAGCGGTGCTGGAAATCCCCGTCATGCACATTACACTGGTCGGAATGATCTCCTGGATGCACTCGGCCGGCCTGACGCTGGTCTCCTTCGCGGTGCTCATCAGCGTCATCGTCTTCTTCCACGAGCTGGGGCATCTGCTGGTCGGCAAGTGGCTGGGCGTCAAGGCGGTCCGGTTCTCGATCGGGTTCGGCCCCAAGCTGTTCGGCGTGCAGTGGGGCGAGACCGAGTACCGCGTCTCGCTGCTCCCGCTGGGCGGGTACGTGAAGTTCGCCGGCGACAACCCGCTCGAGCAGCTTGCGCCCGAGGACCGGGGCAGGGGGTTCCTCGAGCAGCCCCCGCGCAAGAAGGCCGCCATCGCCTTCGCCGGCCCCGCGGCGAACTTCCTCCTCGCGCTCATCCTCTACTTCGCGGTGAACGCCGCGCCCCACCGCGACCTGGCGGCGAAGGTCGGCTACGTGAAGCCGGGCTCGCCGGCCGCGCAGGCCGGCGTGCAGTACGGCGACCGGATCGTGGCCGTCGACGGCGACAAGGTCGACGGCTTCCTCATGCTGCAGGAGAAGATCCGGGCCCACGCGGGGCAGCCGCTCACGCTGACCATCGAGCGCGGCGGCCAGCGCTTCGACGTCCGGCTCACGCCCGCGGTGCACGAGGAGACGAACCCGATCGAGACGGTGAAGCAGGGGCGCATCGGCATCTCGGCCGCCCCGCGCATCGCCGAGATCGCGATCACCGCGCCGGACACGCCGGCGGCGCGCGCCGGCCTGAAGACGTTCGATCTGGTGGTGAAGGTGGCCGGCCAGCCGGTGCCCAGCTACGAGGAGCTGGAGCGCCGCCTGCCTTCCCTCCGCGGGCCCGTCCCGATCGAGGTGCTGCGGCGCCTCGAAGTCCCCGCGCCCGGCGGGACGCTGTGGGCGCAGGAGCCGGTGCGGCTCACCCTGGACGCCGCCGGCGCGGGATCCGGCATCGAGTGCGCCGACCTGAACCTGTTCGCCGTGCAGCCCGGCTCCGCCGCCGACGAGGCGGGGCTGCGCCGGGGCGACCGGGTGATCTCGATCGACGGGAAGCCCGTGGTGTGGTGGTTCGACGAGGTGGAGACGGTGCGCCGCGCCAAGGGCGCCGAGCCGTTCCCCATGACCGTCCACCGCGACGGCAAGCTCCTCACCGTCACCGTGCGGCAGCACCTGCGCACCGAGCGCGACGAGTCGGGCATCCGCGTGCAGGTGCCCGAGCTGGGCGCCGCGCCCGACGCCGCCATCTTCAGCGGCGAGACCGAGCGCATCTGGGTGCGCTACCCGATCGGCGAGGCCGCCGCGCGCAGCTTCACCGAGACGGTGGGCGCCATCCGCGGGCTCGCGCTGGGCATCGCGAAGATCGTCAGCGGCCGCATCTCGTCCGAGGCGATCGGCGGGCCCATCCTGATCGCCGACGTGGCGCGGAAGGCGGCCGACGCGGGCTGGCAGATGTTCGTGTACGTCATGGCCATGATCAGCGTGAACCTGGGCCTGATGAACCTGATCCCGCTGCCGGTGCTGGACGGCTTCCACGTCCTCTCCGCCGGCATCGAGGGCATCCGCCGCCGGCCGCTGTCGCTGCGCTTCCGGGAGGTCGCCAACGTGGTCGGGATCGCGCTGGTGCTCGGGCTCATGCTGTTCGCCCTGCGCAACGACGCGATGCGGAAATTCTTCGAGTAGCGCCTTGCGCGTCCTCGCGCTGGACAGCTCGTCGCCTCTGCTCAGCTGCGCGCTGTGGGAGGACGGGCGCACCGTCGCCGAGTCGCTGCACCCGGAGAAGGCCGGCGACGTGCTGCCCGAGGCGCTGCTCGCGCTCGCGCCGCTCGAGTCCGTCGACGCGCTGGCCGCGGGCGTGGGCCCCGGGTCGTTCACCGGGCTGCGCGTCGGCCTCGCCGCGGTGAAGGCGCTGGCCTACGCGCGCAAGCTGCCGGTCCTGGGCGCCTCGAGCCTCCGCGCACTGGCGCTGTCCGCCCGCCGCCCCGGCGAGCTGCTCGTGCCCACGCTCGAGGCCCTGGGCGGTCGCCGAGCTCTGCGCCCCTCTCCTCCGCGGCGCCCGCTACGACGAATCCACCTGCTTCGCCCTCTCCCCCAACTACCTCCAACCCATCTCCGCCGAAGTCGCCCTCCGCGACGGCCGCCTCGGAAAACTTCCCTGAAATCCTGACCAAGAACTGAACGCGGAGGCGCGGAGACGCGGAGGATTCGGTTCTGCTCGTCGACGGGCACCCGTGCCCGTTCCGCGTCGAACAACAGCAACTCCGCGTCTCCGCGCCTCCGCGTTCATCAGTTAGCCATTATTCTTGACGGCCTGGCGGGTGGCGTGACATCGCGGAAGATGAAGAGAGGTTCGAGATGCGGAGAGTGAAAGTGGCGGTGGCCGGGGCGACGGGGGCGGTGGGGAGAGAGATGTTGAAGGTGCTCGAGGAGCGGGAGTTCCCCGTGTCCGAGCTGGTGCCGCTCGCCTCGGAGCGGAGCGAGGGCCACACGCTTTCGTACCGCGGCGAGGAGCTGACCGTCC
>WNFA01006817.1_pt1 | contig 10516 bp, 6 predicted proteins | sample 5400481 | NCBI WGS metagenome assembly WNFA01 (sample SAMN13153340, study PRJNA577476) | soil metagenome | isolation source: 120 cm saprolite under Douglas fir tree site 2 hole 1 replicate 2 | place: USA:California | collected 2015-04-18 | reverse complement strand
TGCCAAAAACGCTGCAACGCCTCCCATTGCTCGCGGATCTGATCGAGCTGCTCGGCGCGGCTGAACCGCGCGAACCCCTCGGTGAACTTGCGATAGACGAGAAGGTCGGGGGTACCGCGCTGTTCCCGCGCCGCCACCGCCTCCTCGTACTCCCATTCGGTGCCGGTCACCGGCACTTGTCCATCGCGCCCGCGATATTCGCGCGTGGCGGTGCGCACGGGCAGCGGCGTGCCGAGACGGGACCACAGGATCAACACCACGATGTCCGTGGTCGAAGGCGGATCGATGACGTCCTGGAAGTGGCCGGAGCTGAGCATCGGCTCATACTCCCACAGCACCGCCGAAAGCTCGAAGAAGCGGACGAACTCGCGGCTCAACCGGCTTATCACCAGCGCCGCGCGGCGGCGCTCGTCGGTCACGTCGCCCGGCGATGAAATGAAGATCCGCAACCGCTGCGCCATTAGCGTCTCCCGTTCTCCGTCAAGAGCGCATAGCCGAAAGCCGGGGATGCCCGGAAAGGATGACTTGGAGGCGGACTGGCTTGACGCGCGCGGCGGCGATGGCCCGGGCGGCGTCGCGAATCCTTCTCTTCCGCAGGATGGATGGATCGCGAGCCCGGCACCGGCAAGCCCGGAGACGTCGCCGCGCATCGTCGAACATGAGAAATTCCGATGAGAACGTCGACAAACGCTTTTTGACCCCCGCTCGGCGCGACGCTCATATGACGGCAAGGCGCCGTCGCGGCTTCGGCACCGCGCTCAATAGCGGCGAAATCCGGCGGCTTTTCGACGTTTCGGGAGCGGATCCGGCCCGCGCTCGCTCATCCCGCGAACTCCGGCGAGATGGTCAGCGCCCGCCGAACAGGTAGTTGAAGCGTGCCATGAGGCTGTTGTTGCGCAATCCGACCCCGTAGCTCTCGGTTGTGCCCGCGCTGGTCGGTGGCGCGCGACCTTGAACTCGACGCCGCCGCCGACGGTCCAGCCGTAATGCACCGCCGAGCCCTGCAACGCCGCGCCGATCGCGTTGTTCCGGATGCTGGTATCGACGTTGCCGGCGGCGAAGCCGCCCTTGATGTACGGCAGCCAGCTGTCGAAGCCGTAGCCGATGCGGCCGGTCACGGTCCCGAGCCATGTGAGCTTCGAGGACCAGGTGTCGGTCGCCGGGAAGAACGGGCTCGCAAAGCTGCGATCGAAATCCGCGGCCGACATCGAGCCCTCGATTCCGAATACCATCCGATTGAGCTGGAAGTTGTAGCCGAGCTGCCCGCCGCCGATCACCCCGCCGCCGCGGTCGAGCACCAACGAATTGGGCGGCGAGAACAAGGGAGATGCGCCCAGATTCCGCCATCGGACGCTGTCCGTGCCATAGCCGACCTGGCCGCCGAGATAAAATCCAGCCCAACTGGAAAAGAGTTCCGCCGGCGGGCCGGAATAGGGCGGGTTCTTGACCGGACGGATATCGGCCGCGACCGCGAGCGGCGCGGTTCCCAGGCTGACGCATCCGACAACGAGCAAGGCGCGACCGACGCGCAACAGCATCTGGTCTCTCTCCTGGACTGAACGCACCAACTTTCCGTTCACCGGATCGCCGAGAACGACGGCGAAACAGCGGCCCGCCGGCGGTATCTTATTGGCGAGGTTAATTAAATTTTGGCAACCGGACCGCGCCGGCGGAACCGGCAGTGGTAAATTTCTTCGAAACGGTCGGAACTCTCCTCAACGGCATGGCCGTCTCTCAGCCCGCCTTCCACATGCCGCGCAGGCGCGCGCCGATGTCGACCGGCGCCCGCGTCGGGACGAAGGCGGGCGCGGCGGCGGGGGCGTGCGGCCAGGCGCAGCTCTCGAAGCGATCGAGGATCGCGGCCGGAATGAAGCGCGTGCGCGCCGCGTACATGTGGCGGTCGCCGCTGCTGCGCTGCTGGTGCGCGAAGAACCGCTGCGGCACGATCAGCGAAAGGTGGTCGCGGGCGCGCGTCATCGCGACATAGAGGAGCCGCCGCTCCTCCTCAATGTCGGCCTTGCTGCCGGTCGCGAGATCGGAGGGGATGCAGCCGTCGACCGCGTTCAGCACGAACACCGCCGTCCATTCCTGGCCCTTGGCCGAATGGATGGTGGAGAGGATGAGATAGTCCTCGTCGCGCAGCGGCGCGCCGGCCTCCCCGCTCACCGCATCGGGCGGATCGAGCGTGAGCTCGGTCAGAAACCGTTCGCGGCCGGCATAGGTCGACGCGATCTGCGCGAGCTGCGCGAGGTCGACCTGCCGCAGCACGGCGTCGTCGTACCGGCGCTCGAGATGCGGCGCGTACCAGCGAGCGATGATGTCGAGCTCGGCCGGCCACTGCGCGGCCCTGAGGCGCACGAGCCGGATGGTCTCGGCAAAGGCCGGCCAGTGCGCAGCGGCGGCGGCCGGCGGGACGAAGGCGTCGATGGCGCGGAGCGCGTCGTCGGCATCGCGCACGCGATCGATCAGCCGGCCGGCGGTCGCCGGGCCGCAGCCCGGGATCAGCTGGATCACGCGGAAGCCCGCGACCCGATCGCGCGGATTTTCGGCGAAGCGCAGAACGGCGAGCACGTCCTTGACGTGGGCGGCCTCGAGAAATTTCAGCCCACCGAATTTCACGAACGGGATGTTGCGGCGGCCGAGCTCGATCTCGAGCGCGGCGCTGTGATGCGAGGCGCGGAACAGCACGGCTTGCGACTTGAGCGCGATGCCCCGCTCGCGCCGCTCCAACACCGTCTCCGCCACGTGGCGCGCCTGCTCGGCCTCGTCCCGCACGGTGACGAGCCGCGGCCGTTCCGCCGACGCGCGCTCCGACCAGAGGTTCTTGCCGAAGCGCTCCGCGGCGAGACCGATTACGCAATTCGCCGCCGCGAGAATGGGCTCGGTCGAGCGGTAGTTGCGCTCGAGCGTGACGATCTCGACCGGCGAGCTGAACTGGCCGGGAAAATCGAGAATGTTGCGAACGGTGGCGGCGCGGAACGAGTAGATCGATTGGGCGTCGTCGCCTACCACGGTGAGGCCCTTGCCGGTGGGCTTGAGCGCCTTGAGGATCGAGGCCTGCAGGCGATTGGTGTCCTGATATTCGTCGACCAGCACGTGGTCGAAGCGATCCGCGACCTCGGCCGCGATCGCCGGCTCGGCCATCATCTGCGCCCAATAGAGCAGCAGGTCGTCGTAATCGAGCACGTGCTGGCGCTGCTTCGACTCGACATAGGCGCAGAACAGCCGGCGGAGCTCGGCTTCCCAGTCCTCGCACCAGGGAAAGACGCGGCCGAGCACTTCGTCGAGCGGCATCTCGGCATTCACCGCGCGCGAATAGATCGCGAGGCAGGTGGCCTTGCCCGGAAACCGCTTCTCGGTGCCGGAAAAGCCGAGATCGTGGCGAACGAGATTCATGAGATCGGCGGAGTCCTCGCGGTCATGAATCGTGAACGACCGGTCGAGCCCGATCTGCAAGGCGTGTTCACGCAGCAGCCGGGCGCCGATGGCGTGAAACGTGCCGGACCAGTTGAGCGCGACGGTCATCGCCGCGGCACCGGCACCGAACGCGTTGCTCGTCAGCGCCTCGGCGGTGATGCGCGCCGCCCGCCGCGTCATCTCCGCGGCCGCGCGGCGCGAAAAAGTCAGCAGCAGGATGCGGCGCGGATCGACGCCGTTGACCAGGAGGTGAGCCACCCGGTGCGCCAGCGTGTTGGTCTTGCCCGAGCCGGCGCCGGCGATGATCAAGAGCGGGCCGGCCTCGCCGAGCGCCGAGCCGCCGTGCTCGACGGCGCGGCGTTGGTCCGGATTGAGCTTCGCGAGATAAGGGACGGTCATCCGGTGCGGGGGCGCGAATCAGCTGCGCCCTAGCGAGCACGTCTTTCGTCCTCGCCGCAATCGTCGCGAGGTCGCCGGGGCGACGCGCATCCGGCCGACGTCGGATCGCTCCGATGTCGGCCGGCGTCAAGCGCGCAAGCGCCGTCTATTTGCAGGTCGGCTGACCGTTCACGACCGCCATGGTCTTGCCCGGCGGGCAGGCGGGCCCCTTGGCCTGGGGCGGCGGCGGTGGTGCCGGCTTTGGCGCGGCTGCTGCCGGCGGTGGCGGCGGCGGTGCCGCCGGCTTCGGGGGCGGCGGAGGCGGTGGAGGCGCAATCCTCGCCGCGGGTGGCGGCGGCGGAGGCGCATGGGCCGCCGGCGGTGGTGGCGGCGGCGGCCGAACGGCCGGCGGCGGTGGGGGTGGCGCCGGCTTGGCCGCAGGCGGCGGCGCAGGCGCATGGACGGCCGGCGGCGGTGGCGGCGCCGTGGTGGTCGGCTTGCTCGGGGCCGCCGGCGGCGGCGGCGCGAGCTTGGCCGCAGGCGTCTGGGGCGTCGGCGTTCCCGCCTTCGGCGCCCCGCCGGGCGGCGGCGTTGTCGGAGCACCGGTGGGCGGCGCCGTCGCGGTGGCGGGCTTGCCCGGCGCCGGCGTCGTCGAGGGGCTCGTGGCCGCAGGCGTTTGCGGCGGCGTCACGGGCTTTGCTCCCGGCGGCGTCGTGGGCGGTGGCGTGCCGGGCGTGGCCGGCGCGACCGCGGCCGAAGGCGCCGCCGGCCCTTTCGGCTGGCCCAGCAGCGGCTGGCCTGGCTGGCCCGGCAGCGGTTTCGACGCCGGCGCGGCGGCGCCCGGAGCCGGCGGCGCACCCGGCGGCGGCGTGGGCGGTGGCGCCCCGGGCGTAGTCGGCGTCACCGCGGCCGAAGGCGCCGCCGGCCCTTTCGGCTGACCCGGCTGGCCCGGCTGGCCCGGCTGGCCCGGCAGCGGTTTCGACGCCGGTGCAGCGGCGCCCGGAGCCGGGGGCGCTCCCGGCGCCGCCGTGGGCGGTGGCGTGCCGGGTGCGCCCGGCGCGATCGCGGCCGAGGGCGGCCCTTTCGGCTGACCCGCCTGGCCCGGCAGCGGCTGACCCGGTTGGCCCGGCAGCGGCGTCAATGCCGGTGCAGCCGCGCCCGGAGCCGGGGGCGATCCCGGCGGGGTCGAGGTTTGCATCGTCGCGGCCTTTTGCGCGACCGAGGGCGGCAGCGCCGGCCCGATCGCGGCAACCGGCGCGGCGGGGGCCGGCGCTCCCGGCGCGGGGGCCGCGGCTCCAGGCGCGGGCGGCGGTGGCGCCGGCGGGGCCAGGGTCTGCGTCTGACCGGCCGGATTGGTGACGGTGACCGTGTTCGTCACACTGTTGACCACGACGGTATTGTGCACGTTGGTATAGATGACGTTGTTCGGCGGCGGCGGGGCAACGTAGGCCGGCGGCTGCACCCAGACCGGGACCGGCCGATAGATCGGGATCGGCAACACGAACAATCCGACTGGCGGCGGAGGCGGCGCCAGCACCACGAATTCGGGCGGCGGCGGCGCCAGGAACAAGATCGGCGGCGGCGGAGGCGGCGCGAAGGCGAAGATCGGATCGTCGAAGATCAGCACCGGCCGGCGGATATAGACGATCTCCTCGGGCGGAGGCGGCGGCAGGTCGTAGGCCAGCACCGTGAACGACGGCGGCGGCTCGAACGCGGCGGAGAGATAGGCGAGGCGGCGATGCGCGTCGAACGCGTGCGGCCCCTCCGGATAGCGCCGCAGATAGGACCAATAGGCCGGCGGCGTGTCGACGATCCGGGTGCGCCGCCAGGTGATGGCCTCGCGCCGGGCGGCCAGGATGGCGCGCACGCGCGCAGCCATCGGATCACGGGGATAGACGGCGAGAAAATCCGTGTAGCCTTCCATCGTGTCGCGCTCGAGCGCCGCGGCATAGGCTTCCGACGCGGAGAAATCGCGAATCGGCCTGGCGCGGATCACCGCGACCTGCTCGGGCGAGACGGCGGGCGGCGGCGCATCGGCCGCGCGCTCGAAGAACACGACTGCGGTTTGGATTTTCGAGGCGTGCCAGGGCACCTCGGCGCCCTTGGTCAGATCGTTGACGCGCAGCCGCGTGCGATCGAACGCGCCGGCAAGCGGCAGGCCGCCTTCGCGGAGCATCTCGGCGAGCGCCTGCGCGTAAGGCCCGTAGGGACCCTGCCCTTCCGGCGCCACTGTTCCGGGCGCCGCGTTGAAGGCGACCAGCAGGCCCGGCTCGGGGTCGACCAAGGCGAGGCCGCCGGCCAGCGGCTGCCCGGACCTGGCGAACGGGTTCGCGCGCGCGGCATCGAGCACGACCACGCTGGCCTTGAGCTTGAGCGCGAGGAGCGGCCGCGTGTAATCCGAGATGCGCACCGCCTCCGCCGCCACGTCGGTGTCGTGCGCGATCCTGGCGTCGATCGGAACGAAGTAGTTTTCGCCTTCGAGCTGGAGGCCGTAGCCGCTGACATAGACGAAGGCGACCGTGTCCGGTCCCGCGCCGGTGACCTTATCCAGGAAGTCGCGAAACGCCCGCCGCAGCGAATCCTGGTCGAGGTCGCGGGCGCCGACCACGTCGAAGCCGGCGGCCTGCAACGTCTGCGCGATCAGCCCGGCATCGTTGGCCGGGGTGTTGAGCGCTCCCGCCTGATAACCGGCATTGCCGACGACCAGCGCGAGGCGCTTTTCCGCCTGCGCGGCGCTCGGCGCGACCGTGAGCGCGAGCGGAACGAGCGCGCAGAGCGCGGCGACGAGATTGCCAATGCGCAGCATAAGAACCCCCATCCATTCGTAGCGGGAACGCGCGGCCTTGCAGTCGATTACACCGCAACGGCGCTGAACGGCGTCTGAATAGATGAGGTCAATAGTAAGGCGGTCTTAAGGCCGGAACTTCCATCGGCGTGGGACTTGTTCCATAAACGATGCCGCGCGGGCCGGTAGTTAAGGAGTCTGTAGGGTGGGCAAAGGCGCGCCGCACGACATTCGAATCGCGCCCGGTATTGCGCGCCTTTGCCCACGCGTCGCGATTGTCGAAACGCCGAGTTCCGGGCAACGGTCGCGCGTGGGCAAAATCGCGCCCGCCCCGTTTCCATATGGCGATGTTACGGCAGGCGATTTTGCCCACCCTACTTCAGATTAGCGATGGACGTCACGCTGACGCCGGTTCCCGACATCCCGCTGGTTCGGCCGGGCGACGACCTCGCGCGCCTGCTGATCGCGGCCATGACCCGCTACGCGCTCGCGCCGGCCGACGGCGACGTCCTGGTGGTGGCACAGAAGATCGTCTCCAAGGCCGAGGGGCGCCACGTCGATCTCGCGCAAGTGCGTCCGTCGCCGCGCGCCGAAAAGCTCGCCGCCGAGGTCGGCAAGGACCCGCGCCTCGTCGAGGTCATTCTCGGCGAATCGAGCCGCGTGGTGCGATATCGGCGTGGCGTGCTGATCGTCGAGCACCGGCTCGGCTTCGTCATGGCCAATGCCGGCGTCGACCGCTCGAACGTCGATCCCGCGGCGGGAGCGGAGCCGGTGCTGCTGTTGCCGCGCGATCCCGACGCCTCGGCGGCGAGCCTGCGCGAGCGGCTCGCCGCGCATTTCGGAAAGCGGCTCGCGGTCGTGGTCAGCGACAGCTTCGGCCGGGCCTGGCGGCGCGGCACGGTCGGGGTCGCGCTCGGGGCCGCGGGACTGCCGGCGCTCATGGACCTGCGCGGCAGGCGCGACCTCTTCGGCCACGCGCTGCGCGTCACCCAGAGCGGCTTCGCCGACGAGATCGCCGGCGCCGCCTCGCTGCTGATGGGACAGGCCGACGAGGCGCGGCCGGCGGTGCTGGTTCGCGGCCTCTCCTGGTCGGGAGCCCCGGCGCCGGCGGCGACGCTGATCCGCGCGCCGCAAGAGGATCTGTTCCGGTGAGCGCCGCGGCGGCCGCCCGGACGCTCGTGGTCGCGCTCTCCGGCGGCATCGGCGGCGCCAAGCTGGTGCTCGGCCTGAGTCGCGTCGTCGCGGCAGCCGATCTGATTGTGGTGGCCAATACCGGCGACGACTTCGAGCATCTCGGCCTGTCGATCTCGCCCGATCTCGACACGCTGATGTACACGCTCGCCGACCTCGACGATCCCGTGCGCGGCTGGGGGCGGCGCGACGAGACCTTCGCCTGCATGGATGCGCTCGCGGCGCTCGGCAGCGAAACCTGGTTCAAGCTCGGCGACCGCGATCTCGCCACCCATCTCGAACGCACGCGGCGCCTCGCGGCCGGCGAGACCTTGTCCGCCGTCACCGCCGATCTCTGCCGGCGGCTGAACGTCGCGACCCGAATCGTGCCGATGAGCGACGATCCCGTGCGCACGCGCCTCGACACCAGCGAGGGCCGGCTCGACTTCCAGGATTATTTCGTGCGCCGGCGCTGCGAGCCCGTGGTCGCGCGGCTCGCCTATGCCGGCGCCGCGAGCGCGCGCGCGCATCCCGACGTGCTCGCGGCCTTGCGCGATCCGCGGCTGCGCGCGGTCGTGATCTGCCCGTCCAATCCGTTCCTCAGCATCGAGCCGATGCTGGCCGTTCCCGGCCTGCGCGCGGAAATCGCCGCTTGCGCGGCGCCGGTCGTAGCGGTGTCGCCGATCATCGGCGGACGCGCGGTCAAGGGCCCGACCGCGAAGATGATGGCCGAGCTCGGCCTGCCGGTCGGCGCCGATGCCGTGGCGCGGCGCTACCGCGACCTCATCGACGCCTATGTGCTCGACCATGCCGATGCCGCGGCCGGCGCCGCGCTTGGCATTCCGGTCAGCGCGGCGCATACGCTGATGCGCACGCTTGCCGATCGCGAGGCGCTGGCGCGGACGGTGCTCGCCGCCGCCGATGCACTAATAAAGGCTCCCGCATGAAGGCGCCTCCGAAACTCTGCGCCGTGGTGCCGGTCAAGGCGACCGGCGAAGCCAAGCAACGGCTTGCGCCCGTCCTCTCCCGCGCGCAGCGCCGCGACCTGGCGCTGGCCATGCTCGAGGACGTGCTGGCGACGCTCGCCGCGGTGCCCGAGCTCGCCGGCATGCTGGTGGTGACGGTCGACCCCGCCGCCGCGGCCATCGCCGCCCGCTACGGCGCCGGCGTCCTGCGCGACGGCGCGGAGGAAGGACACAGCGGCGCGGTTGCGGCGGCGGCGCGGCGGCTCGCGACCGAGGACATGCTGGAGCTGCCCGCCGACATTCCGCTCGTTCAACTCGACGACGTCCGGCAGATCATTTTCGCGCACCGCAATGCCGCCGATCGCGACGGGCGCGGCTTCACCATCGTGCCGGCGCGGGACGGGCACGGCTCGAACGCCGTGCTCTGCGCGCCGGCCGGCGTAGTGCCGCTCGCCTTCGGCGACGACAGCTTCGTCCCGCATCTCGCCGCGGCGAGAGCGCGTGGGATCGAGCCGCGGGTGCTGCGGCTTCCCCGCATCGCGCTCGACATCGATACGCCCGAGGACCTCGCGCTGCTCATCGCCGCTCCCGCGCGCACCCGCGCCCACGCGCTGCTCGATCGCTGGCGCCTCGAAGAGAGCGTGCGCGCATGAGCGGTTTTGCCGCAATGCTCGACCGCGCCGCCGCCGGCCGCGCGCCTTCCGCCGAGGCGGCGCTGGCGCTCGCCGACTGCGACGACCTCGCCGCGCTCATGGAGGTCGCCGCGGCGCTGCGCGATCGGGGCCACGGCGCCAACGTCTCCTATTCGCGCAAGGTGTTCATCCCGCTCACCCGGCTCTGCCGCGACTCCTGCCACTACTGCACCTTCGCGCGCCCGCCGCGCCGCGGGGAAGCCGCCTATCTCGCGCCCGAGGAGGTGCTCGCGATCGCGCAAGCCGGCGCGAACGCCGATTGCAAGGAGGCGCTGTTCACGCTCGGCGACCGGCCGGAGCTGCGCTATCGCGCCGCGCGCGAGGAGCTCGCCCGGCTCGGCCACGGCAGCACCATCTCCTATCTCGCCGCGAGTGCCGCGCTGGTGCTGCGCGAGACCGGGCTTCTGCCGCACGTCAATCCCGGCGTCATGTCCGCGGCGGAGATCGCGCGGCTGCGCGCGGTCTCGGTGTCGCAGGGCCTGATGCTGGAGAGCGCGGCCGAGCGGCTCACGCGCCGCGGCGGTCCGCATTTCGGCTCGCCCGACAAGGCGCCGGCGGCGCGGCTCGCCTCGATCGCCGCCGCCGGCGCGGCCGCGGTCCCCTTCACCTCGGGCATCCTGATCGGCATCGGCGAGAGGCGCCGCGAGCGCGTCGAGGCGCTGCTGCACCTGCGCGCGCTGCATCGGCGCCACGGCCATCTGCAGGAGATCATCATCCAGAATTTCCGCGCCAAGCCGGGCACGCGCATGGCGCAGCACGCGGAGCCGACGCTGGCGGACCATCTCTGGACCGTCGCGGTGGCGCGCATCCTGTTCGGCGCCGACATGAACATCCAGGCGCCGCCCAACCTGCAGGCAGGCGCGCTCGAGCGCCTGATCGCGGCCGGGATCAACGACTGGGGCGGCGTCTCGCCGGTGACTCCCGATCACGTCAATCCCGAGCGGCCGTGGCCGGAGCTCGATGCGCTCGCGCGCGCCACCGCCGCCGCGGGCAAGGTCCTCCTCGAGCGGCTCGCGGTCTATCCGCGCTTCGTCGAGGAGAAGGAGCGCTGGATCGCGCCCGCGCTGCAGGGACAGGTATGGCGCATGGCAGACGCGGAGGGTTTTGCG
>WNFA01005586.1_pt1 | contig 10516 bp, 9 predicted proteins | sample 5400481 | NCBI WGS metagenome assembly WNFA01 (sample SAMN13153340, study PRJNA577476) | soil metagenome | isolation source: 120 cm saprolite under Douglas fir tree site 2 hole 1 replicate 2 | place: USA:California | collected 2015-04-18 | reverse complement strand
CATAGACGTCAAGAGTACGAGGGAGGAGGTTTCAGGGACGAGGACAAGGGTCGCCCACCAGGCATCAACCTGAGCCTGGAAGCTAGACAGGAGGCCGGATGATTCGTAGGGGCGAGGGCGGTTGGGCGGATGTGGGGTGGGCCTTTATGGTCGCCCGGTGCTGGGGGTGTAATCGCGTTCCTCCACGTGGGAGCACAGGGAACAGGACGCGGGCGACCATAAAGGCCCTCCCTTCCCCACTCCACCACCCTCGCCCCTACGGATATCGATGGGCTTTTCGTTAGGTTGATGCCTAGTAGAGGGAGGAGGGGACGCCTGCGCGTGCTCCCGGCGGGGTACTTGATGGGGGGTCAAGGCAATGTCCCCCGCCAGGTGCGACGCAAGCGTCCTCTCCTCCCTCTACACCATCTTCGCTTCTACGCTAGAGATTTAGGATTTTCCTCCAACGAGGGCGACGCAAGCGTCCCCTCCTCCCTCCACACCACCCCCGCCCCTACGCGAGAGGCGAGGGGGGATAAGGGCATTACTCAATGTGCGAGCAGGTATGCCTTTACTACCGCGCCCATGCCGGCAAGTGAGTTCGGAGAGTTACATACCCAGGGATACCTGGTACTGTCCAGCAGGGTGGGTGTGAAACTGGTTCTATCCAGGATCATATGCCCTATGTCAAACTGCCAGGCCGTCCAGCTTATACCATTCTGCTGCATGTAATTCAAAAAACTGTTTACTTGCTTGTTCGCACCTGCCATGGTTGCGCCCTGGCACTGGACGGGAATGGTTGTATTCGGCAGGAGCGCCCACTCTCCCGCGTAGAGGGGACGAGTGCCTTTGAAATAGCCCCACATGGCATCCCACGTGGCGGGAGTTCCAGATGCAACTTGATTATACGGGTGCTTGGTGTAGACGATATTCGGGTCGTTGATGTACAAAGCCACGCCATGCTTTTTTTGCCACAGTAGTGCATATTTGAGGCCACCGGCAACAATAATCTGCCTGGCCCCGGTCGAACGAACGGCATTTACGAGGGCCTGCATGCCAATAACTGTGGTTGTCTTGCCGGTTGAACCGGTCTGCGTTCCACCGCCATTGAGCCAGGCGTTACCGTCAACGTAGTGGGGTTCATTATATATGTCAAACATGGCCATCGGATTGCTCGCGTAGTGAGCTGCGAAAGTCTTCCAGAAAGCGACGCTCTCCGGTTTTGGCGCGTCAGCGCCCGAACCATATGGTGAGCCAGCCTGATCATCATCGTGAAGATTGAGGATGACGTAAAGCCCCGCCTGATTGGCTTGCCCGACAATCTGGTCGAGCAGTGAGAGGTAGTTTTTCGGATCTGACGAGTAAATCCAATTCGAGAGACAGATGCGCACTGCATTCATGTGCCAGTTTGCATTCATCTCGTGAAAGACGGTCGGATTGAGCACTTTGGTCACGCTGGCGCTATTATTCTGCCAGGCGTGAGCATACATAAACGCACTTTCTATATTCGCCCCGCGCAGTATCAAAGGATTGCCTGAAGGGCCGATGATCTGGGTGCCTGAGACATGGGGGAAAACGGTTCCACTGGCCCTGGATGATTTGTGTTGCTCGACTACGATGGTGACAGAGACTGCTATGATGAGCAGGAGCAGTAGAAATTGGAGAGTTTTTTTTAGATTCATGACTTCACACACCTTTTTTTGTCTCTGCCAGTTATAATCATCGAGGAAGCCAAAAGCGGACAGTTTTGTTGGGATTTTTTGGAAAGATTCTGTTTTTAGCACAGCAGGGCTATGTGATTTGCATTGGGGGCTGTTTTGTGCCATTGTAGTGGCAGGGCGAGGACAAGCCATCAGGGCGAGGACAAGCCATCGCCCCTACTATGAGACGAGGAAAACCACATGAACTCAGGTCGAACTACAACGGCCCGCAGGCGGAAAAACTCCCTGTTACGATACCTCTCCTTGGGCGTCCTCGTTCTGTCTGCACTGGTCGCGCTGTGGCAAAGCTTGCGCGTGCATCGCAGTGCCAGGGAAACACATCCACCGGACGAAGCCCCCCTGCCCATGCCGGCACCGCACGTCTCGATCATTCTGCCGGTACGCAATGAAGAAGCCACTCTCGATGCCTGTCTCGCTTCGCTGCTGGCACAGGAGTATCCAGACTTCGATATCACCATCATCGACGATGGCTCAACGGATGCGACCCCGCGCCTCCTGGCTGCGTGGAGCACACGCGACCAGCGCATACAGGTGCACCGGATCGACAGGCTCCCCGAGGGCTGGGCAGGGAAGGCGCACGCGCTGCACACCGGCGTCACGCGAACCAGCGGTGAATGGCTGCTGTTTACTGATGCTGATACGCGCCACGCGCCGCAGACACTGCGTTTGATGACCGGGCACGCGCTACGCAAGCAGGACGACCTGCTTTCCATGCGCACCACCCTGATGACCCTCATTGGCCCGGCCACGTCTCTGCTCATGCCTCTGAGTGAAGTCCTGCTGGCCCACCGGGTGACCCCGGCAGAGGTAAGGGACCCGGCATTCCCTCATGCCTTTGCTTTCGGCCAGTATATCCTCTTGCGGCGCGAGGCCTACCTGGCCACCGGCGGCTATGCCGCAGCCGGCATGCGCGGGACCCCCATCGACGATCTCGCCCTGGCGGACCTGCTCAAGGGCCACGGGAGGCGCGTCGAAATAGTGGGCGGGCGCGGCCTGGTCGCGAACCGGCAATGGACAACCTGGAGGAGCGCCTTGCAGGGCTGGCGGAAGAGCTGTTATGGCGAGCTCGCTCGTTCCAACTACCCGCTTGCCGGGTTACCCGCAGCCCCGGCACTCATCGTTTACGGTTTGGGACCGCTCTGTACTCTCCTGTATGCACTCCGCGCAGGAAGGGTGCGCCGCTTCTCCACCCTGCTCGCGGGGATAGCGCTTGTGGCACAGATCGACGCCAAGCGCTGCATTGATCGTGAATTCGACCTGGCAATCGCCTGGTCGCTGGCAGCCCCAGCCGGCTGGGTCGTCTTCGGAATCCTGGTGGCTGACGTGGCATACGGCATCCTGAGCGGACGCGGCACTGAATGGAAAGGACGCCAGCTTCTCAAACAAGGGGAAAGCTTTTCCGATTGAAGTGATATAATCAGCTTATGAGAGTTGTCAAAATCCTCTTCGCCTGTCACCTTGCGGCCCTGGCGATTGGCCTTGGTGACCTGTTGATCGAGCTGTGGGAAACTCCTGCGTCCGCAGGAAGCACAGTTCCATTCGTGCTGCGCAATGCCGGAACGCTGCCTATCTTCTTTGGCGCAGCGACCATGCTTCTCTTCGGACTGATCTGTGTTGGCACCCGCAAGACGCTGATCTTCTTTGCCGCGTCTACGCTGATCTCGCTGCGTATGGAGCTACTCGGCGCCGGCACAGCGTTTCCCGACGGCGCCTCTTCCCCTGCCCCTGTCCCAGGTTTCGAGGTAGCCAGCCTCGCTCCGTATTCCAGTGCGCTCTCCTGGTTCTACATGGGCTTCGCTTCATACTTGCTGGCGAGCAAGCTAACCAGCAGGCTCAGACTGCGCCGGCAGACGCTCTGGTCGCTGATCCTGGGCACCTACTTCTTGATGACCTGGAAACTGGCGCTGGACGGAGTGATCGCAAGCGAGTACCTTACCCCCCATTACTCGCTCTGGCATGCCTATAGTTCCTCTTTCGGCATGCCTGTGCGCAACCTGGGTGGCTGGGCGCTGAACGGCCTGATCTTTATGGGCGTGAGCAGGCTGCTCTGGCGCAGCAAACTCGATATGCGCCGCCTCGCCACCTGGCTGCCGTTTGGTGTCTACACGGTAAACACCGGTTTCGTGATGGCGCTGGATCTCGGCGCAAGGCTCTGGTTTCCGCTGTTCCTGTCTGCGCTGTTCGTCCTGCTTCCCGAGTCGCTGGCCTTCTACCCCAAGGAAGAAATGCATGGCACTCGGGCCGGCCCAGGCCGCGCGACACTTAGCCAGTCGGTATGGCTGGTGATGCGTGTTGGCAGCCGCTTCATAACCAGGCGCCACATGGAGATGCACGCTGAGGGCGTGGAACATATCCCACAGTCAGGGCCGGTGCTGATCGCCGCACGCCATTTCCATTATTTCTACGATGGCTTTATTCTGCTGCGCAGTATTCCCCGGCGCATGCATACGATGGTCGCGCTGGACTGGCTCCAGTCAGGGCGATTGCGCCTGGTGATAGAGTTTGCCTGTATGCTGGCGGACTGGCCTGTTATCCTGCGCGGCGAACAGATGCACGAGCACGAGGGAGATGAGCGAAGAGCATATACTCCAATCGAGGCCAGGCAGTACCTGCGCAATGTGACCGTGGACGCCGTCCGGCTGTTCCGTTCCGGAGAATTACTCGTCATCTTTCCAGAGGGCTATCCCAACATCGACCCGCACCCCACGCCCAAAGCCGACCTCGATGCCTTTCTTGCTTTCCGGTCCGGGTTCGTCAAGATGGCAGAACAGGCGGAGAGAGATGGGCGGACGCAGGTAGCGATTATCCCAGCCGGACTGATCTATACGCGCGAGCGAGGCAAAGGCTGGCATGCTACCGTGCGTTTTGGCCCGGCACTGTTCCTGAGCGATTTTGCCAGCGCCGAGCAGTTACGACACGCCGTCGAGGCACGTGTGCACGCGCTCTCTTCCGCCCTACCGCCGCCTGCCACATCCTCGCATACACCGGGCGAGACTCTCCCACTATGATTTCCTGAGAATCTGTACTTCCATGGGCTGCAAATTAACGGGCAGAACATGCAGCGGCCCACCCGTAATGGTGCCATCGACTTCTGTGACCTGGACACTGCCTGCCGGTTTCTCCGTTACCGGCTCCGGCCCGGTGGGCTGCGCTTTATTGCTGTAGAGGATGGTGTAGGCCGCGCCGGGTGGATTGATCGTAAAATCGACGATGACCTCGCCTGCCCAGACGGATTCGGTGTTAACGTTGGCGACGATCAGAAGTTCCAGGTCGCTCAAAATGCGTGAGAAAGCCAGCACGCCGGGAGCAGTAGTAGAAATGCCGAAAAGCGAGTCGTTGCCCGATATGGGGCGGAAGTAGTAACGACCGTAGCGCAGCACGGGTGAGCTCTTGCGCAGTGCGGCGAGTTTCGCAATCTGCGGGTAGAACTCAGCGCCCTGGTCGAACGCACCCGGTTTGCCCCACAGGGCTTCGCGCACCGCCTCGGGAGCATTACCAGAGCCGGAGAGGCCCTGTTCGGTACCATAATAGAGACAGGGAATGCCCGGCAAGGCAAAGAGGCAAGCGGCTGCAAGCGCGAGCTGGTTATCGAATTCATGCGGATTTGCAGGATCACGGTAATAAAAGCGTGAATTTTGATCGTGGTTGTCCAGGAAGGTCACAAAAAAGTTGCTGGCGTCACCATGCGTGCTGAGGATGTCTTCCTCTACCTGCTTGCGACTCTGGTACATATTGACGACTTGTTCGGGCGCAAGCAGGCCCTTGCATGTACCCGGAAGTTGATAAAAGAGTGGATAGTCGAGCGCGGCATCAACGCCGATGGGGTCACCCTCTTCCGAGTGCAGGGTATTGCGACCAATAAAGTTGGTGATGGTCTGCTCGCTGTCCCAGACTTCGCCGTAGGTGAAAAAGTTCTTTTTGCCGATACTTTGGGCAAATTCACGCATGCTGTTGGCAAACTCACGAGCGAAAGCGGGGCTGATGTATTTCAGGGTATCAATACGAAAGCCGTCGATGTCGTACCTGGCGATGAGATACTGGAAAGCGCGAATGAGGATGGTGTGCACCGGGTAGCCGGTATTGTCCTGGTAGTCAGGATAAAGCCCCTTGAGCGAGTAAAAATCGCCGGTAACGTCGATGACCTGGCCCGAGTCGCCGAAGGCGTTGCCCTGGCGTCGAAAGAAGGCGTTCGTGCGGAGTTCTTGCGGCCAGACGGCAGCGTCGAGTGGAGGGTCAGCGGGCGCCTCAGTCCAATCTTGCCTGGGGTTGCCTTTCTCGTCGCGCCAGTAGATCGTGTAGGGCTGGTTGCTCCAAGGGGCCAGCGAGCCGTAGTTTTGATAGGCAAACACGTTGCCGGTGTGGTGAAGCACGATGTCCAGGATGATATAGATACCGCGAGCGTGGGCTTCATCGACGAGCTGGCGTAACTCGGTCTCTACGAGCTGGGGGCCCTGGGCGGGATCAGAGGCAAAACGAGGGTCGATGCGCAGGAAATCTTGAATGCCGTAACCGTGGTAGGTCGGGCTATACTGGCAGTTCTTCAAAACTGGCGATATCCAGATAGCGCCCACGCCCAGGTTTTGCAGGTAGTCGAGCTGCGTTCTTATGCCATCGATGGTGCCGCCCTGAAAGTCGCTATACTGGGCATCCCAGGGCAGGTTACGCGGTGGCTGCAAAGGATTGTTGAAGCGATCCACCAGGAGGAAGTAGATCCAGTTATCGCGCCAGTCCGCCGGTGATGGGAATGGGGTGGGAATCTCAAGGGTCTGGTTGCCTACCTGGACGCTTTTGAAGCCTGGCACCCTGGCCTGGTCGAATACAGCCTGGATGTCGGGTCCCCAGATGGATGTCTGCATATGTTTCCTCCTTGTGTAGATGTGATTTGCTGATCATACGAGCAATAAACCAACAAAATTGTACCATATCATTGAGTTGGCGCTGTGCCAATTAGCCTGGCCCCCGCGAGGGGGGCCACTACATTTCACGCTCGGAACAGCCCAAAATGTAGTGACCCCCCTCGCGGGGGTCAGGTGCATTGGCTTTCCGGGAATTCTCTGATATGTGGAATACGCCATGCATACAGTGTGAGCTGGGCTATAGACATGTTTCCTGTTTGTTGAGATAATAGGGATTAAGAGCTAAGGAAATAGCGCTAATCAAATTTGATAACGTAATAAGGGAGTAAAGCTATGGCACAGACACCCGGGCAAAGCTGCCCAAACTGCGGTGGCCCTATCGCCGCAGGCCAACGTTTTTGTACGAACTGCGGGACGGTGTTGGAAGCGCCACCACCCAGCCAGTATGGAGGGATGCAGCAACAAAATTATCCCCCGGCACAGCAACCGCCTCCATACGCACAACAGCAACCACCTCCATATGCACAACAGCCGCAGCAACCGCCGCCCTACATGCAACAGCCGCAGCAAAAGCAAAGCCCCATCGCGGAGGCGTTTGGCGCGCTGGGTCTTTTATTCCTGCTGCGGCGTTTTGGTCGTGGATACACGCGTGGGTACGTGCCACGGCGCCAGAGCAGCGGGTGTTGTGGATGCCTGGTACTGCTGGTCATTCTCTTAGTGGTTCTCGGACTACCGGGCTACATTATTGCCAGGAACAAGATTCCGGCACTGCAAAGAGCAATAAACTCCGGAAACTCAGTTTCCAGCGGCAATACCGGCGGTATCCTCGCGACACCGCCTCTCGCCTCGCCGACGACGACGCAGTTGAATGAAACGGTGAACTACGCAGGTATCGACATCACTATTGTTAATGCGCAGCAGGCCAGCTCGTTTAGTGACGATAACAACTCTAGCACGAATGAATTGGTCCGACTCAATTTAACAGAAAAAGCCGGCTCGGCAGTCGGTTCCTTCCTCTACGGCGATGTGATGCGCCTGGTTTTACCGGATAAAACAACCATTGTGCCGTCCAGAGCGCAGAACGATATCGCCCCGGAGCAGGGAACTACCCGGACGAACTGGATTGATTTCACTGTTGCTACGAATACCAAGATCGACCAGTTGAAGCTGCTCCTGGGGACTGATAAAGAAGCGCAGATGAGCGTCCCCCTGTCGAGCGGCGCCAATCTCTCGGCATACCAACTGAAGACCGCGAGCCCGAACACTTCGATACAATATGATGGACTGGCCTGGACGGTTACCTCTGTGACGCTGGCGTGGAACTATTACGGGCACCAGGCCGATAAGGGCATGCGTTACGTGGTTGTGCAATTCCGTATCGATAATCCCACATCACAGCAATTCACCAGTGGATTCCCCGAAGAGTATATGCGGCTGAAGGCCGGTGGCGCAACGAGCGCGCCAGCAGGAAACTCGACTCTTCCGATTACCGTGCCTGCCCACTCATCGGGCGCGACGGGTGTAGTGGCCTTCCAGGTGCCAGAGGGTGTTACGTCCTACACACTGATCCTGCTGGGCAAAGCAAACGTCTCCCCACCGATCAGTCAGTCCACGACGAATTTACAGGTAGCGTAAGGGCCGTTCCATGACTGGTTGCATATCCCTGCTCATGCTGCAAGGATATGCAACCAGTCAGAAGAAGCCAAGAATTGGCGGCTTATGACCAACTACCAATCTATAGCGGTAAGGGGAAAGATCGAGCTGTGTGAAATGCAGAAAATGGCCATCTCCATCGTTTACCGAATAGGGTCTCTTGTAGAGGAACTGGGCAGAAAAACGAGAAAGGATGTACCATGACACAAGACATACTTGCTAATTTCTTTACCTTCTCCGATGCCAATGGCACTATTCAGATCAACTATTATCCTCATGCACGACTCGAATACCAGGGACCCGAAGGGCATTTTGTCTATCCCAGTGCCAGTCCAGGTCGCGACATGAGCACGCTGGAGCCAAGCTTTCTTGGCCAGCAGGTCACTGTAGTGCTCGTGCCATCGGTTGATGGTCCCTCTGTGACTCTGACCCTCTTGCTCCCCTCCATGAACATGGCGGGTCAGAATGAGCAGGATTTCGACACCCTCGCCATCAAGACCACCAATTCTGGCATGCTGTCCACCAAGGGGGCGCAGCTCACCTACGAAGTAATCCACTTACAGGGAAGAGCTCAGCATCTCCTCCTTCCGCCCTCTCTATTATGGGAGGTGTCTATGCCAGACGATCCCACAGATGCCTTCAAGGCGATTGCGGATGAGATCATGAAGATGAGCGAGGCAGATCAGAAGATGAGGAAGAGTGGGCAGTGGGATTCCTCGATTGATGTGGAAAATACGCAGCGGATGAAGGAGATTGTTGAGCAAATCGGGTGGCCTACGAGATCGATGGTGGGAAAGTATGCTTCAGAGAGCGCATGGCTGCTTGTCCAGCATGCTGATCATGATCTTGCATTTCAGAAGATGTGCCTCGATCTCATGAAAGCACAATCGGCAGGCGAGGTTTCGCCAGCAAATATGGCGTATTTAGAGGATAGGGTGAGAGTTGGAGAGGGACGTCCTCAGTTCTATGGCACGCAATTTTATGCCGATGAGGCAGGTCATGTTGGCCCAAAGCCAATTGAAGATCCAGACAACGTTGATGAGAGAAGAAAAGCGGTTGGTCTCCAGCCGCTCAGTGAATATGCACATGATGTGGAGCAGTCTTACAAGGAGTACCACAAGAGGTAGCGCTGCACTTTTGCCTGATTTATTAATACTACAACCGTAATTATGAGGGCGCATGAGAGCGTGGACGAGCGGGTCGTCGGAGGGCGCGACGCCGGTAATGGCTTTGACGTGCCCCCTCTTCACAGGGAGAAACAACACAATGGATGCGCAAGGAATACAGCAGCCTCAGAACCACCAGGCCGTCATGAACCGCTTTGTAGCAGCTTGCCAGGCAGATGAGCGGGTGGTGGCCGCTTTTCTCGGCGGCTCCTATGCCAGGGGCACGACTGACGAATACTCCGACCTCGATTTCTACCTGATCACTACGGATGAGGCGTACGACGATTTCTTCGCCGGGCGCGAGGCTTTTCTACGACTGCTGGGTGAACCGGTGTTCCTGGAAGACTTTCATGGTTACGGCTTTGATATGGTCATCTTCATCTTTGCCGATGGCACAGAAGGTGAACTTGTGCTTGGCCGCCAGAGCCACTTCCATCACATTCATGGTGGGCCCTACAGGGTTCTGCTCGATAAAAAGGGCATCCTGGCGGGAGCAGTGTTCCCCTGGCCCGAACCTGCTCAGGCCGAGCAGATCGAGAGGTTACGCTCCCTGATCTACTGGTTCTGGCATGACCTGTCCCACCACTTCATCACTTCAATGGCACGCGGGCAGATCTGGTCGGCTTACGGCGCTTTAGAGGAGCTGCGTCTCACCTGCGTGAACCTGGCTCGCCTGCAGCAGAACTTCCAAGCTGAGGCAGAGGGCTATGAAAAGGTGGAGCAAGCCATACCAGTCGAGCAGCTCTCGCCTTTACAGGCGACCTTTTGTCCGCTGGAGCAAGGTGCCATGCTCCAGGCTGTCCTCGTCATCGTCCGGTTCTACCAGGATCTGGCTCCTCTCCTTGCCGAGACACACGGAATACCATACCCGGCTGATCTCGATCGAGTGATCTATGGCCGGCTGGAGCAATTGTGCGATGCACGTTTGCATTGAAGCAGGAGACCAGCGTCTTTTTTTCTAAGGCATGATTCAATTTGAAGAAAAGTCCTTGACCGTTTGAACAGCCACCCCGTGTCACCTTGAGCGCAGCGAAGGGTCTGTCTCGAGAGGCAGGCAGATCCTTCGCTGCGCTCAGCATGACAGGGCTGGACCTTGCTGTTGGTGAGAAACTGTCAAGTTCATTTGAACCTTGCCCGGTTA
>WNFA01013914.1_pt1 | contig 10518 bp, 11 predicted proteins | sample 5400481 | NCBI WGS metagenome assembly WNFA01 (sample SAMN13153340, study PRJNA577476) | soil metagenome | isolation source: 120 cm saprolite under Douglas fir tree site 2 hole 1 replicate 2 | place: USA:California | collected 2015-04-18 | reverse complement strand
ATCCGAGGGTGACCGTCCCGCCCGATTTGATGACTTCTGATGGACCGCCTCTAAACGTGCTTAGTGGCAGTAGATCGTCCTTGAACTTCCAATAATCCGGCTGTAGGGTTCCCGCAGGAGGTTCAACCTCACTTCCACTAACAGGGGCCGCTTATGCCGAGGCAACTGAAAAAGGCCGATCCGGGTGTGGTCGACGCCACGGCGGCCATCGACGCCTACCGGAACTGGCTGGAGCGTCAGCCGCTCGCCATGCGCACCCGCGATGCCTACCTCGCACAAGCGTCGGGGTTCCTCATGTGGCTGGCCACCTCCGCCCACGGCGCCGATGCCCTGGCGGAGCCGAAGGTGCGGGACTGGGCGGTGCGGGACTACAAGCGTCACGTGAAGACCGCAAGGAAATGGGCGCCCACCTCGGTGAACCAGGCCCTGGCGGCGCTTGAGAACTTCTACCGCTCCCTCGGGGTGGGCCGGCCCGACGTGCCCCGGGAGGAACTGCCCCAGGTCGCTCCCCGGGCGCTGGAGCAGGACGACCAGCGGTTGTTCCTGCGAACGGTCGAGGCGGACCCCTCCCCCCGGGACCGCGCCATCGCCACGGTGTTCTTCTACACGGCACTGCGGCTCTCCGAGCTTGCGGCCCTGGACGTGGTGGACGTCTCGGTGTCCGCTCGCCGGGGCTGTGTCCGGGTGCGCTCCGGAAAGGGCGACGCCTACCGGGAGGTGCCGCTCAACAGCGCCTGCCGTACGGCCCTGGACGAATGGATGCCCGTCCGGGCGCGCATGGTCTCTACCAGGGCTCTCGTGGAAGGAGCTGGCACCGACCCGGTCGCTCTGTGGTTGTCACGGCGGGGGTCACGGCTGACGTCCCGCTCCGTCGATCTGGTCCTGCGCCGCCTTGCCAGGGAGGCCGGGCTGGATCTGTCGGCTCACCTGCTCCGGCACACCTGCCTCACGAACCTGGTCCGTTCCGGTGCCGACATCGTGCTCGTCGCTGAGATCGCCGGCCACCGCCGTCTCGACACGACCCGGCGCTACAGCCTGCCCTCGGAGGCTGACCGCGACGCGGCCCTCGAAGCCGTGCTCGTCGACATCTAGCTGCTGGCGAGCACCAAGAGGATCCCGTGCCCACCCGCCTGCTCTCCGACCCGGAGCTCGAGCAGCTCATGGCCTGGCCGCCTGAGGTCGCCCACAGCGACCTGGTGGAGTTCTTCACCCTCGGCCGGGAGGACCTGCGCTGGCTCCGCTCCCACGCCGGCACCACGAACCGCCTTGGCCTGGCCATCCAGGTGTGCGCCCTGCGCTACCTCGGGTTCATCCCGGACGACGTGGGGACCCCTCCGGCCGAGATACTCGCCCGGGTGGCCAAGGCCGTCGGGGCTGCACCGAGTGCCCTCAGCCGCTATGTGACCGGGGTCAGTGCCCGGGTGCGCCGGGAGCACGCCGTGTCGGTGCTCGGGCACTGCGGCTGGGTCACGTGCGGCAAGGGTGAATTCAAGCAGCTCCGGGACTGGCTGCTCGCCCGGGCGCTTGAGCGGGACAACGCCTCCCTTCTCTTTGGTCAGGCCCTGGAGCACCTGCGTGCCGAGAAGATCGTCCGCCCGGGATTGCACACGCTCATGCGGACCGTCGCCTCGACCGGGGAGCGCGCCCACGAGGAGATCTCCTGGCGGCTGCGCCCACAGCTCACCCCCGAGCGCTGCGCGCTGCTCGACCCCCTTGTCGTCACCGATACCGAGCTGGGCGTAGCGCCCCTGGTGTGGCTGGGAGAGGGGGCCACCAGCTGGGCCCCGGAGTCGATCAAGGAGGAGATCGTCAAGCTCTCCTACCTGCGCCGCCTCGGGGCGGACCGCCTCGACCTGTCCGCCATCCCGCCCGAGCGCCTGCGCCAGATGGCGACCGTCGGGCGCCGCTCGAGCCCGAAGGCGCTGAAGGCCCTGGCACCGCAGCGACGCTACCCCGTCCTGGCGGCCACACTGGCCGGCACGTACACCAGCGTCGTCGACGAGGTGGTGCAGATGTTCGACCAGGCACTTGCCGGCACCGACAGCCGTGCCCGCAAGGCCGTCGCTACACGCCAGCAGTCGATCGCCGAGGCCAACATCGAGCGCCTCGGCCTGCTGGACGAGATCCTGGACGTCGTCCTCGACCCTGAACTGGACGATGCCGGTGCCGGGGCGGGCGTGCGGGGCCTCGGTGCGGATCGCCTCAGTGCAGCGGTGCGCAGCGATGACGAGCGCCTCCCACGTGACGGCGGGCACCTGGCGGTGATCGAAGCCAGCTACTCGCACATCCGCTCCTTCGCCCCGCAGGTGCTCGCTGCGCTGACATTCCAGGCCAGCGTCTCCCCGAGCGAGGTCCTCGACGCCGTGGTCCTGCTGCAGAAGATGAATGCGGAGAACCGCCGCCACGTCCCCGGCGACGCACCGGTGGGCTTTGTCCCTGAGCGCTGGCAGCCCTACCTGAGGGCCGCCCGCTCCGGGAACGACGAGAACTCCTACAAGCACTACTGGGAGATATGCGCCCTGTTCGCCCTCCAGGGGGCGCTGCGGTCCGGCGAGATCTGGGTGCAGGGATCGCGGCGCTACGCCAACATCGCTTCCTACCTGATCCCGCCCGAGGAGTGGCCCCGCAAGCAGGCCGAGGTCGCCGAGCTGACGGGCATGCCCGCAACCTTCGCCGAGCGCCTGGCCCGCATCGACGAGGAGTACACCCGCTACTTGAACGACCTGGAGGTCCTCCTCGCCGACGGCAACGGAGCGGTCCGCCTCGACGAAAACGGCGAACTGCACCTGAGCCCCCTCGCCGCCGAGGTCCTTGACCCGGAGGTCGACGCCCTCAAGGACGGCCTGTTCGCCCGCGTGCCGGTCATCCCCGTGGCCGAGGCGATCATCGAGGTGGACCGGGTGACCGGGTTCAGCAGATGCCTGCCCCATCCCACGGGCGCCACGCCGAAGGGCAGCGAGATGGAGCATCGCCGCCATCTCTACGGCTACAACATGATCTCCCAGGCCTGCAATTTCGGGAGCACCCGCATGGCGGAGCTGACCGGCATCCCGGCCGACACGCTGGACTGGTACACGCTCTACCTGCGGGAGGAGGCGAACCTGCGGGCGGCCAACGCGGTGGTGGTCAACGAGCATCATCACCAATGGCTTGCCCAGGCCCAGGGAGGCGGCACCCTCTCGTCGTCGGACGGGCTGCGCCTGCCGATGCGGGGCAAATCGCTCACCGCCCGGGCCCTGTCCCGGTACTTCACCGACCAGGGCGTGACCACCTACTGCCACGTATCGGACCAGCACTCCACCTTCGGCACCCGGGTCATTGTCTCCACCGAGCGTGACGGGCTCTACGTGCTCGACGAGATCCTCGGCAACACCACCGAGCTGCCCATCGTCGAGCACACGACCGACACGCACGGCCAGATGTTTGCTACGTTTGCCCTGTTCGACTTCGTGGGCAAGAAGCTCTCCCCCCGGATCGCCAAGATCGCCGACAAGCCCCGGTTCCGTCCCCACCCCGCCACCCACTACGAACGCTGGCCACTGGCTGGGCCACTCCTCAGCCAGCACGCCCAGATCGACCTGATCGCCGAGCACTGGGACGACCTGCGCCGTATCGCCGGCTCGCTGATCCTCGGCTACGTCTCCGCCTCGCTCCTGGTCGCCCGCCTGCAGGCCGGCTCGCGCCAGCACCCCCTCGCCAAGGCCCTGTTGGAGTACGGCAAGCTGATGCGCACGCTGCACGCGCTGCGTTGGTTCACCGACGAGGCCTTCCGCCGGCGCATCTCGTCAACATCTGCGTGCTCTGCATCACCTGGTACCTCCAGGACGCCATCGAGGCCGAGGAGGCGCTGGGCAACCGGATCAGTGACGAGGCCAAGGCGCACATCAGCCCGGCGCATCCCTCGGCCATCAACCCCTACGGCACCCACAACATCGACGTCGCCGCAGTCCTCGGCAGGGGCCAGCGCAGACCTCTCAGAGACCCGAGGCGACGATGACCCGTCTCCCTTCCCGCAGCGCTCCTCCCGGGCTGGAGGAGCTCCGGCGCCGGCGCTCCGAGATCCTGGCGATCGCCACCCGTCACGGAGCGAGCAACGTGAGGGTCTTCGGATCCGTGGTGCGCGGTGAGGCCGACCATGACAGCGACCTCGACCTGATCGTTGACATGGACGATGACCGCAGCCTCTTCGACCTCGGCGGCCTAGCATTCGACCTGGAGGAGCTGCTCGGCTGCGCGGTGGACGTCGGCCTCGACGACAGCTTCAACGAGCGGGTACGCGACCAGGTCCTGGCGGAGGCGGTCGCACTGTGAACCGTGACCAGCAACGCCTGGAGGACATCCTGGAGTACACAGGCCTCATCCGCAGGCACACCGCTGGTGGCCGGGCGGTCCTCGATGACGAGGTGACACAGGCCGCGGTCACCCGCTGGATCGAGATCATCGGCGAGGCGGCCGGCGCAGTCTCTGCCGAGTTGCGTGTTGACTACCCCGAGGTGCCCTGGCGGGACCTGGTCGGGATGCGCAACATCCTGGTGCACGCCTACCGGCGGGTGAACCTGAACCTGGTGTGGCGTGCCGTCGAGCGCCTGCCGGAGATCGAACGCCAGATCGTCGCCATCCTCGCTGAGGAGGAGTGGCCGGAGTGACGAAGGCGCCCAGGGGCCAACCGCGCTGGCACCCCATCAGTGCCCTGCCCCTGATCGGCACGGTCATCGATGAGGGACTGAAGGCGGCCGAGGACCAGTACCGCCTCCTCCTGGAGGCCAAGCACCGGCCACGCGTCCTGGACGACCACACCGTTGAACGGACAATCCGGGTCTTCGGCGAGACTCACGACGACCTCTGGGTGTTCGACGAGCAGCTGGTGCGGTGGTCCAAGGCGGGGCTGACCACCCGCCAGCGGGTCGAGGTGGATCGCCTCATCCTCCAGCAACGTCGTATGCGTGAGGTCGTGGAGGAGATCCTGGCCCTGGCGGACGACCTGAAGGCGACCACGATCGAGGCGGTGCTCGCCAAGAGCGACGTCGACCTCGGCCTGGAAGCTGTCTTCGGTGGCCGCATCCTCGACCAGCGCCCGGCACCGCCGCCCCCGTCGGCTCGTGCCCGGGAGGCGGTCCGCACCCAGCACCTGAACCTCCCCGACGGAGTGTCGCTCTCCAAGGGCTTCGACCTCGCGGGCACGCCGCACTACGCGATCACCCACCCGGCCTTGGGACCAGTGGGCCGCATCATCATCGGGTCCACGCCCGACCACCAGACCCGCCTCGATGCCGAGGTGGCGGGTGCCCCCACCGATCCGGCGTTTGACCGGCGACGCGAGCTGGTCGGCCTGGTCTTCAAGGAAGTGGCACGGGTCATCAGCTACGGACTGCCGGGTTAGGTCGGCTCCGATGACCGAACCGGACGTCATGCTCGGATGCACCGAGTGCCTGCGGTGCTATTGGAAGGACCTGCCCCCGACGCCGAGCATTGGAGCACTGGGTATGCCCAGGCCCTGCGCAACCTCATCGAGAACCCCGATGTGGAGATCGAGGCCCTGCCCACCTCACGGTGGTGCCTGTTGCTCGAGGACGATTAGCTCCGCGGTGATCGGCACCTACAGCGAGGAGTGGGACGGCTGGGTGGTGCTTGACTTCGAGCGCGAAGGCGGGCGCTGGCTGCTCAAGGCATCCGCCTACGGCGAGCAACCCCGGCCCACGCCCGAAGAGAAAGGGCGGGGCCTGCATCTGGCCTGGGCGTCCGGCGACTACGTCGTCACCCTCGGCGAGCATCCACAGGCCACCGTGCTGCTGATCAACGGCCGCTCTGAGGTGTGGAAGGACGACAGGGGTGAGTACGTTGCGCTCGGTGACATCTTCGACCTCGTCACCAGGCAGTCCTTTCCGCGCTCCCCGGGTTGGGCATGGGCCGGCGTCGGTCGCACGTACGTCCTTGCCCCGGGTGAGTCCGCGAGCCTCAGGGTCGGCTTCCACCACATGAGCAGGTCGACCAACTCGCCCCCGGTCTCTACGGCCTTCGAGCCCACGTCCCGAAACTAGCCCTGGACGCGCCCCCCGGTCAGCTGAGGGTGACACCCTGAGCACATTGGTCCCGGCCTCACCGGGGCCCTCCGCTCCTAACTACCACTAACACTTCTTTGTAGGAGTAATTTCCGCCGTTTTGGCACACCCTCTGTGTCAACCCCCTTCCAAAAAAACATCGATCATGGGGCTCGTGGTACTCGGTCCAGCTCGGCCGATTCGGGCCGTCCAACCAATCCCGCGAAGCGCATGAACGCTCTTACTACGCTGCCTGGCTATGTCCGGAGCCGCAGGAGGCGCCGGATAGGGTCCGGCGAGCGACCGAGGCGGAGCCCATTCGACCTCCGAGGGCTCCGACGTAGCCGTTACCGCCACTGCAGGATGGGACAAACGCCGTTCTCCGGACCCGGGTGGAGTAAATCTCCGCGCGAAAACCACCGACGGGCCGGAAGGGCGACGGAGAAGCACATATCACTCAAACAGAGTTGTTCGTTCCCGGAGTAGGTCCCGAGGCGTGAGCTTGTGGAGGTGTTGGGCTACAGTAACTCCGCGCGAAAACCAGCCAGTAAGAGGCCACATGCTGACCGGCAAGCTCATACTTCGCAACCCGGGCGCCAGCGGACTGGGCCGAGAGGTTCTTCTTGCCCTCCACCCCGCCTGGTTAGAAAAGCAGACCAAAAACGCACCGGGTGCGACCCGCGCCCGCCGGGCGCGCGCAAACCTCTGTGGCGCAAGAGCTGCAAGCTCCACTCGGGGAGAAGGGGGGCGCTCCCGCTGTCCGTCATCGGCGCAAGAGCTCCACGAGGCGCCGTCTTTAGCGTAGACCTCAGCCAGGGCGGCCGAGCCCCATGGTAGGGACCCTGCACACCTCGGGAGAGTCCGGGCTTCAGCTTTCTTCGCTCCAGTGGCTTCTGGACCACCACCGGACGAAAGAGCCCCATCGGCGCCAGATGGTGACCGACCTGCACTTACAAGCGGGCGAGCGCATCCTGGACCTGGGGTGCGGACCTGGTTTGTGGGCATCCATGTTTGCTGAGAAAGTGGGACCCACCGGCGAGGTGATCGGGCTGGACTTCACCCCAGAGCTCATCGGCCACGCGGTCTCTCGACTTGCGGACGATCCACTGCGAGATGTTATCCACTTCGTGCTGGGCAACTTCGGGAAGATCCCATTTCGGGACCGCTGCTTCGATACCGTCTTCCTCGGAAACTGCTGCTCGTACGTTGCCGACGTGGTGAGCCTCATTCGGGACATGAAGCGGGTGACAAGAGTCGGTGGGCGCGTGATCTCCAAGGAATTCGACGACGGTGCCCTCATCTTCCATCCCGTCAATCCTCACCTTAGCGCGAAGGTGTTCGAGGCTGCGACCCGAGTGCTCGCCGAAGCGAATCGTCCTGGAAACCACGACGCGGATAGCCTGCCGGCGGGGCGTGATCCCTTTGCTGCTGCCGAGGCCTCAGTCCCACAGTTCGACAGCTTCATGGGGCGCAAGATGCACGGGTTTTTCCTACGAGGGGGCTTCGAAGAAGTATCGATCACGACCTATGCAATCCAGAAGGTTCCCCCGCTTGACTCGGCGGCGAAGCGCTATATGCAGGGGAACGCGGAGTGGCTCGCAGCGACAGCGGCCCCCTACCTTTCCAAGGAAGATCTTCGGCAATGGCAAGCTGCGTTTGACCCTGGCGCCGACGAGTACATCCTGGACCGTGAGGACTTCTACTTCTGCATGATCGAGATGATTACGGTGGGGACCGTGGGAGTTCCGGCTGATAGTTGAAGCTGTGGCAGAGAGGCCCGTAGCCTGAAGGGTGCAAGTACAAGATCGCAGCTCTGAGCAGCCACGATGGTGAAGGGTGCAAACAGAGGATCGTGGCCCTGAGCAGCCGCGATGGGCATGTGCGAGGATCGCCGGCATGGCCTCTACCCTCGTCTTCCTCCTCGTACGGCGCGTTCTCGGGCTGGTGGGCCTCGGTTCGAAACCAGACGTCAAGGACGTCGAGATCGCCGTCCTGCGCCACCAGTTGGCGGTGCTTCGCCGCCAAGTTGCCCGCCCCCGCTACGCACCAACTGATCGCCTGATCCTGGCCACGCTGGCCAGGTTGTTGCCTCGGGAGCGCTGGTCGGCGTTCCTGGTCGCGCCAGCGACGCTGCTGCGCTGGCACCGGGAGCTCGTACGACGTCGATGGACCTACTCACCTGAGCCCCGCGTCCACAGGGGCCTCGATCCTGCGCTCGTGCTCCCACCTACAAAAGGGGTTCGGCTTTTTCCCCATCGGGGTCTGGCTGGACAACACGCAGGAGGCCCTGGCCGCCATCCTGCGCCCCGGCAACGCCGACGCCAATACCGCAGCCGATCACATCGCTGTCCTGGAGCTGGCCCTGGAGCAGCTGTCGGTCAAGCCCCGGGGGGCTCGATCCGCTGAACGGCGTGGCCATGCTGGCCCGGGCCGACTCCGCCGGGGCCACCCACGACTTCCGCAATGCGCTGCGGGCCAAGGGCATCGAGTTCTCGGTTGGCTTCGACATCACCGAGGCGGTGCGCCTGGCCATCCTGGACGTCCCGGCCAATGCCTCGGTGGAGGCAGTGGACCAGGTCTAGGCCCGTGAGGAACAACGGTGCGAAAACTGGCGCTTAGGGATTTGAGCCATCAGAGACGGTAGTGGGCGCGATAGAACAGTTTGCGTTTCCGCCCATCGACGGCCTTCTACTTGGAGCAGGTCCACATGACAGTCGCGACGAGGCCGGCTACAACGACACCTACATCTCCAGCACCAGCCCCACCACAGACTTCTCTGCCGCCACGGGCTTCAAGGTCGGCGCCGTCGCGTCGACCGGAGAGGTCGACCGGGGGCTCATCTACCTCCGCGGTAGAGGTGACGCTGGGATCGACGGCGACCGGCCACACCCGCCCCGGGCGTTGAGCCAGGTGGGGTCCGGCGTGACGCTGAGCTGCCACCCGCCGGCCTTGGGGCTCACAGCGAACCCGATCGCGTGAGAGGTCGCTCCGGCCGCGTCCACCAATGGTGGGCGCCGGGAAGCCGAGGACGAAGTCTCCCTCGGCATCGACGACGGTCAGCCGATGGGGCTTGGGCGCCCGGATGGAGGCCCCACCCGTGGCCGAGACGCTGAAGCCGAACTGTCGCTGCGCAGCCGGGCTCAAAATGGTGAGGGTCTCCTTCAGCGAGCCTGCCTTGGAGTGGTAGGAGAGGTCGACGCCTACCAGCGCCTGGGCGTAGCTGACGGGTGACCGACCTTCCAAAACACGTTAGGCTTCCGCCGGTCATCGTCCTGCAAGAACCAAGCGCTATGCCATTCGTTGGACTGTCTCCCTCGCCAGCTGCTGCAAGAACGGCTCCGGATCGCTGCTGGCCAACTCTTCTATACGGGCCCGCAGCGACGGCAGTTGGATGGTTGCCGCGGACTGAAGAGTTACCTTACGGACACCAATGTCTTCGTCGCCGAGCAGCGTCGTTGCAACTTGGTGGGCGGCGTCCCCCTGAAGATGACGAACGGCCGCGGCCGCGGCGACCCGTACATCGGCGTGTTGACTCTGGGCAGCGCGCGTGACGATGCTCGCTGACTGCTCGCTGGAGATGAGGCCGGCCAGGTACGCAGCCTTCGAGGCAAGCCGAGGTTCATCCTGAGCAACCAGGGCATCAAGGTGCGGAATAGCATCCGGGCCCATCTTGGCGGCCTCCGTGTAATCAGGCTCGTCCAAGTCGAGCTGGGCCAGTACATCTTCAATTTTTAGTGCCATATCGATCTCCTTAGAGAGCAGGTTGACAGAGCTGCGGTGATGAACACTCCGCTGCGGCCTATCGTTCTTTCCACATCGCTACTCTTGTTCCGCAGAGCTGTTTGCTCGCATGGTGGCGCCCTCGGGAACAACAAGCTGTGGTGGAGGATTGGTGATGTTCCAGGTCCCACCCCCCATCATCAGCCGGTGGCTGTCGCTGACGTGGATGAGGTCGAGTACATGGCCCACTTCGTGGCCTAGGGTCCACCTCGAGGCGACTTTTGCAATAACCGCGCCCGGTTTGCCCGCGGGGTGGGCAGCGCAGCCGTTATAGGGGGGGATGGTTGACCGAACGAAATAAACGACCACGTCATTAGGACCCGCATTGTTTCGAATACTAAAGAGAGCATCTTGATCCGCTGTCGTTGTCCCCCTTGTGCAGGTTCCAACATTGCAGTCGTTGAGGGCTGGAAGGTTGAGGGTCTCTGTACTAGCCCACTCGACTTCCAGCCCTTGAGTCGCATAAACGGCACGCATCCCAGACTCCATATCGCCAATAGTGAAGCTGTCTGGGTTCGCGAGGATCTTCACATGTAGAGTTACTTTCCTACCAGGGTTGAACACGCCGCCCAGGGGCTCCCAGTCCGTCGGCGACGGTCCCCACCCCGTCTCGGGGCTCCAGTACTTGTGGTACATCTGGTTGTCGGTTCCCAGCCCGAAGATGTCGAGCCGGTTGGCGCTCCAGGAGACAACCGCGGGC
>WNFA01012794.1_pt1 | contig 10518 bp, 8 predicted proteins | sample 5400481 | NCBI WGS metagenome assembly WNFA01 (sample SAMN13153340, study PRJNA577476) | soil metagenome | isolation source: 120 cm saprolite under Douglas fir tree site 2 hole 1 replicate 2 | place: USA:California | collected 2015-04-18 | reverse complement strand
CGCTCCATTGGGGACTTTGTGGAGCAAACAGGTCGCACCCCAACCAGGACAAGCACAAGGCCCCCTCATCCACTCCACCCCGCCCCTTGTCCCTACAGGACCCTGGGACGCAAGCATCTCAATGGATAGGATTCCCCGAGTCGGTCGTCAACATTCATCAGGGCTGGACCTTGCTGGTGATGAGGCACTGTCACGTCCAAATTGAACCATGCCTTAGAGATGATGGTCCATCGAGATAGGCTTATAAGGAGCAAGGATCATGAGTAGATCAGCCCGGTTAGACCGCTATAAACGCTTCGTTGGGGAAGACTTACTTTCCCAAATTTACCAGGTTGCTGAGCCTTTGGCTGGTTTGCACATACTGCATGTCAACACAACGGCTCAAGGTGGAGGTGTGGCAGAACTCCTCCACGCACTCATTCCTGTTATGGAGGAGTTGGGCATCAGGCACACATGGAAAGTAGTCCCTTTAGATGATGCCTCTAACCGGTTTACGGTCCATATTGTTGATCTCCTGCAAGGAATTGAACACGGGAAAATCCCTGAAGAAGAAGAGCGCGTATTCCTTGATAAGTTACGTCATACTCCTGTCTTGAGCCATGTAGAAGAAAATCGAGCTGATCTCTATTTCATCCATGACTTTCAACTTGCTCCGCTGGCAACATTTTTTCCCTGGATGAGACCTGCTTTATGGATGTGCCACGTAGATACAGCGAATCCAGACCCAAATGGCAAAGCGTACATCGAACAATTTCTCGACGCCTATAGCGTCTGTGTGTTTAACACACCGCTCTCTGTCTTCAAAGATCTGCCACCGCAGAAAACACATGTAATCACACCGACTATAGATCCTTTCAGCGAAAAGAATAGATTTCTTACGCCGGAGAGAGGGATGCGGATGCTGGCTCGCTGCGCTATAGACACGACACGGCCTCTTATCACACAGGTTTCACGATTTGGCAACTGGAAAAATCCCTGGCAAGTGATTGATGTGTACCGCTTAGTGAAGCAGCAACTTCCTTCTGTCCAGGTAGCGCTTGTAGGTGCTATGGAAGCAGCCGATGATATCCACGCCATGGAGGTGCTCAAAGACATACAAAATAAGGCGGGCAACGATCCGGACATACACTTGCTGTATGATCCTGCTGTGATCAAACACCCTGAAGTGAATGCCTTTCAACGCTACTCGAGCGTCATCCTGCAACGCTCAATCCGTGAAGGCTTTGGATTGACCGTGACAGAAGCCATGTGGAAGTACCAGCCTGTTGTTGGAACCTCCGCCACCGGTTTACGCACGCAGATTATCCACGGGCGTAACGGTTACATCGCTGACGACACAGAAACGTGTGCAGCGTATACGCTCAAGCTCATTCAGGACCGGGAGCTCTGGCGTAAACTCGGCAAACAAGCCCACCTGCGCGTCAAGAACAATTACCTCCTACCTATGATGATACTGGAATATCTTGGTGCGCTCCTGAAAGCCCGGGGAGCATCGAGCGCCGGTCGTGCAGAGGGGTCAATCGATCGTGTCGCTTCATCTTAATCTCACATGTACCTTATCGAATTTGGGAAACTGTCGATCACGCCAACCCTGCCCTGCGTGCAATCGCCAGTTTGCGCCACTCGACACGCAATACAGCGGCATCGACCAACTGATCATCGATCACAATGGCTCCCAGGCCTTTCTGGACATCTGCTTGCTCATACTCATCTATGATATGTTTGGCCCTGGCTATTTCATCGGCAGTGGGGGTGTATGCTTCGTTGATGATATCGATTTGCGAGGGGTGAATGGCCCATTTGCCATCGAAACCCATGCGCGCTCCCATTTGTGCATCACGACGGCAGGCTTCATCGTCACGGATCGCCAGGGTGATGCCATCGACGACGGTGATGCCGGCCGCTCGAGCAGCGGTAATACATTTGGCCTTGGCATAGTTGTAGTAGAAAAACTGCTCGCTGCCCAGTTCCTGGGCGCCTATGTCGCCGGCGAAATCGACCAGGCCGAAGATCAAGCCGCCCATGCGCGGTGTGCACCTGGCGACCTGCTCGGCATGCAGCACGGCATCGGCGGATTCGATCAGCACTTCGAGTTTGATGCGGCCAATCTCGAAGCCCATGTTCTCTTCGATCTGCGTCAGGAAGCGATCAACGAACAGGATGTCTTCGGGGCCGTAGCACTTAGGAATGACCACTACATCTATGTTATTTCCGGCGGCTTCGATCACTTCTATCAGATCGCGATAGAAGTAACGAGTGCGAATATTATTGGGGCGGAAGGCGCGAATTTTACCCTTGAAGTCCAGCGTGTTACATGCCTCGATGACTGTTTGGCGTGCTTCGACCTTCTGCGAGACGGCGCAGGCGTCCTCCAGGTCAAACATGACCTGATCGGCATTGGATGCAGCGGCCTTCGCCATCATCTTCATGCTGTGCCCCGGCACCGTAAGCTCGGAGCGACGTACCACGAAGTCGCGCGCCATGACCATCTGAGCCTTGGGTGGGATGATGTTGCCGCTTGTCATTCTTGATACAACCTTTCATTGTCGGACATTCATCTTGTATCGTGTTCACTCTACTATTTCACTGTATCATGAAAGTACGGGATGTTACAACTGCACAGGTTCTTCGTTAGACATTTGGAGAGAAGGCTTCCCGTGAGCGGGCTTGAGCGGTGTCCTGGCTGTCATCCTGAGCGCAGCGAAGGATCTCTGCGTCCGGCGAGCCAGCCCCTTCGCTGCGCTCAGGGTGACAGGCATTCGCTCCAAATGTCTAGTTCTTCGTCGAATTAGCAGAACCTTAAAGTGCTCTTTATGATTCGCTAACAATGTGTTCATCCCAGTTTAAAACGAAGCCAGTAGAGTAGGTAACAGTTGCCCAAAAGCGTCAGCTATGTTAATACTAACGGCAACATAGGACACCTGTTCATTCAAGGAGGGAGCATGCACGCAGGCCGTCGACAGCAGCCTCTCAGTTACGATCTCAGGCTTCCAGATGAGGTGCAGGGCGATGCCTTGCGTTTGCTGGACGCCTCGCGTGCCGTCGTCAACGAGACGTTGCGGCAGTTGTGGCCCTGCCTCGATGAGTTCATGGGAGACCACGCGGGTCCGGCCTGGAAGCAGGTTGGGAAACTGCTTGGCTCCCCACAGCCTCACGGTGACCGGCAGTGGAGGTGCGAAAGCGAGACGGCGGGCAGAATCCTGCGTGCACAGGCCCAACGCAAGCAGCTCTTTCAACTGATCCAGCCGATTCTTTCCGATGGCTTCATTCGCCCCAAAACCGAGAAACGACCGGCAGGCAAGAACCGTAAGAGCATCAAAGAAGCCATCGAGACACTTCAAAAGACGCTTGAAGATGACGACACTGCCTTCGTAACCATGCAAAATGTGGTCGAGCAATGTTGTAATTACTTCCTCGACCAGGGAGCGTTCCCAGAAACGTATGAAAACATGCAGGCCATTCCCCTGCTCAAAGTCGGCCTGCTGACCTATGCAGGAGACGATGGTGGGGCCAAAGGGCAAAGTTATCGCCTCTCTTTCGATGTGCAAGCCGCGACCGCCTCTCTGCTTTTCCGCTTTCCCGATGAGCAAGGCCGATGGCAGTGGAGCAAAGATCCGGTCACCCTCCCGTTGCCTGCCTGCGTGGTGGAGCGTCTCAAAGAGGGAGTCTCCATGGCTCCCACCTTGCGCGAACTGGTCAAAGCCGATGGCAGCCGGGTCGCAGTGCTCGATGTGATCGTGCAGGTGTCCAAAACGCCTCTTGCCGATTGGTCGGATGTGGAGCGGGTGCTTGGGTTTGATTGGGGCGTCAAGGGCTTAATCACCGCCGTGGTGCTGAGGATGAACCCGAGCGAGCCCGACACACCTGTGCAGATCTCCCGCCCGCTGTTTCTGGAGACAGGAGGCATCGATGGGCACCAGGCGCGCACCCGTCGCCAGATTGATGAACTCCAAGCGGCGCGCGAGCAGTTGGCCGAGGGCGATCCCAAACGAGTCACCTACGATCAAGCGATTACGCGTTGTTGGAGACTGTATGAGGCCCGCAATCAGGAACTAGCGCACCTGGCCGCGAATGTCCTGCTGCTGTTCGCCGCCGTCTGGGGCTGTTCCCTCATCTGTGGCGAATCCCTCAAGACGCTTAAATCCACCGGACGAGGCCAAGGCGTGCGCGGCAAGTGGCGCAACTGGCGCAACAACACGACGATCCGTGCAGACATCTGGCACATTTTGCGCTACAAAAGCCATCTGTTGGGCCTGCGTTTCCGCTCCGAGCGCCCACGAGGCACATCGCATACCTGCCCCCGCTGTGGCAAACCCGCCGAAACCTATCGCTCACCTCGGCTGCACCATCGCTCCGATCCCGTCAAGTGGGGACGCTGGCTGATGTGTGCTCACTGTTCCTACAATGCTGACCGAGACTACTGCGCGGCGGTCAACATCGCGAGGCTCGGCGTGGCTTTTCTCACCCACATGCAGGCGACTGGCAAAGCACAAGCGTTCTCCGTGACCGATGAGACGTCGGTCAAGCCCGTCCGCTATATGCCGACGGGCGCGGTACTGCTGTTTCCGCCGCAGGTCCCCGTGGGCCGCCTGCTTCTTGCAGGCAAGATCTACCTCAATGGCTGGAAAAAATCTGCGACGCTTCGCTCTTCCTATGCCACCTCGCTCCTCTTGCGACTGTGTGGATAGGCGTGTTGCGGAGTGTTTATGATAGGTGTAGATCTAGGAAACGGTTTATATAGACGGAAGCATTACTCCAGGTCGCTACAAACGGGTTAAGAAAATAAGGAGCATCCATGACTCACCAGAATCATCGCCCCGGTTTCCCCCACCTGTTTTCTCACGTCGCTGCTACAAAGGTCAAAAATCGTCGCCTGCGAAGCTATATCATAGTGGGCATAGCTCTGTTCTTGCTTATTTTCACTCCGCAGAGTGGGCAGACTAAAGCCATTGATGGTCTGTTTACCCCTTCGGCGGGGACGGACATAGCCGCTGGACAGCCATACAGCGTGGCTTATCTGCAAGCCCTGCGAGCAAGAGAGCGACTATACGAACTCGCCTGGTCGCGTAATATGCCGCCCAAAGTCCAGGACCATGGCGCTTCTTCGCGCATTGTTGTGGCCGATGGGGTAACATTGTCAACTGAAGTGCTGCAAACTGTGGCTGGCCCTGAACAGATCAGTATCCTCACTATCGACCTGACTCGTCCCACGCTCCATCTAGGTGTTGTCCAGGCTTACAACCGCCTTATCAGTCCCGATGAGACGTTGACATCAATGGCGAATCGTTCCGGGGCAGTTGCTGGTATCAATGGAGACTTCTTCGAGGTCCATGGCTCGGGTGTTCCCATTGGGGAAGAGCTGATCAACGGCCAGCTACTGCATAGCCCGAACCCGCACTTCTTTACGGTAGTAGGAGTGACCCTTTCCGGGCGGATCACCATTGGGCCAGAATCTCTCTTAGGTGACGTTATTGATGGCGCTTCCAGCTACCGTTTATTCTCGATCAATCACTACAGCGAATTCAACAATGGACGCCTCTTGTTATTCACTCCTGCCCTGGGGGAACCCGTTTACGTTGGGGGAGATCCTGTGGCTATTCTTCGTCCCGTTGCAGGGTCTGCTGCGGAGTTCACAGTTCAATCAGTCCATTCCGGGGTGGACTGGCTGCCTGCCCTGAAGGGGCAGGATGCCCTTGTGGGAAGTGGCGACGCGGGATATTGGCTTGCAACTACCCTTCACCGTAAAGATCGTATTCGCTTGACCGATCAGATCTACCCTGACGACCAGCTGATCCAGGCTATCGGAGGTGGCCCTCAGTTGGTGAAAGACGGCGCTTTTTACTTTGATCCGCACTCTCCCGCTCCAGGCGATTTGTATAAACGTAATCCACAAACTGCCATTGGGGTGACAAAGGATGGAACTCATGCCCTGTTCGCCGTCTTCGATGGGCGCCTGGCTGGTCCCAGAAGGAGTAGGGGCATGACTCCTGCAGAAGTAGCGAACTTTATGATAGCTCATGGCGCCTATAATGCGATGCTATTTGACAGCGGGGGCTCAAGCGAAATGGTAGCTCGTCTCCAGGGACAACATGCAGTATCGATTATCAACTGGCCATCCGGTGGCCGGGAGCGCCCGGTTGCCAACGGACTGTTCATCTATAGCACCGATGCCACGCACGCAATGGCCGCCCTGCGGAATTGCCAACTGAGGTACGCCGCTTCAGCATGTACCAGTTTCCTTCCTCCTGGGTAGTCTGATACCCATAGAATCGGTTCATAGCCGGGCCATCCGTTTGCGTAGTGGATGACGTTGCTCTCCATTTCTTCATTTTTCAGGAAGTCACTCTGCTCCCATTGTCTCGTTTTCAACGGGCTGGTTTTGTTTCCCACAAGAAGCATTTTGTGTGATATGGTATAGTATTGCTGCAAACAAAAATGAGCGTAGGCAAACGTTGAAGTATAGAGGGAACTTGAACGATGATTCAGGAATCTACCATCCAGTGTGTACCTTCATCTCCAAGTAATGAGGATGAACCGACAGAGCCGAGGTTACCCGCGCAACGAGTTCGAACGAGTCCTACGGCAAGCGTCCTACAAGTGCGGCACAATGGAGCCTTTACCGTTTCCATTGATGAGCAAGGCATCGTCACATTGGTTGTACCTGGTCGAGATGATCTTATTTTGGGGCCAGAGGAAGCATTCGACCTGTTTGATTTTCGTCGCAATCCACAACAACGACTTGTCACAGCTCTCTACCACCCTGGCTAGCGCGCAGCTTTGCCATCTTTTCATCCCACGCACGCTGCCAGGCTTCATCGTACTCTTTCGTGGGCACCATCACACGGCGTTTGAACGAGAGTACGTTTTCACCACGCTGGTTGTAGGCGATGGTTTCAACTGTGACGATACCACGATCCGGCTTACTGCTGGAGAGCTTTTTATCAAGTACCTTCGTTTCCGCGTAAATCGTGTCGCCATGAAAAGTCGGGCCGAGGTGCTTGACGTTCTCAAATTCCAGATTGGCAATGGCTTTTCCGCTTACATCGGGAACGCTCATGCCGAGCGCGATGCTGAAAATGAGCGGGCCTACGACAAGACGCCGCTTGAACTGAGTGGCCTCGGCATAGTAAGCATCGATATGCAGCGGATTATGATTCATGGTGAGCATGCTGAAAAGCGTGTCGTCGTATTCGGTGATGGTGCGGCCCGGCCAGTGCTTGTAGACGGCACCAACTTCAAATTCTTCGAAACATCTGCCAAATTGCATGTATGTCTCCCTTTCGCAGTTACAATTTATATCTCTCCAGCAACTGGCGGGCGATTAGCAGGCGCTGGATCTCACTGGTTCCCTCGCCGACGAGCATAAAGGGCGCGTCACGGTAATAGCGCTCGACATTGAACTCTTTGGTGTAGCCAAAGCCGCCATGAATGCGCATCGCTTCGAGCGTGACTTCCTGGCACATCTCAGTGGCAAAGAGTTTGGCCATGCCAGCTTCCAGGTCGCAGCGCTCGCCCCGGTCCTTTTTCTGCGCGGCCTGCTGGAGCAAGAGACGCGCCGCCTCTATCCTGGTCGCCATATCCGCCAGCTTGAGCTGGATGGCCTGGTGCTGGGCAATCGGCTTGCCAAAGGTGGAGCGCTGCTGCGCGTACTTGATGGAGTCGTTAAATGCCGCCTGGGCCACACCTACAGCTCGCGCCGCTACGTTGATACGCCCGACCTCCAGTCCGCTCATAACGTGTTTAAACCCCTCGCCTTCGCTGCCACCAAGCAGACTGTCAGAAGGCACACGCACATCATCGAAGACAAGTTCGGCGGTCTCAACACCCTTATAGCCAAGCTTTTCAAAGGTACGGCTCACGCTCAATCCAGGTGTGCCCTTTTCAACAATGAAGACACTCATGCCGCGATAGGGTGGGCGAACGTTTGTGCTGGTGCGCGTCAACACGGCAAAAATACTGCCGTGCACGCCATTTGTGACCCAGAGTTTGGAGCCGTTAAGCAGGTAATCATCGCCGTCGCGCACAGCGGTCATGGTAATGGCCTGCACATCGCTGCCTGCATTGGCCTCGGAAATACATATTCCTCCACGTTTATCGCCTGTAGCCATCACAGGCAGGAAGCGCCGGCGCTGCTCCTCCGTGCCATACGTTGCAATCATGTATGCAACGAGTATATGCGTGTTCACAATGCCGGCAAGGCTCATCCAGCCGCGTGCGAGCTGTTCGATAATCTGTACGTAGGTGAGCAGGTCGAAGCCGAGACCACCATAGGCTTCGGGGATGGTGGCGCTGAAGATACCCAGGATTTTGAGCTTGTCAATGAGGTCAACAGGATAGGTATCATCATGTTCGAGTTGGCGGGCGGCGGGTATAACTTCACGCTCTACAAAACGCTGGATTTCAGCAATCACAGCCTGTCTCTCTGCATCAAGCGATGCTTCCATGAAAAATACTCCTCGCTAATCTCTCCTGCGCAAACGGCGATCGGCATGCTGCAAGAGGAACGATTTGAAGGCGCGGGCCGTGGCGGAGAGGTATTTGTCTTTGACATGGACCAGCCGCCACTGGCGAATAATGGGGAATCCCTCCACGTCCAGGATTACCAGGCGGTTTGTCTCCAGTTCCATATCAATCGCCACGCGAGAGATCAAAGCGATACCGAGTCCTGCCGTGACTCCCTGTTTAATGGCGCTGTTGTTACCAACCTGCATACTCACCTGCAGTGGAAGGCCCGCATCTTCCAGCGCCTTTTCCAGGGCAGCGCGAGTTCCTGAGCCTTGCTCGCGCAGCAGGAAATGTTCCCGCCCTAATTCCTCGATGGGTACATTCTTCAGCCCGGCCAGCCGATGTGTTGGCGCAGCCACCAGCACCAGTGGATTAAAGGCAAAGGGTTCGATTTCGACGGGAGCATCGTCGGGTACCGACCCCATCACGGCCAATTCGACGCGGTTGTTGAAGATTGCTTCGACGAGCGCAGCGCGATTCAGTACGTGCAGCAATATCTCGACCTGGGGATAGATCTGGCGAAATTTGCCAAGTAGGCCAGGAATGACATACGACCCTACCGTCGTATCAGCTCCTACGCTCAGGCGGCCATAATACGGGCTGCGTAGTGCTTCCATAACATCCATTGTTTCATCAATCACAGAAAATATTTTCTGGCTGTAGAGGTACAGTTCTTCTCCCGCCTGCGTGAGGTGCGTTTTGCGCCCAATCTGGTCAAAAAGCTTGATGCCCAGGCTCTCTTCAAGGTGACGTATTTGCGCGGAGACCGCAGGCTGGCTGAAATGCAATTCTTCTGCAGCGCGTACATAACTACGATGTTTTGCAACTGCTTGAAAAGTGGCGAGTTGATGCAGGTTGAGCGTACGCATAAGCTTGGAAGCCCCCGGTACTAAACTGGCCTTACTCTATAGTACTATCTTAACTGAAAGTGTCAACTGTTTTTATTTAGGCAAGGTTCAATGTGAAGAAAAGTCCTTGACCGTTTGAACGGTCACCCTGATGAATGTTGACGACCAAAACCGGTAATGTGTCTGCCCCTCTCCTGATGAATGTTGACAACCGAATGGGGTCATGTGCGTTACCCGTCCTGATGATGGTTGACAATCGAATCGGGAATGCGCGTGTCCCCGTCCTGTAGGGACAAGGGGCGGATGTGGGGCAGGGTGGGGGCCTTGTGCTTGTCCTGGTGGCAACGCGATCCATTGGGGATTTTGTGGAGCAAAAAGGTCGCACCCCAACCAGGACAAGCACAAGGCCTCCTCATCCACACTACCCCGCCCCTTGTCCCTACAGGACCCTGGGCCGCAAGCATCTCAATGGCTATGATTCCCCGATTCGGTCGTCAACATCCTGTAGGGACAGGGGGTGGATGAGGGGATGGGTGGGGGCCTTGTGCCTGTCCTCGTCATAACACGATCCGTTGGGATTGTAGTTGGTCAGGGTAGCCATTTTCAGCTACAAAAATCTATCAGGTCACATGACATGCTATGATTGAGGACGAATTCGGGCCTCAAGGGGGAAACAATGGGATATGATCCTGAAAAGCATCACCGCCGTTCTATTCGTTTGAAAGCGTACGACTACGGCCAGCCAGGCGCTTATTTCGTGACCATCTGTTCCTGGCAACGCCAACCACTTTTCGATAGGACGGCACTCCGTAAGATACTTGTAGAAACGTGGCAACAATTGCCTGCACGTTATGCGAACCTGTCTCTCGATACGTTTGTCGTTATGCCGGATCACATCCACGGCATCCTCCATTTGATCTCGCCCCTAAAGCAGATTCCAGGGCCAACATTAAGTGACATTATGCGGGTGTATAAGTCTATTACCAGCGTGAGTTGGATTCGGTATAACAAAAGCCGAAATATGACTTGTGGGAGACATCTCTGGCAGGAGCGATTCTACGATCATGTTATTCGTAACGAAACACACTTGACTCTCATTCGCGACTATATTCTGCACAACCCGCTGCAGCCAGAGATTCTCCAGGGGAAAGATCTTGACGAGGAT
>WNFA01005583.1_pt1 | contig 10518 bp, 11 predicted proteins | sample 5400481 | NCBI WGS metagenome assembly WNFA01 (sample SAMN13153340, study PRJNA577476) | soil metagenome | isolation source: 120 cm saprolite under Douglas fir tree site 2 hole 1 replicate 2 | place: USA:California | collected 2015-04-18 | reverse complement strand
TAACCCAGAATGAATTTCGACCACCATGAGAACGTGAGCAGCGGGATCGAGACGATCGTCGCGATCCACAGCGCCCACTTCATCCGACGGCGCGCGACCGGCGAGGCGCACAAGGTGCCGGGTTCGCACGCCTGCTTCTCCTCGCGACGTAGTACGACAAAGCCGAAGCCCAGCGCGAGCACAGTCCCGGCTACGAAGTACGGCCGTAACGGTTCGAACGTCGCCGCGAGCCCTGCGCCGCTCAAGCCGAGCGCGACCGCGACGAGCGGTCCCGCGCAGCAGAGCGTCGACGCCACCGCAGCAGCGACACCGCCCGTGGCGGCGAGTACCGTCTTAATGACTGGCGTCGGCATGATCTTCCAGGACCTCCAGGATCGGGCACTCGGCCGTGGGTCGCCGGACCGCGCATGCGGCGGCAAGTCGCTCCAGCGTGCGCTTCATGCGCTGGAGGTCACGGATCCTCTGCTGGACGACCTCGATCTTCTTTCTGGTTTTCCGCTCGACGGTATCGCATGCGGCGCCGTGCCGGACGCGCAGCCCGAGCAACTCCTGAATCTCCTGCAACGAGAAACCGAGCTCCTGGGCGTGCTTGATGAAACGGAGGCGCGCCACTGCGTCGTCTGCGTACTGGCGGTAGCCGGCGGGGGTGCGCTTCGGCGCCGCAAAGAGGCCCCGCCGCTCGTAATAGCGGATCGTCTGGATGTTCACGTCGGCCGCGTCCGCGACCTGACCGATGCTGAGTGGCATGCTCCAGGATAAACCATGTACCTAGGTACATGGTCAAGGGGTTCCCCCAGCTGAACCGCGGCTACGGCGTCACGGTGATTGTTCCCGTAAATCCGGGGTAACTCGCCGGTGGGTGGAGCTTGCAGTGATAGCTGTACGTACCTGCGGTGTTGAACGTGAACTGATAGGTCCCCCCTGCCGTCGCGCCACCATATCCACCGCCGCCGCTCGGAGCGCCGAGTGTGCCACTATCCCACACGCCGCCGTCGCTCGTTGCCGTATGCGCGGACGGCCCGGCATTGGTCCAGATGACGCGCGTCCCAACCTTAATCGTCATTGTAGATGGTGCGAACGAGAAGTCCTGGATTGTCACACAGTTACTCGAGCAACTGGGGGACGTCGAGCTACTGCAGGCCACGGAGACCGCCAAGACTCCAAACAATACCGGACGCGGGAACCACATAGGCCCTCCTCGGCTGCTGGGTGATCGATGAGCCATTATGCCTCCTCAATAATGGTCACCGGACCGTGACTTTCACCTGGTCAGCCACTGTCGGCATCAACGGTGCATGACTGTTGCCAGCCAAGAGGGCGATCAACGTATGGGTGGACCCGGGCTTCAGGCCCCCGGCGGACGCGTGGAAAACCGTTTGGCAACTCATGCCGGCCATCGTCATCATCCCCATCATTGGCCCGGTCATCGAGTCCAGGTTGAGGTGCCAATGGCCGTAGCCAGCGACATCGGGTCTGCCGAAGAGATCGCAGCTCAGGTTGAAGTTCGTGACTTGAACGACGACCTCGAAGCTTCCCGAAACGGTCGCGCCCGCCTTGGGTGAGACGATCTTGATCGCTGGCGTACCTGCGACCGCCGGGCTGGTCACGTCGGCCACTGCCCGTGAGGGCGCGTAGTCGATTTTGATTGAGGCTGCGTTCGCCTCGATTTCGGCGTGATCGTTCTGCGCGGGAACTACGGTCAACGTGTGCGGGCCAGGCTTCACGTTTTGGAGGGAGACCGCCGCTGTCCCGGTGCAGTACATGTTCACCAGCGCTTTGTCGATGAGCACGTGATAATGACCTTGGCCTTCCTGGTTCGGCTTGCCGGCGAACGCACAGGAGGAATGGTAGCCGGCCGTCGTTACTCGGAGCTGCACTGAATTGCTGGTGATCGTGCTGCCGTCCGCGGGGGACTGCACCGATACCTTCATCTTGTCCGCTCCCGGTTGCATCATCATGCCCATTTCCTGCGCAGCCACACGCGTGACGGGCACCATGAGCAGTCCGGATATCGCGACTGCGAAAGAAGTTGCCTGCTTCAGCATAGACCCTCCTAGGTAGAAAGAATGGCGCGCAAGCGCTGCACCAGCGCGTCCGATGGGCCCGGCAAGCGTTGGCGCTGCCGCGCGAGCGCTTCGAGGTAGGCAAACTCGAACTGATACTGTGGGAAGCAGCGTTTGCAGGCGGCGATGTGGTCCGCAAACTGCAGCGTCGCCTCCGGCGGCAGCTCGCCGTCGAGGTAATCCCAGAGCCGCTCCATCACTTGCCTGCACGAGATCATTGTGTCGGCTCCTTCATCGCCGGCAGCAGCCCGGCGTCTTGAGCGTAGGCGAGGAGATCTTGCTGTAGCAGCCGCCGCCCGCGGAACAAACGCGATCGCACGGTGCCCAGCGGGACGCCGAGGATACCCGCCGCGGCGGCGTAGCTCTGGTCCTCGATGTCCACCAGCACCACCGCGGTTCGATACTCCTCGTGCAACTTGGCCAGGGCCTCTTGCACGGCCGTGTCCAACTCTTCGCGCTCAAAGACGGCTCCCGTTGGGTCTGTGGCCTGCACACTTCCGTGAAGCGCCGCCGCACCAAGCGCTTCCAGCTCCGCGTCTTCGGTCGGAGTCTCCCGCGTCGTGCGCGCCTCGCCTTTGAGGAACGCGTTGCGACAGATCGTAAACAGCCACGCTCGACAGCTCGACCCCAGTTGAAATTGATCGCGGTGCGTCCACGCCTTGAGGAACGTCTCCTGGACGAGATCCTCAGCGCGTGCGGCGTCGCGCGCCAAATGAAGGGCGAAGCGGTGGACGGCGCTCAGCTCCGCGAGCAGATCATGCTCGAGTGTGGCCCGGTCCGACCCAACCGACGCGCTCATGACTGGGGGGACAATCCGGTGTCCTAGGCAGAAGTTCCCGGGTCGGGTGTGCGCCGCATTGCGGGACGACGGATGAGGGGTACCTTAAGCTCTACAGAGCACGATTCGAGTGGCATCACAGGGTTTGCGAACTCCGCCATGAATGCGCTTCGCCGTCCAAGCCTCGCCTCCAGTTGGCTCGCCGCTGAACCAACCGATACCTCTTGTTTGCCTCGTTCTCACTCACCCAAGCAAGGAGGAACCATGAAAACGCGCGTACTCGGCGTAGGGCTCACGGCCGTTGCCGTGATCGGGCTCGCCCTGGCCTGTGAGAAAGGTGGCCCGACGTCGGCGCCAGCAGCGTCGAGGGTCGGGGGGATCTCAGCCAGCGAGGACGCCCCGCAAGCCGCCGGCAGGTTCAGCTGGGACCTCATCAGCGTCAACTTCGCCACCGGCGTCGTGTCGCCCGGTGGCAGCGCGTCGGCCCGCGCCAACGACGGGTCGCAGATTACGGTCACGGGTGCCGGGACGTTCGATCTCGGCGATGCAGAGGACGTGACCGGCGGCGGCACGTGGCAGACGTTCGATGCCGGTGGCGCGTCCAGCGCGAGCGGTACATACCAGGTGACTGCGTTGGTCAGATTTGACGTCGCGCCGGGGACGGGCGCCAGCCCGACGGTGCGCGCCGGTCTCGCGGTTCTGCGCATCGCGTACTCGGATGGCAGTCGGGGCATCCTCGTCGTCAGCTGTCATCTGACCGGAACGCCCAGTGTCGTGTTCGAGGGGATCACAGCCTCGAGAGGGTTCACCGACTTTTGGAACCGCCTCCCGCCCGTGCCGGGCGTCGACGGAAACCGCACGGTCTTCCACGTCATCAATGAGGAGGAGGACTAGCGAGCTGACGTTGTTGGGGGCCGCCCTGCGCGGCCCCCAGCGGGATCTGATTCGTGGAAGGCGCTGGTCACCGGCGTTCGCGCCGGACGCGTCAAATCCCGCCGTCCCGATTGAGTGAAAGAACATGACCTTCATGAGGGCCCGCGCCCGAACGCCACGCCTCGCAGCTCGGGCCTCAGCCGAGGCTGCTCGCAGACCTAGCGCGCCGACGCACCAAACACTAATTCATCGATTCGGTTAACTCACGTCAAGCTTCACCAGGTCTGACGTCTCTGGCGGACTGGATCCGTGAACTTGAGTGGATCGTACAACTACGCGCTCGTGGCGCTGTCGGTGTTCATCGCGATGTTTGCGGCGTACGCTGCGCTCGATCTGGCGGCTCGCGTCACCGCCGCAACCGGCTGGACACGCGCGATCTGGTTGCTCGGGGGCGCCGCGGCGATGGGCATCGGCATCTGGTCGATGCACTACATCGGAATGCTGGCGTTCGTCCTGCCGATTCCCGTCGCCTACCACTGGCCGACCGTTCTCCTGTCGCTGATTGCCGCCATCCTCGCGTCGGTCATCGCCCTGCACGTTGTGAGCCGGCAGAACATGAGCGTGTCCCGCGCGGTCGCCGGAAGCGTGCTGATGGGTGCGGGTATTGCGAGCATGCATTACATCGGCATGGCGGCCATGCGTATACCGGCTGTCTCCCAGTTCAATCCCTTTCTCGTCGTCCTGTCTGTCGTGCTCGCGGTTCTCATTTCACTCGGCGCGCTCTCGATTGCCTTTCAGTTCCGTCATGAGAAGAGGGGGATCGGGTGGGAAAAAATCGCTGGCGCTGTCGTCCTGGGTGCGGCGATTCCCGTCATGCATTACACCGGCATGGCGGCTGCCAGCTTCTCGCCCTCCAGCATGCCGGCAGACCTGTCTCACGCCGTCAGCATCTCCGTCGTTGGTACCGCCGGAATTGCCGCCGTCACCTTTATCGTCCTCGGGCTGGCGCTGCTGACGTCCTCGGTGGATCGACGATTCGCTGAACAGAAGTTGCAGCGCAGCGAGGCGTACTTGGAGGAAGCGCAGCGGCTCAGCCATACGGGGAGCTTCGGCTGGAGGCCCGCCACCGGCGAGATCCTCTGGTCGGACGAAACCTTTCGAATTTTCCAATTCGATCGAGCGACGATACCGACCGTCGAACTCATCCTGCAACGCATTCACCCGGAGGACGCAGGGCTAGTGCAGCAGATCACTGAGCGTGCGTCGCGGGACGGAAAGGATTTCGATTATGAATGTCGCCTGGCGATGCCGGACGGCTCGATCAAGAACGTCCAGGTGGTCGCGCACGTCGTGCGCGCGGCGTCGGGCCGGAACGGCATCGAGTTTGTCGGTGCGCTGACGGACATCACTGAGCGCAAGCACGCGGAGGAGGCGCTCCGCCAGGCGCAGGCGGACCTCGCGCACGTCAGCAGAGTCACCACCATGGGAGAGCTGACCGCCTCGCTGGCGCACGAGGTGAATCAACCGATCACCGCTGCCGTCACCGACGCCAATGCCTGCTTGCGATGGCTGACGCGCGATTCTCCCGATGTGGAAGAGGCCCGCGCGGCTGCGGCGCGAATCGTCAAAGACGCGATGCGTGCGGCCGACATCGTCAGCCGGATCCGCCTGCTCTTCAAAAAGAGTACTCCGCCAAGGGAATTAGTTGATCTCAACGAAGTGATTCGTGAGATGGTCGTGCTCCTGCGCGGCGAGGCGACGCGATACTCCGTATCGATTCGGACGGAGCTGGCACCCGATCCTCCCCTGGTCATGGGAGATCGCGTGCAGCTCCAGCAGGTCATGATGAATCTCATGATGAACGGTACTGATGCGATGAAGACAGTGGACGGGACCCGCGAGCTGGCCATCACATCGCAGCCCGCCGACCAGGAAGAATGCTTGGTGTCCGTGAGCGATACCGGCGTAGGCCTGCCCGCGCAGCAAGCGGATCAGATCTTCAACGCGTTCTTTACCACCAAACCCCACGGCACCGGTATGGGGCTGTCCATCAGCCGCTCGATCGTGGAATCGCACGGCGGTCGCTTGTGGGCTGGGAGCAACTCTCCACGCGGCGCGAGTTTTTATTTCACGCTACCGTCCAAAGCGCAGGTGCCCGCCTGACTCCACGCAGTTCTGCTCAGCGATCCACACCAACACCAATCTCGGGTCCCCAATCCATAGGCGGGCGCCTGGCATAGGGCGTGCTAGTAGAGCGGTGCATGGAAACCGCGATGACGCTGAGTCTCCCCGTTGATGCCTATCAGAGGTTCCTGCGCGTGCTCGGGGCGTGGTGGTGCCTCGGCTCGAGCACTGTCCAGCCAGGGACGCTCGCGCCACCGACACATAACAGGGAGGAGCAATGCCGAAACTGAACGTTGGACGTGGGATCGCGGCAGGAGCCGTCGGCACCGCGGCCATCACGATGATCATGCTGGGCGCGCCGCTGCTGGGCATGGCCCGAATGCCGATCGGTGACATGTTGGGAAGCTTCCTGCACATCGGCTCGGTGGCGGGCTGGGCGATGCACGTCGTCATCGGGCTGGCGCTGGCGCTGGTCTACGCGGGCTGGTTCGCGGCACGGCTCCCCGGTGGGCCGGCGCTCCGCGGCGCGATCTACGGAATCGGGGTGTTCCTCGTCGCCCAGGTGGTGGTGACGCCGATGATGGGGGGTGGCGTGTTCTCCGGAGGCAACGTGTCAATGATCGCCGGTAGCCTGGCGGGCCACCTCGTGTACGGGGTGCTCGTCGGCCTGATCTACGGACAGCCGGCCGGAGTCCGTGAGCTCGCGCACGTCTGAGAATCAAGTGAGCGACGTGCGCAACGGGATTCCGTACCGTCGCCTGGGACGCACCGGCGAGGTGGTGTCGCTGATCGGCGTCGGCGGCTACCACCTCGGCCGGCAGGCTGATGAACAGGAAAGCATCCGCATCGTCCGCAGCGCCGTCGATAACGGCATCAACTTCCTCGACAACTGCTGGGACTACAACGGTGGCGCGAGCGAGCTCCGCATGGGAAAAGCGCTGCGCGACGGGTATCGCGATAAAGCGTTTCTGATGACCAAGATCGACGGCCGCAGCAAGGAGAGCGCCGCGCAGCAGATCGAGGAATCGCTCCGCCGGCTGCAGACCGACCGCATCGACCTCATGCAATTCCATGAAATGATCCGCATGTCGGATCCGGAGCGTGTATTCGGGCCGGACGGGGCGCTGGAAGCGGTGCTCGCGGCGCAGCGCGCGGGCAAGATCCGGTACATCGGCTTCACCGGCCACAAGAGTCCCGCCATCCATCTCCGGATGCTGGAGATTGCTCGGCAGAACGGATTCACGTTCGATGCCGTCCAGATGCCGCTGAACGTGATGGATGCGCACTATGACAGTTTCGCGAAGCAGGTGGTTCCGGTGCTCGTGGAGCAGGACATTGGCGTGTTGGGGATGAAGCCCATGGGCGATCCGTTCGTCCTGGTGAGCGGCACAGTAACGGCGATCGAGTGCCTCCACTACGCCATGAACCTGCCGACGAGCGTCGTCATCACCGGCTGCGACTCGCTGCCGGTGCTCGAGCAGGCGCTGCGCGCCGCGCGCACCTTTCGCCCGCTGCACGATGCGGAAGTGCAAGCGCTGCTCGACCGAACGGCGCCGGCCGGGCGCGACGGCAAGTACGAGCTGTACAAGACGACCCATCACTTCGATGGGACATACCAGAATCCCCAGTGGCTGGGGTGACTCTCATTACGAGCGCTATCGGTCTACCTCAATCGTCGCCATCATGCCCTTGTCCTCGTGCGAGAGGATGTGGCAGTGGTAGACGAACCGGCCGACGATCGTCGGATTCGTGAAGGGTATTACGACCTTCACCTCTCCTCTGATGGGGACGTCGACGATGTCCCGGTGGTCGTCGGCCGGTTGAGGAACGCCGTTGATCTCGGTGAGCTGGTAGGGCCCCTGGTGAATGTGAAAGGTGTGCAGCTCGTCCGACTCGTTGCGGATCGTCCACTCCTCCACGGCGCCGAGCTTGACGCGGATGTCAGTCCGGTTCATGTCGAACGTCTTGCCGTCAATGAAGAGCGTATCACCGTCCTTCGACTCGGTGTACACGAGCGTACGCCGGTTGGTGACCTTCCCGCGGAGATCCTCGACTGGAAGCAGCGCCGGAGGCAGAGCGACTGGCGTCGTCCGTGATCCTTCCACGCGGACGGTCGCCATGACCGTCCCCGCGTACTGATTTCCCTCGGGGCCGGTGTCAATGTCGCCGGTTCGCAGCAGAAAGACTCCCGGCGCGCCGGCCGTCACCAGGACCTCGACGCGGGCACCGGGGGACAGCCTGAGCGTATCTACTGTCGTGAGATGGGCGCGCCGGTTTCCGTCGCGGGCCACTACCTGGAAATGGTATCCGTCGAGCGTTAGCCGGTAATAGAGATCCGCCCCGACGTTGCCAATGCGCCACAGCTCGGTCTCGCCGGGGCGAAGCACAATCACGGGGTTGACGGTGCCGTTGACGGTGCGGATGGTGTTCCTGCCGATGTGCGTGAGCGCAACGCGTCCGTTCTCGACCTGGAGATCCTTGAGCAACAGCAGGCGTTCCGGCAAATGTCTCAGTGTCGGGAACGGATCCAGCAGTCCCTCGACGATCAGCGCTCCCGACATGCCGTTTCTGGTTTGCTCGTCGGAGAATCCGTGCGGGTGGGGGTGGTACCAGTAAAGTCCCGAAGGATGGCCCAAGGGCAGACGGATCTCATAGTTCTGTGTCTGTCCCGGCGCGACGGTCAGGAAGATGTTGTCCGAGTTGCCGCGCGGCGAGACAGTCAAGCCGTGCGTGTGCAGGTTCGTCGGCTCGGCGAGCGCGTTCGTTAGCCGGAGACGGATCGTGTCGCCCGGGTGCACTCGGAGCGTCGGCGGGATGTAGAGGCCGTTGTAGGCCACGAGCATCGCTCGCTGCCCGCCCACGCTGACCATCGATGACGCCGGCGTGAGTGAGACTCGCAGGACGCCAGCCCGGCTGGCCACGACCGGCGGCTCCCGAAACGTCTCCGTTGCTGCCTGGCGGTCGGGCTCATCGGCAGGAACCGAGCTGCAGCCCGTGATTGCCGTAGCGACGAGTAGGACCGTGGACGTCTTCATCAGAACCTGAATTGCCCCAACGCCAGGAGGTAGTCGCCCGAACGGCCGCCAACTTTCCTCACTGAGCCGCCCGGCGCAAAATGGGCGTAGGTGGCGGTGATAGTGAGGTGGACGTTTGCCTGCCACGCCAAATTCGCGCTTGCCTCTTGACCGATGTGCCGCTCGCTTGTCGCCGTGCCCAACACGGGCTCGACCGCAGGCTGGTAGAACGCATCTGCCGTGCTCTCTCTCCATAATGAGCTCCAGGTCACATTTACGCTCGCGTCGTGCGTGAGATCGAGTGTGATGTTCGGTTGAAGGTTCAAGAGGTTAGCTGGTGCGAATAGCCCGACCTGGGAGTAGTACTGAAGTGCCGGGTAGAAGGGGTTGAAGGTGCCCAGTCGATTGTCCTGCAAGTTGCGGTCACCACTCAGTGCATCCGCCTTGAGTCCCAGGCGCGGAGAAAAGTGAACTTCTGCGAGGGTGTATCCCCAATCCGAGGAGATCATCCAAGCACGGATTTTGGAGGTTGCGAACGAACCGAACTGGAAGGCGCCCTCCACGTCCCAGTCAAAACTGAAATCGTTGTCCGTTCGGCCGCGACGATGGAAGTCGCGGGCCTCGTGCCAGTCGAATCCGGTTCTCTTTCCGAACAGGCGCGCTCCAATCGTGTGCCGGCGCTCCCGACCAAAGCCTTGCGCGAAGCTGGCATCCTTCCGGTCCAAGCCGAGGTAGTAGAGGTCGAGACTCATACCTTTGACGGCCGAAACCGGACCAGTAGCGTAGACACCCCAGAACAGCTGGGTTCGGTCCGAGATATCGTCGAAGACGTGTAGCCGAGGGTTCACGGGCTGAACCACAAACGCGTCGAGACGTCTTCCCTTCACCGTCCAGAACGCTCGCGCTCCATCGAATGCACGCCTCACGTTTGGTGTCTCCCGGAACGACACAAGACGGCCCGATCCCAACGTCATCTCCTGGCGTCCGCCGCGCAACGTGACGTCCCCGCTGCTTCTGACAGGCAACACCAGGTCGGCAAAGGCCTGCAGGACGTCGAGCGGATCCTGCTCGGCCGGAGACGGATCTGTCGTTGCTCCCACTATTTCACCGCTGGCCAATTCGATGAATGTTCTGAAATGCGGCCCGAGGTGGGTGTCGGCAAGGAGGAAGATTCGGTGGTAGCCATGCCGATCGCGCGCCGGAGTTGTCAAGCCGAACTCCTGATTGTGCACGTCCTGAAAGCGCTCCCGCAGCTCGCCTCCGAGGGTCAGAAACCAGGACCCGTCCTTGCCGAGCCGAATCCACTTGATCGGATCGAAGAAATCCGTTCGCTTCGACGGGTCGCGCAAAAACGACCAGTCCTCGTCGTACCGCTCGGGATCGTACGCGGGTCGTGAGGGCGTGGGGGTCTGTGCGTGAGAGATACGAGGAATGCACGCGATGACGATTGCAGCACATCGCAACATCTGTCGTGGAGGTATCACGTGCATGCACCCTGGCTGGGTTAGCATGACGACTAGCACGCGTCGTGCCAAGTGCAAAACCGCTTGCTGCCGAGCCGCTTCTCCGATTCGCATGCAAAATCGTGTCGTTCCCCAAGCAGTTCTGCGTAAAGTCCCGCAGCAGCGATACGCTCGTAGCTCGATCCCATGAGAGGGCGGCTGGC
>WNFA01007551.1_pt1 | contig 10519 bp, 10 predicted proteins | sample 5400481 | NCBI WGS metagenome assembly WNFA01 (sample SAMN13153340, study PRJNA577476) | soil metagenome | isolation source: 120 cm saprolite under Douglas fir tree site 2 hole 1 replicate 2 | place: USA:California | collected 2015-04-18 | reverse complement strand
CCACTTCTTCCTCACCATTCCGCTCAGCAGCGGCTTTCCAACTCGCGTCGCCCCGCGCAAACTCTCTTCGCGCACACTCTCCCGCTCCGCCAGATAATCGAGCACGCGAAATTCGACGAGTTGCTGTTCCGGCGTGCGTTTCGACCGCGCCGGAGACCCCGACATACCCGCCAGATGGAGCGCCATCCGCCCCGCATCGGTGATGCGGTACTCGACCGAGCGTTTAAACTCGGCGGAGAGCGGCAGCATGGTACGAAACACCTCGCCGATCGGCGCGAGATAGTAATCGGCAATCCACTTCCCAAGTTTCAGCAGTTGTTCATCGAGAACCGGCGAGAGGTCGAGCGCTTCGATAACTTTCTTGATCTTTACTTGCGAAGCAGTGCGTTGAGAGGTCAGGACCTGCGGCGGGCGGTCATGCAGCTCAACCACGATGCCCGACAAGCGTTGCTGCCGGAACGGCACCAGCACCCTCCCGCCAACGGCCGGCTCCATGCCCGGAGGGATGGCGTAGGTGAACACCATCTCTAGCGGCACGGCGAGAGCAACGTCGCAGAAGAGGGGCATGTAAGAGGAATCAGTGTAAACGCTTAAGCGGAATTCCGAGATTGGGAGTCTCCTGCGAATAACAAACTGTGAACGCCGACATATGCCGCGATTGCCAGGGCAACCATTCCTGTAATCGCCCACTTGTTCCAGACGAAATTCGCTTGCAGCGGTACCGAATATTCGCCTCTGAAGACCCAGCGGAAAGGACCTGGAGCTGTGAAGTAGAGATAGAGCGGCAAACAGAGCGAGCAGGCTATGAGTGTAGTTGCGGCGGCAATTCGCCGATAGAAAAACGTCAGCAACAGAGCCAGAACAAACAGAAGGGATCCGGCATCTTCCATGTCAAGCAAGGGTCCTGTAAGCCATCCTCCGCTGAACTCTGTCCCTTCGAGATTGGATCCGTATCTCCATACAACGATCGCGCACAGCAGACATGCGACGGCTTGCGTTATCTTGGTTTTTCCGTCTCTCGTCATCCGAAGCACTTGGCTCATTGTAGCGAGAAGGCCGCCGGGCTTTGCCCGGCTGGACGGATGAATGCGTCCGTCCCTACGTATTCTGTTTTAGCGCCTTCATCCCCAACTCCTTCATCACCATCTGCAAGTCCTTCCAAGCCTCGCCCTTTTGCCGCGGATCGCGCAGCAGGAACGCCGGATGGTAGGTGACCGCGAGCTTGCATCCATCCCAGTCCGGATCGTTGCTACGCACGCCCGCCGGTCTGAAGTCGTAAAAGCGTCCGCGCAGCTGCATCATCGAAGCATTCATCGCCAGCAGCGTCTTCGCCGCCACCGCTCCCAGCGCGACGATTACCTTCGGTTTAAATTTGCCGCATCAGAAACGGCGAGCAAGTGGCGCACTCGTCGCGCTCCGGCGTGCGATTACCCGGGGGGCGGCACTTCACGATGTTCGCGATGTACACCTGCTCGCGCTCGATCCCCATGGCTTTGATCATGTTGTTGAGCAATTGCCCGGCGCGTCCCACGAAGGGCTCGCCCTTTTCGTCTTCATCGGCGCCCGGCCCCTCGCCCACGAACATCAACTCGGCGTTTGGATTCCCCACGCCAAACACGATCTGTTTCCGTCCCTGCTTATGGAGCACACAGCGAGTACAGTCGCCCAGATCTTCGCGGATAATCTTCAGCGCCTTCACCGGATCGCTCACACTCTGCTCGGGCTTCAGCGCGGTCGCGTCAAAAACATTCTCGTCACCCTCAATCGCAGCCGGCATCGCCACCGCTGTGGACTTCCGTGGATTCATCTCTTCTCCTGGCTCAAGTGTGTGCCGCGAAATAGCGACTTCTTCGTCCACTGCAATCGTCGATGCAACCTTGTCTATGCGGATCGACACTGGCCGACGGTAGAAGTCGTAGATCCCCATCTCGTGGTAGAAACGGATGCGCGCCGCGAGGGCACGGCGGAGTTCGGGGTCGAGGACGCGGGGCATTGCGGATAAGGATAACAACTTTTCACCACACAGACACAGAGCCACAGAGAAATCAAAAGCCAAAGCCATTGTTTTCCTCGGTGTCTCGGTCTCTCTGTGGTGAATAAGGTTTGCTAGCTGGAGTGCACGCCGCTGCGTTTCCGCATCTTCACAACCTGGTCCAGTACGCGGTGTGCAACTTCCCATTTCGAGGTCTCGGGAACCTCGACCACTTCGCTCTGAGAGATGATCGTGACCGCGTTCCGATCGGAATCAAACCCAACGCCCTCGCGCGAAACGTCATTAACTACGATTGCGTCAAGCGACTTCGACGCCAGTTTCTTGCGCGCATTTTCCAGGACGTTCTCGGTCTCGGCGGCGAATCCCACGACAGTCTGAGTAGTCTTCCGGCGCGCCACCTCCGCCAGAATATCCGCCGTCGGCTCCAGTTCCAGCTTCATCTCGCCCTTACGCTTGATCTTCTGCCCCGCCGCCGCTTTCGGCCGAAAGTCCGCCACGGCCGCCGTCTTGATGACTACCGTAACCTCGGGCAGCAATTTCAAAACCGCCGCCAGCATCTCTTCCGCCGTCTCCACCGGCGTCAGTTCCGCCGCGCCCGGAGCGGCAAGCGCAGTCGGACCGCTCACCAACAGCACGCGCGCTCCGCGCCGCAGCGCCGCTTCCGCAATGGCATATCCCATGCGTCCGCTCGACCGGTTGGTCAAATACCGCACCGGATCGATCTTCTCCCGCGTCGGCCCCGCCGTCACCAGCACCGTTTCGCCCGCCAGATCCTGCGCTGCGCCCAGCGCTCCCATCACCGCCGCCACAATCGTTTCGTTCTCCGCCAGTCGTCCCGCCCCAGTCATTCCGCATGCCAGGTAGCCCTGGCCGGGATCGACAATACGCACACCGCGCTTCCGTAGGACTTCCAAATTGGCCTTCGTGGCTGCGTGATTCCACATGTTGACGTTCATCGCCGGAGCGACGACAACCGGAGCGGTGGTCGCGAGATAAAGAGTGCTCAGAAAGTCGTTGGCAATCCCCTGCGCGAAACGGGCCAGCACATCGGCCGTTGCCGGAGCAACCAGCAGCGCATCAATCGCCTGCGCAACCGCAATGTGCTCAATCGCGGACTCGACATTCGGCTGCTCCTCTCCGGCCTCAGCGCCGAACATGCCGGTGATAACTTTTTCTCCAGAGAGCGCTGCGAACGTCAGCGGACGAACGAACTCCTGCGCCGCATGCGTCATGACGACTTGCACACGAATGCCGCGGTCTTGGAGCAGGCGCACGATTTCCGCCGCCTTATAAGCGGCCACCCCACCGCACACGCCCAGCGCAATTTTCATAGCAGGAAGACGGCGGCCGCACCTTCCGATTCCCAGCCCCGCCTACAGAATTGATGCCGCCACCTGGCGCGAGATTCAAACCCCGCGCTGGCGGACGCGACTGAATCTCCGGAGACGGGGCAAGCCCCGTCTCTACACGAAATCTCTACGCGTCTTCCGCGAACACCTTGTTCAGAGTCTCGCTCGCGGCCACTACCGGCAATTTCGGGATCTCCGGAATCAGCCATTTCACCTTGCCGGCCTTGATTTCATCCTGCGCGATGCGGCAGGGTTTACGCGATCCGGTATCGATCACCGGCGGCGCGCCGCCTTGCAGTTGCCGTGCCCGCCGCGCCGCTACCAGAATGTAGCGGTAGTTGCTGTCGAACCCTTCAATCAGCTTCATACGTCTCTCCCCCGAACTTCAGTTGCCCTTGACTGCTTACGGATTAAACGAATCTAGAATCGGCTGCACCCGCTCACGCGCCTGTTCCAGCCGGCAAGCTTGTGCGATCACTACCAGCCGCTTTTCTTCTTTGGAAAGTTCAACCCCGCTTTTTTTTTTCAACCGCTCCGCCAGCACGATATCCCTTAATTGGTCGGCCGATTGCTCCAGCAGGTTATTAACTAAAATGTAGTCGTATTTCGAGTAATTCTCAATCTCTCGCCGGGCCGTGTCCAACCGGCGACGAATTACCGCCTCCGAATCCAGACCCCGGTTCCGCAGCCGCCATTCCAGCTTCTCTCGATCCGGCGGAAGAATAAAGATGCTGACTGCGTCCGAAATCTTCTCCTTGACCTGACTCGCACCCTGCACGTCGATATCCAGCAGCAGGTCGTTGCCGCGCGCCTCGGCCGCGCGCAGAAACCGCCGCGCCGTGCCGTAATAGTTTCCGAAGACTTCCGCGTGCTCCAGAAACTCACCGGCCGCGATCATGGCTTCAAATTCTTCCCGTGAGATGAAGAAATATTCCTTGCCGTTCTGTTCGCTTCCCCGCGGCGGGCGCGTGGTGTAAGAAATCGAGAAGTCCAGGTTACCAACCATCTTGAATAGTTCGTTCACCAGCGTGGATTTGCCCGAACCCGATGGCGCCGAAACAATGTAAACGATGCTCATTCCAGGTTCTGCACCTGCTCCCGCGATTTCTCGATCTCCGACTTCATCAGCAAGCCCATCTCGGTAATCTTCAACGCCTCGCCCGCCAGGCCCGACGTTTTCGAAAGCAGCGTGTTCGCCTCGCGGTTCATTTCTTGCAGCAGGAAGTCCATCTTCTTGCCCACCTCGCCACCCTGGTCGAGCAATCCGAGAAAATGCTTCACGTGCGCATTCAGCCGGACCAGTTCCTCCTGGATGTCGCTGCGATCCACCAGGACCGCGACTTCCTGCAGGACACGTTCTTTGTCCACCTGTGCGCCGAGCAATTCCAGCATGCGCGACTGCAGCCGTTCCGAGTAACTGCGCAAAATAGTGCCGCGATGAGCTTCCACCCCCGCCGCCGCTTTCTCCAGATTCGTCATGCGAGCGCGCAACTCCGTGCTGATGCTGCGGCCCTCTTCCTCGCGCATCTCATTCAGTTTGGCAAGCGCTTCTTCCACGCGCGCCATCACCGCGGTTTCCACTTCCTCTCCCGATCTTTCAGCTCCCGAGTCCATCGCACCCGGCATCCTCAGAACCACGTTCAGGTCGGGTTCACCCTCAATCCCAAATTCATCGGCTGCGGCGCGGAACGCCTCCACGTAGCCGGCAATCAGTTGCCGGTTGAGCGCGACCCCGTTCGGACCCGAGCGATCCAGGTTCAGGATCACTTCCACGTGGCCGCGAGCCAGTTTCTCTTTCAGCACACGGCGCAGCTTCATCTCCAGCGCGTCGGTATCGGATGGCAGCCGGAAGTGAAGATCGAGAAAACGATGGTTCACCGATTTCAGCAACAGCCCAAACGCCAGCTGGGCATTGACCTGCCCTTTGACCTGCGCGAATCCCGTCATGGAGCGAAGCGTCATAAGTTTCGTTTCGACTTACACTGCCTTCGGCGCATCGGCCTCGGCAAACTGCAATTCGTAAAGCCGCCGGTACGTGCCCAACTTTTGTATCAGCTCTTCGTGCGCGCCAATGTCGCTGATGGTGCCGTTTTCGAGCACCACGATGCGATCGGCGCGGCGCACGGTCGAGAGCCGATGCGCAATTACAAACACAGTACGCCCACTCATAAGATTTTGCAGTGCCGATTGCACCAGCGACTCTGACTCGCTGTCCAGCGCCGACGTCGCCTCATCCAAGATCAAAATCGGCGCATTTTTCAGGATCGCGCGCGCAATTGCGATACGCTGCCGCTCCCCGCCCGAGAGCCGCACCCCGCGCTCCCCGATCATTGTGTTGTATCCTTCCGGGAGTTCGCGAATGAATTCATACGCTCGCGCCGCCCGCGCCGCTTCTTCCACCCGCTTCTGCGAAACATGCGGCTGGCCGTAGGCGATATTGTTCCTCACGGTGTCGTTGAACAACACCGTCTCCTGCGTGACAATTCCGATCTGCGATCGCAGCGACTCCCGCGTCACATCCCGCACATCATTATCGTCAATCAGAATGCGCCCGCCGCTGACGTCGAAGAACCGCGGAATCAGGTGCACCAGCGTGCTCTTGCCCGCCCCGCTCGATCCCACCACCGCCAGCACCTCGCCCGCCTTCACTTCCAGATTGATGTCATGCAGCACGACCGGCGAACCTTCGGCGCTCGCATAGGAGAAAGACACGTCTGCAAACCGGATCGCCCGGGCAAACTTCCCCATCCGCTTCGCTCCCGGCTTCTCGCGCACCTCGTCTTCCATATCCATGAAACGGAAGATTTCCGATGAGGCTCCCACCGCCTGCTGGAAATTGTTGTTGAAGAGCGCGAACTTTCGTACCGGGTCGTAGAGCTTGAACACCGCCACAATAAAGGCCAGAAATGTTCCCGCCGTAAAAACGTGCTTGTTGATCTGGTCCCGGCCCATCAGCAGCAGCAGCGCAATGGCGATCGAGCCCAGAATATCCATCAGCGGAGAGCTGATCGCGAACGCTGCCACCAGCCGAAGATTCGCCCGGAACAGCCGCCGCGCGGCTCCGCGGAAGCGCTCCAGTTCCCAGTTCTCCATCCCGAACGCCTTCACGATCCTATTCCCTGTAATCGTTTCGTGCAGAATGTTCTGGATCTCGGCCAGTTTGTCCTGCCCACCCCGCGTCGTGCTGCGGACGCGCCGACCGGTTTTTATCGACGAAATCACAATTGCAGGCACGAACAGTAACAACCAACACGCCTGCTTGCCTCCGAGCAGGACCACCACCGCCACGGTGAACAGAAATGTGAAAAACTGTTGCAGAAATTCCGACAGCACGCTCGACATCGCGAACTGCACCTTCTCGATATCGTTGACGATGGTCGAGAGCAGCGTGCCCGTAGTGTGCTTCGTGAAAAACGCCGCCGAGCTCCGCAGGATGGCGTTATACAAATCGTCCCGCAGGTCCGTGATCATCCCAAACCCAGCGTAGTTCACCAAGTAGGTCCCGATGTAGTCGAAAATCCCCTTCAAAACCGTGGCGGCCACCAGCGCGAAGGCCACCACCGTCCACGGATTTTGAAAGTGCGACGGAACCAGTTGTTGGAGGTTGAGAAAACGTTCTGTGCCCGGCAACCTGAAGAGCTGAAGGGTTCTTCCCTGGGAACCGGGATTCAATACGCGATCAAAGATCGGGCCGATGAGCAGAACCCGGCCCGCATCCAACAGGCCCACCATCGCCATAAGCGCCACCGAAGCCAGAAACGGCCACCAGTAAGGCAGAACATAGCGCAGCAGGCGGGTCAGCGGACGAGGAGGACGAGGCGTTACCGGCGTACCGTCGCTCGTCGCGCCCGCCACTGTGGAGGTTGCCATGCGTGTAAGGCTCAATTCTACATGTGATTCCCCTCACATATTGTGTGGAAGCGGGGCTATGCCCCGCTGGGACGGGGCGGAGCCCCGTCCCCGCACAACTTCAGCCGGCCATCTACTTCGGACTGTCCCGATGCACGACCTTCACTTTATATCCCGCCTTCCGCAGCCGCTGGTTCACATCCTCGGCGATCATCACCGAGCGATGCTGCCCCCCGGTGCATCCGAAGCTGATGGTCAGGTAGCTCTTGCCCTCGCGAATGTAGTGCGGCAGCAGATAGATCAGCAGTTCTGAGATGCGGTTAACGAACTCCTGCGTCTGCGGAAACGAGCGGATGTATTTCGCGACCCGATGATCGCGCCCCGTCAGCGCACGAAACTCCGGCACGAAATGCGGATTGGGCAGAAAGCGCACATCGAACACCAGGTCGGCATCTTCAGGCAAGCCGTGTTTGTATCCGAAACTGACGCATGAAACCAGAATCGTCTGCTGGCTTCCAGACTGCTGTTTAAAGCGGTCGGTCAAGTGCGCCCGCAGTTCATGAACATTGAATTTTGTAGTGTCGATGACCAGGTCGGCGATCGCGCGAATCGCCCGCAGGTGCCGCCGTTCCGCCCCGAGCGATGCCCGCACCGTCGTGCCCGTCCCCAGCGGATGCGGCCGCCGCGTCTCGCTGAACCGCCGCAGCAACGCGGCGTCGCTCGCTTCCAGATAAATTACCCGCGTCGGTATCGTCCGCTTCACCGACTTCAGAATCGCCGGCAGCTTCTCCAGTTGCGAACCCTCGCGCACATCCACCACCAGCGCCGTGCGCGGAATCTCCCCCGACTGCAGCGCCAGCTCGGCAAAGCGCGGAATCAACTCCACCGGCAGATTGTCCACGCAGTAGTAGCCGAGATCTTCGAAGGCCTTCAGCGCCGAAGCCTTCCCCGACCCGCTCATGCCGGTAATGATGACCAGTTCCGCCGCGGCGCGGCGGTCGCTGTTACGTCCGCGAACCAGCTTTCCCGCCGCGCGCGTGACCTTCTTAAGTTTGCTGCGCAATGGCATTCCCGAAATCTTAGCATTTCAGAGGGAGTGGAGTAGGAGGGTTCGCCGAGTTGTGGAGAGCCGAGCGTCCCCGCCCGGCTGAACGGCGGTCGCGAGCCGCGAGCAAAGCGATTCGTGTTCGCTCGAAACCGGCCGTCCTTGTTTGTTGTTATGATTTACTAGTACGGTGCCAGATTGTGAGTAACTGTATTCACACTTCAATCCGTAGTGTCGCGTTTATTCTTTGCCTCATCCCTGCCGCCATTCACGCGGACTCGGCACGCCCTGCCGGTGCACCCGACGCGGTTACGACAACGCCCGTCATCGTCATCGGTTTCGTCGGCGGATTTGTCAAGCACGATGCCATGGTCCACAGCGCCGTCCAAGTCGCTGCTCATCTCCGCCACGACTATCCGTCGGGCGTGTATGTAGAGGTTCTTGAGAATCGTCGCCGGGAAAAAGCCCACGCGGAAATCGTTCGCTCTGTGGACATCGACCGCGACGGTACACTATCGGCCGAAGAAAAGCGGAGCGCCTGCATTATCCTATACGGACATAGCTGGGGCGCTTCGGCAGCCGTTACGCTGGCGCGAGAACTGGATAGAGAAGGCATTCCGGTGTTGCTCACCGTTCAGGTGGACAGTGTTGCCAAGCGCGGCGAGAACGATAGGGTCATTCCCGCCAACGTAGCCGAGGCCGCAAATTTCTATCAACCGAATGGCTTCGTGCACGGCCAACCCCGGATCCGCGCTGCCGATCCGGCACGCACGCACATCATCGGAAATTTCCGCTTCGACTATAAAACGACTCCGATCAATTGCAAGCAGTACCCCTGGTACGACCGTCTCTTCATGAAGTCTCACATCGAAATTGAGTGTGATCCCAAAGTCTGGACTCAGGTGGAATCCCTGATCCATTCGCGACTACCCCTGCAGCACCAATAGCAACACCAACATCAATGACGAAGCGCAACGCTCGATATTGCACTTGATTTTGGGTGGCGCAGCGGTTCACCGCTGCGATAAGCGGCTGTTTACAGAGTCGGCTTCAGCCGCTGCGGTGAAACTGCGAGGTGGAGAGTGACTGTTGTCTGGTGTGAAAGAACCGGAGCCCCAAAAAAAGGGAGGTTACTGCAAGCTGGCCCTGGCCTGAGCGCGGCTGGCATTCGTGGAAGACGGTGCGACGGCAACTTCTCTCGGCCGAGGCGAGAGCAGTTGCTGGAAAAGCGCCAGATCTTTTTCCACGTCACTGTGCGAAGTCTTGCGGGCTGTGGCGGGGCGCAATTCCTGGCGGAGCCGCGCCTCCAGAAGTCTCGCGGCTAATTCCGGCGACTCGGAAACGCTCAAGATGTTGGCTCGCGAAAGGCCTACATGAGCCAAATCATTGCCTACGCGGCCTTGCAGGACGGGTCGCCGGGAAGCATCGAGTTCAGGCTGGGCGCTCGCTTGCCAGCGCTCCCAGCCTTTTGCTTCCTTGGCTTTTCCTTCGCTCGTTTTTCCTTCGTTCAAGGGAACAACGGAACGGGTTAGGCTCAGTTCGTCCATTCGACTCTGATAGGCAAGACGCTGATCGCGGGTCACGGCCGAATCCAACTCGCCGCGCGAATCCATGATAAGGGCGTTTCGTCCCGGGTCGAAGCGAAGATGGCCAAAATACTCGGCCAGCAAGCCGCCACCGATGTAGGGATTCAGTACGACCAGAGGCACCATATATTTCTTCGCCGCCGCCACGGATTCCAGTACTCCGTGGATGGGTTTGCTGCGCCGCACCGTGCCCGGGACCTGCGGCACCAGAAAAATCGTGCTCTGTAACTCAGGATGGTGGCGGCTGTATTTCGCAAGCATCTTCGCCATCTGCTTGGGAGTCGTAACGCCGAGATCGCCAATCACACTGCGATGCAGCGCGTGTGGGTAATAAAAATTGATTATCTCGCGCACAAAGTCGGCGCAGTTTTGCTTAACGAAGTTATAGCGCTCGCGGTTGGGCTGGCTGTTGAGCTTGCCGATCAGCAACGCGTCTTGTTCCGGGCTGGTCTCAATCTCGAATCCATAAATTGTCCGGTCATACGATGACCCGATCATTTCATACCAGTTTCCCTCGGGCGTTCCGCCGTCGGGGCGATCGGGGGCAAACGATTCCAGGTAGTCGCGACGATATTGATCTCTGAGGAAAGCAACCAGCTTTGCGTCGGCGAACAGCGGGATGGCTTCCGGCCGGTCAACCGCATACAGGTAGGGGATGAGAGGGATCGCAATCCAATCGTATCCCGCGATACCGTCG
>WNFA01005581.1_pt1 | contig 10519 bp, 8 predicted proteins | sample 5400481 | NCBI WGS metagenome assembly WNFA01 (sample SAMN13153340, study PRJNA577476) | soil metagenome | isolation source: 120 cm saprolite under Douglas fir tree site 2 hole 1 replicate 2 | place: USA:California | collected 2015-04-18 | reverse complement strand
GACTACCTGCTACACGTTCCGCCGCGCCACCCGGCAGCTCCCGGCGATACGCTTCCGCCGCTCACGCTTCTTCTGGTGTTGCATGGTAGCTCCGGCACCGCGGAGGACATTCGACAGACAACCCAGATGGATTCTCTGGGTGACGCACACGGCTTCGTCATCGCATATCCCGACGGTACCAACGGCGGAGGACTGTTTGCATCCGACTGGAATGGCGGCGCGTGTTGCGGCTACGCGTCCCGGGAAAACGTCGACGACGTCGGTTTCATCTCGGCCCTCGCGACGGAGATCACCAGGAACTTGCCGGTGGACCCGAATCGCATTTACATCGCCGGGTTCTCGAGCGGCGCGATCATGGCGTATCACGCCGCGTGCAGGTTGGCGCCGATGATAGCCGGGATCGCAGTGGTTTCGGGAAGCCTGAAGGACGACAACTGCGTTCCGGGCAGAGCGGTGGGGTTGATCGCCGTTCAGGGCACCGACGACACCGAGGTGCCGTATAACGACATCGCGCTCACGCAGCCGCCTCTGGCCGTGACGGGGATTGCCGCGCAGCTCCCTCCCTCCGTGCAGTTCTGGGTCGCGACGGACGGATGCAATGGCGCAACAGTCAATCTGCAATCGCCCGACGTTACGCTAACGAGCTTCAGCTCCTGCACGGGCGCCAGGGTCGTTCTCTACACGATCCAAGGCGGTTGGCACGAGTGGCCCTCGATCAATTCGGACGCTCCACTGTCCGAGCTCAGTGCCAGCAAGGTCATCGTCCAGTACTTCGAGAGCCAATCGCACCTGTAGCTTACGTCGGGCGCTCAAGCGCATCGCGTAACCACTACTCTGAGGTTTCTCTGCCTTTCAAGGATCTGAAGGTAAAGGTTACGAAGCTGATCCTCGATCAGCGGCTGCTCCTCCTGATCTATTTCTCCGCGGTGCTGATCGTCACCGTCCAGCGCGGGGTGTTCGGATTCCCGAACGACTTTGCGATTTTCCGCGCCTCGTTCTGGAATCTGCTCGCGAACAAAGACCTGTACGTGCTGCGACTCGATCAGGCGCGCGACTACTTCAAGTATTCCCCTTCATTCGCGCTGCTGTTCGCGCCATTCGCGGTCCTCCCATTCGTCGTCGGGCTCTTTTTCTGGGATCTCGTCAACGCGCTGGCGATCTTTTTCGCGCTGAGATTGCTCCTCCCTCGCGAGCACTCGGCGCTCGCGCAGGTGCTCGTGGCCCTGCCGACACTTCGCGCGATCCAATCATCGCAGAGCAACGCCCTCATTGCCGCGCTCATCATCGTTGCCTTCGTGAGCTTCGAGCGGGGCTGGCTGTGGCGCGGCGCAATCGCGATCGCGCTCGGTGCGGTGACCAAGATATTCCCGCTTGCGGCGCTCAGCTTCGCCCTCCCTCGGCCGGATCGAGTGCGGGCGATACTGATTATGGTCCTGACCACGGCAATACTGATTGCGCTGCCGTTGCTGGTAATCTCACCGGGCGCGCTTGCCGCTCTATACCAGTCCTGGGGGGCACTCGAGCGCGGCGAGGCTGGGCTCGTGGGGTCGAGCGCGATGGAGCTTTTTCGCGACGCGGGCATCGCGTGGCCGGCGTGGCCGGTGCAGTTGATCGCAGCTGCGATCCTCCTCGCAGTGCTCATCCTGCGAATGCGCGATTGGAATGACAGGAACCTGCGACTCCAGTTCCTCGGCTTCGTGATGGTTTTCTGCGTCGTGTTCAACCACCGCGCGGAGCGTCAGTCCGCGGTGATCGCGCTGTCCGGAATGGTCATCTGGTACCTCGCCCACCCACGTGCACGCGCCGCGTTGCGAACGGCGTTGTTCGCGATCGTCTACTTCCTCGTTGCGGTGAGCGGCTCGGAGATCGTGCCGGACTCGATCAAGCAAGTCCTCGCACCGCCAACCAGATTCTCGCTTCCACTCACGATCCTCTGGCTAGTGATGCTGGGCGAGCTGGCCCTCGTGCGGAACGATCGACCGCCGATGGCCGAAGCTGGTTAGCGTCACGCCGGAGCGAACTAGCAGGTCTCGAAATTCCCGGGAAGTCAGGACCCTCAGCTCGGTCACTCGCTCCAGCGTGTAGCCGTCGTGCTCGGCGAGCGAGGCATCAGCGTAGCCGGGGTGGGTCATGAGCTCCGTCGTTCCCGCCTGCAATTGCGGAATCAACGCGAACAGTCGTGTCGCGAAGGATTTCCCACCCTGCAATGAGATACCGGCGAAATGAACGGCGCGATCGGCCGCTGCAGTTCCACTGGATAAGCCAGCGCAGATCAGAAGTCCCGTTTTCTTGAGAGTGGCTCGCCAATCGCCCGCATTTACGCGGAGCGACTCGCAGGGAATCCGCACTTGAAAAATTCCTCTGGAGGCGGCCGCGCGGGCGACAACCGATGAGATTGACGGGTGAGCGTGGACGTGTCGATGGCTGTCGAGGTGAGTCGGTGGGAATCCCGCCTCGATCATTCGATCGATCTGCGCCAGGCATTCGCGGGCTATATCCGACGCATCCAGAAGTCCGAGAGATGCCCGTGCGACCAACACGGGCAGCGTGTAGAACTCGCCGGTATCGCGTCGCGTCAGCGACGGCGCGGCGGTAAGGGGACGCCCGACCGTAAAATTCAGGTGAAGGCCGAGTGAGAGGGTGGGGCACAACACCGCACGGTCGAGAGCGTCCGCGAACCCCGGCAGATTGACGATCATGGATGCGGAGGTAACCACCTCCGCTACCGCCGCCTCGATTATTCCGATGTTGACGCCGCGCGAGATTCCGAAGTCGTCGGCGTTGATGATGAGTCGCGTCGGACTAGGCGTAGATCCCACGCGCACCATTTCGGCGGACGCGGACCAGATCCATCAGCATCTCGGCCCCATGCCTGGCAAACGAGATCGTGCTCGGCTCGTCGCTGTAGTAAAAGTCCACCGGCACCTGCTCGATCTTTAAACCGTGCAGGCGCGCGATGAAGAGGCATTCGAGGTCGAACCCGAAGCCGCACAGCGTCTGACGCGAGAAGATCGTCTGTGCCGCAAGGGCAGTGAATCCCTTGAGTCCAGCCTGGGTGTCCAGAATGCCGGGCAGGAGAACTTGCTGCGCCAACCGGTTGAAGAGACGGCTCATCAGGTGTCGGGTGTAGAGATAATGGAAAAACGTCGGGCTCATCACGTAGCGTGATTCGGGCAACACACGACACGCGATCGCCACGTCATTTCCAGCCTCCAGCGCCCGCATGAGCTTGGAGATCTGGCAGCTCGGGTACGCCAGGTCGGAGTCGACGAAAATCCGGTAGGCTCCACTCGCGTGAAGCATCCCCCGCGCGACCGCGTGTCCCTTGCCCTGGTTTATTTCGTTCCTGAGGACGACCGTGAGTGCGTTATCCTCCGCGAAGTCGCAGGCGATTCGCGCGGTCGAGCGCTCGCTGCAGTCGTCGACGATTACTATCTCGGTTTGAAACTGCAGGCTGGTGCGAAACTCCCGCAGGTGGCTGAGGGTCGCCGAAAGCTGGTGGCCACCATTCCAGGTCGGGATGACGATGGACAGGCGGGGGGTGGCCGATTTTGGTACTGCGGTGTGGTAGCGTGCCGGAACAAGAACTTCAACAAAAGCCATAGGTTATGCGTATTAAAGGCTTTTTTCGGCGCAGGCTCAGCCACGGAGGATATCCCGCCTAGCTTACAGCAGCATTACAAGCTCCGCTGTGCGACGAAGAGAACGTCGGCAAAGAAGCGTGGGCCGCAGCGCTGGGCTCCCACTTTAAAGCCGGCACCCTCGAGCAGATTGATCCACCCGGCGGATCCCCTGAAGCTCAGCATATGACCCGCTGACCGAGTGAAACCGATGCCTGTCGCGAGTCGCTCGTAGAACCGATTCGCCGCCGCTCTGATTCCGTCGTCCGAATCGATCTCGCGTACGGCGAGAATCCCGCCCGGGCCGAGGACACGCGCCGCCTCACCGACGAGTAATTCTTGGGTCGCGGGATCGAAATAGTGGAGGATGTCGATCATCGCGATGCCGGTGAGCGACCCCGAAGCGAACGACCAGAGCTTCTCCTTTAGATCGCCGACCTCGAAAACTGGCCTGGTCCCGAGTGGAAGTCTGAGTGCCGCCGCCTCGGCAAGTCGAACGCGATCAGGATCGTGGTCGATGCCGATGATCTCGCGCTCGCGGGAGCCGAGGGATAGCGTGAACGCGAGGAGCCCATGTCCCGACCCGAGATCGGGCACTCTTCCGCGCGCGGGGAGCACGGCTGCTATGCGCTCGTACGGAGTCAGCATCGAGCGTAGCCGGAGGAAGCAGCGGGTCGATAGTGGCGACTCGGCGAAGAGCGAGATGATTTGCGGCATGCCGCCCTCGGGCCAACGTTAAGATCCTGCGACGCCATAATATCGCTGCCGCATCACATGTCGGCAGGCGGTCTTCGGTTGGACGGATCCTCGGCGCTTCCCTACATTGGTCATGTCCCCCGCAGCGTTCCAGAACCCGGCCGCCCCTCGCTCCGTCATTTGACACTCCCAATCCAACGTATCCGCGAAGTCCTCGCGCCGACCTACACCGTCGATCGCGAGCTGGGGCGTGGCGGAATGGCCACGGTCTATCTCGCGCAGGACTCCAAGCACGATCGCGTTGTCGCGCTCAAGGTGTTGCATCCGGAGCTGGCGGCCTCGCTCGGCCCCGACCGGTTCCTCCGTGAGATCAGGGTTGCCGCGCGGCTCAATCATCCGCACATCCTGCCGCTCTTCGATTCAGGTGAGATCGAGGGCCTTCTTTACTACGTGATGCCTTACGTCGAGGGCGAGTCCCTACGGGAGAGACTCGACCGCCAGCAGCAGCTCCCCATCGACGAGGCAATCCACCACGCGCGCTCGATCGCGTCGGCGCTCGACTACGCCCACCGCCAGAACGTCGTGCACCGCGACATCAAACCCGAAAACGTGATGCTGTACGAGGGCGAGTCGATGGTGATGGACTTCGGGATCGCGAAGGCAGTGAGTGCAGCTGGTACGCAGACCGTTACACTGACGCAAACGGGGATGATGGTGGGCACTCCCGCCTACGTGAGCCCGGAGCAGGCGGCAGGCGAGACACAGCTCGATGGGAGAAGCGACCAGTACAGCCTCGGCTGCGTACTCTACGAAATGCTCTCGGGAGAGCGGCCGTTCAACGGAGCGACAGCGCAGGCCATTCTCTCCAAGCGATTCACGGAAACCCCGAAGGCGATCCGCCAGCTTCGGCGGGGCGTGCCGGAGAACGTGGAGCGCGCACTCTTGAAGGCTATGTCCACCGAGATCTCAGCCCGGTACAAGACCGCCGCGATGTTCGCCCAGGCGCTGAGCACGAGCAGTCTGGACACGCCCACTGATACCCAGACGATGCCGCAGCCGGCCGTATCAGCGGCGAAATCCGTGGCGGTGCTCCCTTTTGCCAACATGAGCGCCGACGCGGAAAACGAGTATTTCACCGACGGAATGGCGGAGGAGATCATCAACGCGCTGACGAAGATCCAGTCGCTGAGAGTGGCCTCGCGGACGTCGTCATTCGCGTTCAAGGGAAAGAACGAGGACATCGGTGACATCGGCAGAAAACTCAAGGTCTCAACCGTGCTCGAGGGGAGCGTCCGGAAGATGGGCAACAAGCTGCGCATCACCGCCCAGCTCGTGAACGTCGCCGACGGGTATCACCTCTGGTCGGAGCGCTACGACCGCGAGCTGGAAGATGTCTTCGCGATCCAGGACGATATCTCGCAGGCGATCGTGAAAGCGCTGCGCGTGATTCTCACCGAGGGCGAGAAGAAGGCAATAGAGAAAGCGCGCACCGTGAATGTTCAGGCGTACGACTACTATCTCCGCGGCCGGCAGTACTTCCACCAATGGAGGCGCAAGAGCGTAGAATACGCGCGGCAGATGTTCAATCGCGCGATCGAGATCGATCCGGATTATGCGCTCGCCCACGCGGGGATCGCTGACTCGTGCTCGATGCTGTACACGTACTGGGACGCACGCGAGTTCAACCTACGGCAGGCCGACATCGCCAGCCGCAGGGCGCTGGAGTTGGAGCCCGATCTGGCCGAGGCGCACGTGGCGCGTGGCATCGCGGTATCACTGACCAAGAAATTCGACGAAGCGGAGAAAGAGTTCGAGACGGCGATGCGGCTCGACCCCAAGCTTTACGAGGCGGCGTACTTCTATGGTCGCGGGCTCAAGTCCCAGGGACGGAACGAAGAAGCGGCGAAAATGTTCGAGCGGGCGTCGCTGCTTCGACCGGAGGATTTCCTGGCGCCGAATTTTCTGTCAGCAGTACTTGAGGATATGGGTCTCAAGGCCGAGGCTGATGTAGCCGCCCAGCGGTCCCTCAAGCTCATAGAGGAAAGGCTAGAGCTCAACCCCGACGACGCCCGGGCGACCAATCTCGGCGCCGCGATTCTGGCAAAAGCCGGTGATCGGGACCGGACAATCGATTACATACGCCGCTCGCTGGCGATCGATCCTGAGGATTCAGGGATGTTGTACAACATTGCCTGTGCCTACGCGCTGCTCGGGATGTCCGAAGAGGCGCTTTCGAGCCTGGAGACCTCAGTCGACAAAGGATTTGGCCACAAGGAGTGGCTGGAGCACGACAGCGATCTAGCTTCGATTCGCGCAACGCCGCGATTCCAGGCTATTACGCAGGCGATGTAGCCAAGGCGATCAGGGTCGCGACGACTGACGACACCGGCACTGCACCGCTAGCTCACGTGCGGCGCGAATGCTACGCCTTGCAGCGATGGCTCAGGGCGGGATATTCTATCTCCTTCATCAAGTTGACATCCGACCCATCGCATGCATCACATGGCGCAGCGCATTTCGCAGTGAATTTCCGCTCGCTCCTGCATGTGCTCCTCGCAGCCAGCTCGGCCCTCGTCGCACCCTGTCTTGGTGCGCAAGATTCTCACAGCGATAGCATTCGCATCACCCGCTCGTGGGTCACGAAACATGACGCCGTCGCGGGCGCTCTTGCCGTCCTTGCGACAGTGGCCATAGCGCCTCTCGACGCCCGGACTGCGAGGGTACTGCAGGAGAAGCGCCTCCAGGGAAGCGACGATCTACAACATACCGCGCGCGATTTCGCATTCCTTGGCGGGCCAGGTCCATTCGTCATTGGCGCAGGTCTGTATGCCGCCGGTCGCCTGACACGAATGCCGCGGCTGGCAAGTGGTGCGCTTCACATGACGGAAGCGGTTCTCCTTGCCGCCAGCATCACTGGCTTGGGGAAGGGGATCTCCGGCCGAGCACTCCCGTCCGTGAATGACAGTAACCCGGAGAACTTTCAGTTTGGCCGCGGCTTTCATGATGGGAATGGACCGTTCGTTTCGTTCCCGTCGGGGCACGCCGCTGCAAGCTTCGCGATGGCCGCAGCGCTCACGAGCGAAGCCGACCTATGGCGCCCGGGAATGGCTCGCATCGTCGGTCCCATCGCTTATGGGACTGCCGGGCTCGTCGGACTCGCCCGTATGTACCAAAATGATCATTGGGCAAGCGATCTTCCCCTCGCGATGGCGATAGGAACATGGAGCGGCCTCACCGTAGTTGCCCGATCCCATCCGAAATACGTCAAGCGATCAGACACGCGGACCAGCGTTCACACAGTGCTGGTCGAGATGCTCCGGTCGACAACAGTCGTGCCGGTCGCGGCTGGGGGAGGCCACGGTGCAGGCCTGGCGTGGTCGATACCGCTGGAGCTGGGTAGCCGCTCTCACGGCCAGTAACCGATCCTCAACCGTCCGCGACGGCGCGCTGATCGCCGCCATCGCGGCATTCAGCTTCATCCCCTGGCTGGGACGACTGCATCTTTTTGACTGGGACGAAATCAATTTCGCCGAAGCTGCGCGCGAGATGCTCGTCACGGGCGATTATCGGCGGGTGCAGATCGGATTCCAGCCGTTCGCCGAGAAGCCGCCGCTCTTTATGTGGGTTCAGGCGTTGTCGATGCGGATCTTTGGCGTCGGAGAATTCGCGGCGCGCCTCCCGAATGCGATCGTGGGGATCATCACGCTCGTCGGCATCTATCTCCTCGGGCGGCGGCTCGTCGATCGCCGGTTTGGACTGTGGTGGGCGCTTGCGTTTGGCGGATCGCTCCTGCCGAACCTGTACTTCCGCTCCGGAATCATCGACCCGTTTTTCAATCTCCTGATCTTTGCGGGAATCGTCGCGCTCTTTGAGTTTGAGCATCAGCGGCAGACACATGGACTCTCACCGTGGGCTTTGCTTCTCATTGCGGGCATCAGCATCGGACTGGCTGTAATGACCAAAGGTCCGGTCGGGCTCCTGCTCCCGGGTCTCACGTGGGTGGTGGTCTGGGTTGTCCGGAGAAAAAGTATGGCCGTGCCGATAGCTCCAATGATCGTCTGGGCAATTGTCGCCGTGATCGTGGCGGCACCTTGGTACGTAATGGTTGCGCAACAGGGCGCGAGCACGCATGGCTTCATTGGCGACTTCGTCGCGCGTCAGCTCGAGCTTCTCCGCACGGGCGTGGCCGGGCACACCGGCCCGTGGTACTTCCACTTCATCGTACTCGCGCTGGGATGCTTTCCTGCGTCCGTATTCGCGGTCTCGGCATTGGGCAGATTCGTGGAGGACCCGCCGAAAGTGCGTGACTTCCGACTCTGGATGATCTCGCTCCTCATTGTCGTGTTGGTGGTGTTCTCTCTCGTGCAGACGAAGATCGTCCACTACTCGTCGCTCGCGTACTTTCCCATCACTTTTCTGGCGGCGCTCGCGCTCACCGATGTCGAACGGACGTGGTGGCCGCGCTACTCGACTCCCGCAGCCATCGCGATCGGGCTCGTATGGGCCGTCGTGTATCTCGCCTTGCCTGTTGTCGGGCTCATGATCGCGCACGACCAGGTCGATCCGATGCGCGTCACACCTGACCCGTTCGTTCGAGCGGTGCTGGCCGTTCCAGTAGGATGGTCTCTCCTCGATCTCGTCGTCGGTGGAGCGTATCTGGCCGCGATTGTAGTCGCGCTCATAGTCCTGCGAAGGCGGAAAGATGAGAAGCGGTTCGCCATCATCCTTTTCGCCGCGACGGCGATAATTGTCCCGCTCGCGGTCGCCAAGATTGCGCCCAAGGTCGAGCGGTACACGCAGGCAGCTCCAATCGCTTTCTACGAATCTCTGCGTGGTTGCGACTGCTACACAGCGCCGCTCGGGTTCAAGAGCTACGCCCACCTGTTCTACGCGCGAGTATCGCCCGAAAACTCGGCACGGGCAGCTCGAGTCGCACCCGAGCATTTCGAGGAATGGCTGCTGTCCGGTCCGATTGACAGGCCAGCATATTTCGTCAGCAAGCTCGATAGGGCTGATCGATGGCGTTCGCGGCCCGGGCTTCAAGTAATTGGAGAGCGGAATGGATTCGTCTTTTTCCGACGCGAAGCTCCCGTGCACACTCTGCTCCCCGATGCCGTCGTCCCGCCGCGATAGTGGGAGCGTTGCCGCCGTTATTTTCGACGTCGACGGAACGCTCTATCGCCAGTCGACTCTGCGGCGCGCGATGCTGTTCCGTCTTGTGCGCGCGCACATACTCCATCCTCTTGAAGCGGTTGCGACATTCCGGATTCTGTGGTCATACCGCGGTGCGCACGAACAGCTGCGGAATGATCGGCTGCGAAGCGACCGGCTCCGCGCTGACGCCTCGGCGGAACCAGCGGGCGCGATGCTTGGGGAACGGCAACTGATCCTCGCGGCGCGTCGCTCGGGATATCCAGTCGCTGCGGTCAGGCGGACAATCGAAGGTTGGATAGAACGGTCTCCTTTAGATCTGATGTTGGCGGTGCGTTGGCCCGGCGTAGTGGAATGTCTACAAAAACTCCGCGGTGCCGGGATCCGCATCGGTGCATTGTCCGATTATCCAGCGACCGCTAAGCTGACCGCGATGGGTCTCTCGGCGCTTTTCGATGTGGTCGTGTGCGCGCAGGACTCTGATGTAGGGAGACTGAAACCCGATCCGGCGGGACTTCGGATAATGATCGCACGTCTCGAGGTACGAGCGGATCAGGCAGTGTATGTCGGTGATCGGCCTGAACTCGACGCTGGCGCGGCCAGCGCCGCCGGAATGCGTTGTTACATCATCAATCGCGCGGGATCACACGGTTCCGGGTGGACGGGAGTGGGCGACTACGACGAGCTGGGGCGCCTTCTCGCCAACGATGCCGTCTAGTCATTCGACAATCCGCGGTCTCGTCGAGATCGCGCGCGTGGATCACTGGTTCAAGAATGTGTTCGTGCTGCCCGGCGTCGTCGTTGCCCTGGGCTTTGCTCCCCTCCGCGCCGACGCCTCGACCGTCGAAGCTTTTCTCATCCGCGTCGTTCTCGGGCTCCTGGCCGTGTGCCTGGTCGCATCGAGCAACTACGTCCTCAATGAGATCCTGGACGCATCGTTCGATCGCCACCATCCCGAGAAGAGTCAGCGTGCGGTACCGTCGGGCAGGGTCAGCGTTCGGCTCGCGTACCTGGAGTGGTTGGTGCTCGCCGCAATCGGAATTGGTGTGGGC
>WNFA01005580.1_pt1 | contig 10519 bp, 9 predicted proteins | sample 5400481 | NCBI WGS metagenome assembly WNFA01 (sample SAMN13153340, study PRJNA577476) | soil metagenome | isolation source: 120 cm saprolite under Douglas fir tree site 2 hole 1 replicate 2 | place: USA:California | collected 2015-04-18 | reverse complement strand
CCAGGAGACGATGAGACAATTCTCAAAGCCATCGTCGCTGGAGCCAAGGGCTACGTCGATGACGCAGCCTCGCCTGCCGAATTTGTACAAGCTGTCCGAGTCGTGAGCCAGGGTTCGCTCTGGGCACCCCGGCGTGTGTTATCGATGTTGATCGAACGCTTAAGTTCCGCTTCGGCTCGTACTCTCCCCGCCAGACGTGCCACCTTTACCGACCGGCAGAAGGAAGTCCTGGAATTGCTGGTCGCCGGGCGCTCAAACAAGGAAATCGGATATCCTCTCGGCATTGGGGAGCGTACAGTGAAAGCCCATGTGGCCAAGCTGATGGGGAAAGTCGGCGTGCAGAATCGTACCGCGCTCACGGTACACGCCCTTACACACTCGCTAGTTATCGCAAAGTCGAGGTAGAGCACAGTCGGTACACACTGCGGTGTTTCCGGCAATCACCCCGAAATGCTGCTCTTCCCTGATACGCAGCTCAACCGACGGAAAGCCAACTTCTATTCATAGTAGCAACGCCTTGCCCGTTCACGAAGCCTGCCAATAAGCCCTTTCTTGCGAATCTCCGCAACGGGAAGCTCAATCTTCGGTCCCTTCGCAGCAATCAGTCTTGTTCGAGATTTCCTAGGCCACGCTGTTTGTTTCGATTCGGAATTCAATGACTCCGCGCATCGGGCAATTGCTGCCCGCGGGTACCGTTGGCATCTCTTGGCCCGGTTGCCGGAGGCGGGTATTTCCCAATCATTCCTGGTGCTGAACGCATAGAAAATTGGCAGAGCGAGAACGATCCTTGTAGCGCGCAGGAATCCCCGCGAAACATGGCCCAGGTACTCGTTGACCCAGCGAAGAAGCGGGCAGAGCTAATCATCTTCCCGGCAGTCTTCTTTCCAATTCTTGTCTTTCTTAGACTAGCATTTTTTGCCGCCGGAGGGACTCACGCACTTCTTCTCATCCTTGTCGAAGATCAGGATAGCCGCTACAGTTGCTGCCGACGCGGCACCTAGGATAGCTAAAGTCTTTCCAGAAATCGCGTGACCGCCGCTTGCACCTGGAGCCGCACCACCCTTCTTCTTGTGGCTGGTTTGTTGGCCTTCCTGAGTCGTCGAGGTTTGCTGCCCGTCACTCACGGCAACACTTCCCTCCCGCGCGGCAACAACTACGGAATCCTCATCCTCCGCGACTTCAAATTTCGATAAAGTCTGGGCCGTCGGCGTAATGGTTAGACCATACGCCATCGCGAACATCCCCGCCGAGGTGGCGATCGCCACTCCTCCCTGAGTGAGTTCCACCGCGTTGCCCAGAAATTTGACAGACGCGCTCGGCATCACCAAAACCGACGATCCTTGCGCGATGATGTTGGCCACGGAGTCGGCGTCGGTCCGTATGGAGTCGCCCGAGAATAAGGTCGTGATTTTTCGGCTGTCAGCGCCGTTCACTTGCACCTTCCCACTTGCGTACAACACCGCCGCGGGCCCGCTGGAACCATCCACACCCAACGTGGCGCAAGCACATGAGAACAGAAGGATGAGACTCAGCAGCTGACGACAGATTTTCATCCGGGACGTGTCCTAGTTCTTCCAGCATAGGGCCTGAATTTTCCTTCGCCAATGGCATATTTGGTCCTCGTGGGGCGCCGGCGCGCGTTCGGATGAAGGGATCGTTCGAGCGCATGATGAGCCAGTGGCCTAACAGCGTCATTTGGGCCCGAGTGCATCATTCCGGCTAAACGACCCTGAGTGCTCCCACAATGGAAATCACGTACTCCGCACGACAGTATGACGTTACCGACGTAACCGGCCAGCAGACCGAAAACGGGATTTCCCGGATAGAATGCAAGAGAACTTCCCTTCCCCAAAAAGCAAGAAACTCTAGTCAAAAATTCCAAATGGAGACACCGTGTGAAGACGGCATCGCTGGTACTGGTCGTGTGCTCTCTTACGTTGTGGGTCGCCTGTGGCAGTAAAGGGGGCGGCTCCGCGTCCTTTTCTTCTGCTGCGTCGCTTTCGTCGCTGCAGGTGACGCCCGCTGCCGGGTCAATCGCCACCGGAGCGACTCAGCAGTTTACTGCGACAGGAAAATTTTCTGACGGCAGCAGCAAAGACGTGACTAGTTCTGTGCAGTGGAGCTCTACAGCCGCGACCGTCGCGTCGGTGAGCAGTAACGGTCTGGCCACCGGCGTGGCAGCGGGTGTAGTGACAGTTACGGCTCAATCTGGAACCGTCAAGGGTACAGCAAGCCTCACTATCACAAGTGTGTTGCAACAACCGTCGCTTGTTTCTCTGCAGGTGATGCCGAGTAACGTCTCCATTGCCGTCGCAGCCACGCAGCAGTTCACAGTGAAGGGGACCTTTTCCGACAACAGCACCAAAGATATGACTAGCTCGGTGACTTGGAGTTCTTCCGACTCGACCTTCGCAACGATCAATGGTGCCGGTCTGGCCACGGGTGTGGCCGTCGGCGTATTGACCGTTACCGCTCAATCGGGAAGTGTTCAGGGAACCGCCAATCTCACGGTCACCAACGCTGCTGCCAACCTGGCTTCACTTACTTTGTCTCCACTGGCTTCCTCGATACCGGTCAACACGACCCAGCAATTTACCGCCACCGGCAGCTACAGTGACGGAAGCAGTCGCGATCTCACCGCCCTGGTCAGCTGGAGTTCCTCAGCAACTGCGAACGCGACCATCGATGCGAACGGGCTAGCAACTAGTGTCGCCGCGGGCTCGACCACAATCACCGCGACGCTCGGCAGCGTCACACAAAGCACCACCCTTACGATCACCACCCCGACCATCACTGCCATTTCCATCACGCCCGATGGCCTCACGCTCGGCGTTGGCATCAACCAGCAATACACAGTGACAGCGACATACAGCGACGGGTCCACTCAGGATCTCGTCACTGGCGTAACTTGGAGCTCGTCATCGGCAGCGACCGCCACCGTTAACAATTCCGGACTGGCCACCACCGTGGCGGCGGGGAGCACGACGCTTACCGCGACCCTAGGATCGCTGACTGACACTACGACGCTGACGGTCGTGCCGGCAAATTTGATCTCAATCGAAGTAAGTCCCGCAGCGGCATCGATTTCTGTCGGAACTGCGTCGATCGCAGCTGGGACAACTCAGCAATTCACCGCGACCGGAACCTTTGACGATGGCAGCACGCAAGTATTGACTTCAGTGGCATGGGCCTCATCCGCGTCGACCATCGCAACCATCAGCTCTGCCGGCCTGGCCAGCGGGGTTGGCGTCGGTTCGTCAACCATCAGCGCGAAGTCCGGCTCCGTCACCGGGACCGCTACTCTGACCGTAACTGGCGCGACCCTGCTCTCGATCGCAGTCACGCCTCCTAGCTCGAGCATGGCGGTGGGAACCACCAGACAGTTCACCGCCACCGGCACTTTCAGCGACAGCAGCACCCAGGACATCACCGCCTCGGTTCTTTGGAGTTCCTCGAGTGCGGCAGCTGCGACGATCAACAATCAGGGAGTGGTTATCAGCGTTGCCACCGGGACGACCACAATCACGGCCGATTTGGGTTCAGTTAGCGGCTCTACCGACTTGACTGTTTCGACTGCGCACCTGGTGTCGATCGCCATCACCCCAAGCAATCCCACGATTGCCAAGGGCACGTCTCTAAAGTTCACTGTCACGGGTACATTCAGTGACGCCAGCACTGCCACCAATCTGAGTGGTGTCAGCTGGAAATCAAACCACCCGAATATCGCTCAGGTCCGAAGCTCCGGATTGGCTCACGGCAAGAAGGCCGGATCGGTGACCATCACCGCCACGGTTTCCGGAGTCCCTCCGGCAACAACTACCCTGACGGTCTTCAGTGGCACCCTGACCGCGATCGCAATTACGCCAGCCGCCCCGACAGTGACCAAAGGAAGCACCCAGCAGTTCACGGCGAACGGCACGTTCAGCGGCAGCGTAACACCACAGGACATCACTCTCACCACTCACTGGAGCTCGTCTTCGTCCAGCGTGGCAACCATCGCAAATGGCCCCAATGGGGGAGGTTTGGCAACCACGACCGGTGTAGGCACCACCAACATTGGCGCCACCTCTGGAGGAGTGACCGCGGCCCCGCCCGCTACTTTGACCGTCCAATAGGCGAGCGCCGAGGAGTTACGGAAAGGGCTGACTTGCGTTGGCAGCGCGGGTCAGCTCTTAGCCGTTTTCCGAAAGACTCGCCCGCGTCAGGCTATGGTTTCAACCGTACCGAAAGTGCTGAAAGCAACGGACTGCCGAGAAACCGACTAAGTCTGGCAACTTCTTCCTGTAAGTTCTTTCGATGCCTGCACAAGGCCACCCTATCGCGATGACCAGAACATGGCCAGACGCGAACTTGTGATAGCGGGAGCTCGCTGCAAATATCCGGTGCAAGCGTAGCATTGACTCTCGACTCTCAAACAAGTCGTGCAGCCAAAAGGCGAATTTGGGAAAAAATCTTCCGAAAATGAAGGGCCTGGTGCTCACTGCAAAAGCCGCAATGTTGGAGGTTGCTCGATACGCAAGTCCGTTCCCTGTCGCGTGCCTCGTAGATTTCGTGCGCGCATAGACGCGCTTCCGTCTCACGGCAAAACTCGCTTCATGGTCCTTCAATTTGCCACTTTCAAACTTTATCAAAAAATCCCGGGACCGCTCAGATTGACTCCTTATCACCTTGCCGACTGCGCAGTTTTTTGTGGTGGACCTGCAGATTCTGTTTGGACCCGCGGACTTGGCATGTCCAATTGTCTCTTCCAATACGTGGCGCCACAGTTTTATTCCCCGGCATCCAGCCGGAGCCGGGGTCGTTTGGGCCGAATGTCCGATTTTCAAAAGGGGTTCTTCCACAGAGGTTATGAGAAAACTAGTTGCCTGTGAAGGATGCGAGTTGCTATAGTCGGTCACCACTCAGGTTTGCCATCGTTTGCCATCGTGAGAATTTGAAATTTGGAGTCAGCTTCGCAATGCGTTCGCTCCCAGTGGAGGAGAGATGTCGCTAAAATGGCTCGCAGTCGCACTGTTGATGGCCCTTACTACCTTCGTTGCACGGGCAACGGCGCAGGATATGGAGGAAGATTGGGAGCTGTCTGGACTCATTGGACGTACCTTCATCAGCAATCAAGGCATCAAGGGAGACGGCGAGGTCCGGTTTGGGAAGGGACTCACCTTCGAAGTGAATTACGCAGCCCGCATGCTGGACCGACGCTTCTGGTCGCTGTACCTGGAATTTCCGGTCGCAGTCAACCTGGACGAAGACCTGAATGCCGATTCGCCCCAGGTACCAAAGCAATTTCGGTCTTACTTTGTGACTCCCGCTGCGCGATTCCACATTTTCTCAAATGCCGCAATATCTCCTTGGGTCAGCCTTGGCGGAGGGCTCGGCCATTTCAGTGAGAGTTCAAACTTGACTAACCGTGGTAAAACCGGAACGACGACCGGGGTTTTTCAGGCGGGCGTGGGGATGGACGTGAAGCCCTTCAAGAATGTCGGCTTTCGGTTAGAAACGCGAGATTTCTGGTCAGGCGTGCCACAGCTCAACGTGAATACAGGCAAGAGCCGACAGCACAATATTTTTGTCGCGGGCGGCATCGTCTTGCACTTCTAAGCAAAATCAGCTAGGTGGAACGGGACTGCGCGGGCGATCAACCGCCGCCCACCCGTGCGCAACCGGCGCGTCGAGCCTTGAGGAGGCGCTCGAGCGGCTCTCTCCCCGCGGTCTTTTGGCCGAGTCTCCTCGTAAATACGCATCGCACGCTGCGGGAGGGTCTTCGTCTTTTTCGGACGCGACCTGGCGATCGCTCGAAGTTACCGGACGGCTTTCGCCACAGACATTTTTGAAACTTTCTTTGGCGGTGCGACCTTCTACTACCTCTTCTGCTTCGTTTCGACTGACCCTGCGCAGACATCATCGGGTGGAGTTTATGGCATCAAGCCGCGCCGGATAGTCGCACGTTCAAGAGAGCGTTGGTTCGGTCACTGCTGGGCTCGCATACGAAACCTGCACGTTCGTACCACGCGGTTACACACAGTGTACGATTGTCTTTATCATAAGTTCTCTACGCCGAAATGAGGTTTCGAGCGCGCACGAAGCCTCTGATTTCAATGAGATACGCTTCAGGGCCGGTGCTGCTTGGCACCGCGATCCTGCATCCAATTGACATGGAGGGTTGAGGGCCATGCGCACTATGAATGGAATAGTCACCGCTTTTCTTCTGCTCTCTCTCCGTGTTATGGCACAGCAGCCCGCGCATCCGTCACCGCCTGCGGCATCGGAGACATCGCAATCAGCCCAGCCTGCCGTAACGGAACCCGTGTTGCAGACGTCTCCGCCGACACAGCCTACACTCACGCAGCCGAATTCGAATGCGCAAGCTGCTCCCACGACCATGGATCAGGTCGTGGATCGCTTCATTGAGCGTGAGCACAAATTGATAAATCTGCTCGAGGATCGTACTCCGATAGTCGAGACCTACCTGCAGAATGTGACACCAGACGTGGAGCTTGGCCCAGTCCCGAAAAATGACCGTTACTTTCTGGGTCGAATGGATCTTAGCAAATCGATCGATCGTAAAGACTACATGAAGGAACAAAGCATGGAGAAGCGCCTGCTTGGCGGGTTCACCAAATACTTCAAGGTGCAGTATCAGCCACTGGGATTCTCATGGATGATCTTTGCCGATCGAGATGATTTCGACCGCCAGCATTATGATTTCAGGTACAACCATCGTGAGTTTCTGGGAGAGGTGCGCTGCCTGGTGTTTGACGTGACGCCGAGGAAGGATGCAGGCAAGGGCCGTTTTATTGGCCGCATCTGGGTAGAAGACCAGGATTTCAGCATTGTCCGGCTGAACGGCACCTACGCGCCGCGCCCGAGAAATGGCTACTTCTTCCACATGGATAGCTGGCGTTTGAACCTTGTCCCGGGATACTGGGTGCCGGCTTACATCTACAGTGAAGAGGGTGACTTTCGCGCCGGTGCCAAGAACAATATCGCGTTCAAAGCTCAAACCCGCCTCTGGGCCTACAACCTCAAGAAGAGCGCGAGAGAAGACGAGCTTACGCAGGTGCTGGTGGATTCGACCGTAAAGGACGAAAGCCCCACGGCACAGGACGCCCCGCCGCTCCAGGCCGAGCACCAATGGCAGCAACAGGCGGCAGACAACGTGTTGGAACGCCTGCAACGCGCCGGACTGGCGGCCCCGGAGGGAGATGTAGACAAGGTCTTGCAGACCGTAGTCAACAATCTGCAAATCACTAACAGCATCGAATTGCCGCGCCCTGTACGCACACGCGTGCTGCTTACAACTCCCTTTGAGACGTTCAGCGTGGGTAATACGATCGTGGTCAGCCGTGGGCTGATTGACGTGTTACCTGATGAGGCCAGTCTGGCCATGATGCTTGCGCACGAACTGGCCCACATCGTGCTCGGACACAACCTATACAACCAATACGCCTTCAACGACCGCATGTTTTTCTCCGATGAGTCCACATACTCGAATCTCGGCTTTAGGCACAGTCCTGCGGAAGAAGCTGCAGCCGACAAGAAGGCGATCGAGCTGTTGAAAAATTCGCCTTACGCCCAGAAGCTGGACAGTGCCGGGTTGTTTCTGAAGGCGTTACAGACATGGGCTCCGCACCTTCCCGCTCTGCTGACGGCGCACCTTGGCAACAACATATCCGAGAAAGGCACAGTCACACGTATGTCTGCGCTGCTTGATTCTGCGCCGACTTTGGACATGAACAAACTGGACCAGGTCGCCGCGTTACCGCTCGGCGGCCGGATAAAAATGAACGCATGGGATGATCGCGTGGAATTGATCAAGTCACAGCCAGTTGCACTGACTTCGGCCCGCGACAAGATGCCCTTCGAAGTGACACCGTTCTTCCCGCACTTGGGCCGCATAGACAACGGAAATACCAGCAGCACCGTGGGCCAACGCTGATTCAGGTCTATTCACTCGTGCTCGGCCGCCGGCCCCGCGCCAATCAACTCACGCGCTCTGCTGCGCAATCGGCTCAAATAGCAGTGGTTGCTTAATCTGTGTCAGGCCAGCAATCGCGTTCCTGCCCGGCTGAGCGGCAAGATGGAAATTCGCGCTGTAATAGCGCTGTGCTGTTTTTTGCCGCAGTGCATGTCACGCTTCCGGATACTCTTCGTGCCCTGGAAGGCTTTCGCGTAACCTCAGGCTATTTCGGCCAATCGGTGATGGCCGCCGCAATGGAAGCTCATAGGATTGAAAGGCGAACAAAGTGGAAGGCCTGCGCAGGCCTTGTGGCGGGACTGTTTGTCCTGGCATTCGCTGCGGTATCGGGCCGATTCCTGGTCGTGGACCTTCCGCGCAAATCCGATGTCATCGTAGTTCTCGCCGGAGAAACGTACCGACGCCCAGCGCGCGCTTTCGAGTTGCTCAACAGCGGTTACGCGTCGAGGCTGATCCTCGATGTCCCTGCGGATTCCAGAATCTACCAGTGGACACAACCGGAACTAGCGGAGAAATATATCCGGAGTCTGCCGGAAAGCAATTCGATCACTATCTGCGCGATTCATGGCCTCTCAACGAAGGAAGAGGCTGGTGAGGCAGGCCGCTGTCTTGAGAGGGTTGGCGGGAGAAGCATTCTCCTCGTAACCTCTGATTACCACACCCGCAGGGCGCTCAGCATCTTCAGCAGAGAAGCGCCGACTCACGAATACCGCATCGCGGCCGCCAACGATCCGCGCGAGTTTGGGATCCAATGGTGGCGACGCCGCGAGTGGGCTAAGACGAACTTCAACGAGTGGCTACGGCTGGCGTGGTGGGAACTGATCGACCGCTGGCGGTAACCAACCAGCCTACCCGTATTCTGAAAATCGACCGTCATGTCAAAGTCGTTTGCGTTTTACGCGGCCCGGACCGAAGCCAGGGACGGCATTTCGATCCGCACGAGATCGCTGTGGACAAGAACAATTCCATCTTTACAGCAGAAGTTCTGGGCTGGCACGTCCAGAAGTTTCGCTTGAAGTAGTGGGCGAGACCGAGATTCTGCCGACCAACCAGAAGCGTGGCCTGAACGGGATGGCTTGGTCGGAGAGCGCATTTAAACTTCGAATGAGCAGCTTCTAGGCGCGTTTTGAGAGATACCCACAGAATACATTCGATGAAAAACCGCAAGCATTGCAAGTGGAAGGGAGAACCAGTCCTGCTTTCGCCCAGACCGATGTTGCCGTCGCACAATTTCCGGGCAATGGCTTGTGAATAGCCCCGCACTCGCCTCAAAGCAAAGCACAGAAGATTATCTTGACCCCGGATGAGGAGAACATGTAGACACTTTGGCGGGTGCGCGACTCGCTGTACCCCCGACGAGCAATCTTTGTATGCGGGTTGTTAGACCAGCCGGAGGCGTGCAAATGAGATGGCCACTTCCACGACCAGTGTATTTGACCCTGGAGAACGACGACGGCGACCTTAAGCCACTTGGAGTGGAGGAGTTACTACGCCCCGTGCTTGAGCGCGCCTTATTCGCTACGAAGGCCATGGGCGCAGCGATAGCCTTGCGCGGAGGCACGGAAATGGTTTGCATGGCCACACAGGGGACTGCTCCCGATCTCGGGATGCGTTTAGACCAAAAATTCGGGTTTTCCGGAATGTGTGTGAGGAGAGGCCGGATTCTATTCTGCGACGACGCGGAGACGGATCCACGAGTTGATCGTGCGGCCTGCCAGCGGCTTGGCGCTCGATCCATAATCGCGGTGCCGTTGCTTGATCGCGGGAAGGCGGTCGGCATATTGGAGGTGTTTTCTGGCACCGCACATGCGTTCGACGACAATGACATTCGCCACTTAGATCTGCTGGCGAAAATGACAGTCGAGGCCACGGCCGATGTGCGACCTGCGGACGCGGCCGAGTCGGCTCCGATATAGTGCGGTCTGAGATCACTTAAGGTTGGTAATCTGGGTACAAGGCAGCTATGGGCAAAAGCATAAGCGCTGAAAAAGCCAGTGCGATTAGCTCAGGCCTGCCTATGGTTAAGTGGAAATCGCCCTGAATGGAAAAACTTAACCGCCTAGTCTGGGCAGCGGGAATGTTCTTCAGCGCCTTCGGGGTGCGCGTCGGAGTGAGGGCGAGTGCAGAGAACTTGCTCGAACCGCTCGCCAGTCATCTTCCAGTGGGATGGAAACCAGAGATTACGGGCGCGGTCGAGCGGCTATATTCCGTTATTGGAGGCAGCATCGGTCCGCGACCTTCTGTGCGACGATTCAGTTTCTTGTATGGCGATGCTCAACAGCTGGCTCGAACCATGAATCTGGAAGAGCTGTATGAGGCGCTAGAGTCGGATATGGATTTCTACCTTGCTCAAGCTGCGCGGCAGAAATTGTTCGTGCATGCCGGGGTGGTGGCTTGGAAAGGCCGGGCCATCGTAATTCCGGGACGAAGCCAGAGCGGGAAGACTACTCTGGTGAGGGCCTTCTTACAGGCAGGCGCGAGTTACTACTCAGACGAGTACGCAGTTTTCGATCGACGCGGCAGGGTGTATCCATTTCCTCGCCC
>WNFA01007717.1_pt1 | contig 10522 bp, 14 predicted proteins | sample 5400481 | NCBI WGS metagenome assembly WNFA01 (sample SAMN13153340, study PRJNA577476) | soil metagenome | isolation source: 120 cm saprolite under Douglas fir tree site 2 hole 1 replicate 2 | place: USA:California | collected 2015-04-18 | reverse complement strand
CAGCGCCTCCTGGTTCGAGATCGAGTGATAGACCGCCACCCAATACGCCTTTGCCATTCTGGTCCCCGTTGTCACTGTCCGCTTGCCCTGCGCGAGCGCGGGGCGCAGCCTAGCAGACGCGCGCCGCGAAGACAGGGCGTTCGGTGGCGAGCAGGGCCGCACCGATCGCATGAAGGATATCCATGCCCGAGCCGCAGCTCACCGTCTGGTACAACACGCGCTGCCCGGTGTGCGACGCCGGCATCGATCGCCAGCGCAACAAGCTTTTGGCCGCCGTGCAGGCGGGCACGATCGCTTTCCGCGACATCAATCTCGAGCCGCAGGCGCTCGCGGCGCATGGCGCTTCGCTCGAGGACATCCGGCGGCGCCTCCATGCGACGGATGAATCCGGGCGCCTCCTGGTCGGGGCCGACGTCGCCATCGCGATCTGGCAGCTCACGCCGGGCGAGCGCTGGCTCGCCGCGCTGACGGGCAATGCCGTCATGCGGCCGGTCACGCGCTTCGTCTATGATCGTTTCGCCGACCTGCTCTACGCCTGGAACCGGCGCAAGGGACATTGGTGAGGAACAAGCCAGGTCACCGGCTCGTTTCAACGGTGAGCCGAAGGAGGCCTCCATGAAGCAGACCAGGATCGACAATCGAATCATCGACCGGATGACCGAGCGCGACCGCCCGACCGAGGACGATCTCGCGCAGACGCGACTCGGCGGGCCGCGCGGCGCGCCGGAACTCGCCCCGGCGAAGATGACGCCGCAACGCCGGAAGAAGACGCCGAACAATATCGACCCCGGGCACACGGCCTAGCCGACATTCCGCGTTTGCGGAACCAGTTCCGTTGCGGAACTGTGGCAATATTGGTTCCCCGTGATCCAGGAGAAGGCCTCGGCCCGTGCGGCCGGGGCTTTCTCTTTTTTGCGGCGCGGGCGCGCCTCAGAACGGCGGGGCCTCCGCCAGTCGTTCGGCCGCCTTGACGGCGGCCTTGCGCAACGGGTCGATGCGGCACTGCTCGCGGCCGGAGACGAGCCCGATAGCGAAGACCCGCTCGGGCCGCGGTCGTTTGGCGACCAGCTCGCGCGCCAGCTTCTGGTGAACCGAAATGTCGTTGAGCGCGCCCAGCGAATCCTGCAGCTCCTCGAGCAGCCGCTCGAAGCGGCCGATCCGCTTGCTTTCCTTGCGCGCGACGAAGAGACTCTCGAAAAATTCGATGGCATAGCGCAGCTTCTTCATGGCGATGCGCAGCTTGTGGCGCCGCTCGCCGTCGAGCTCTGCGAGCTTCCTGGACCGCCGCATGACTTTCTTGGCGCGGCGGGCGATTTCCTCGCGCGCAAAATCCTTCACGTTGCGTTCGCGCCGCGCCTTGACCAATTCGTCTCCGCCGCTGGTCCAGTCTCCCGCTTCGAGCCAGCTCAGCGTGTCGAGCACGAGCGCGCGATAGCGGGCGGATTCCACCGCCTTCCTGGCGCGCTCGAATGCTTCCTCGCGCTGTCGCTCCAGGTCGCGCTGCAGATCCAGCAATCCGCGCTTGGGCGGCAGCGTCCGCTCCAACGGCTTGATGTTGCCGGTGACATAGACGTCGAGGTCGCGCGCGCGGCCGAGCTCGCCGGTCAGCCATTTGAGCGCGGCCTTTATTTTCTCGGTCTGCGGGTCGGCGAGCAGCCCCGAGAACACCGAGATCGCGGCGCGCAGGCGGCGCAGCCCGACCCGCATCTGGTGCACGCCTTCCGAATCGTGCGCCCTCACCGCCGGCTCGTTGGCGGCCAGATGGTGCAGGCAGGCACGGGCGATGGCGCGAAATGCGTCCGCCGTCGTCTCGTCCGGCGCGAGCTTGATCTTCTCCGCCGGAACCGCGGCGACGGATCGGTCCTCGAGGAGATCGTATCCGCGGTCGGCCTTGCTGCGGACGGCGAGACGAGCGGGCACTTGTTCCACGATCTTGTGCGCAAGCTTGAGCAGCTCGTCCGGCTTGCCGCGTTTGAGCTCCAGCTCGACCTCGCTGATGGGTGCCGACTTGCGGCCGAGGCGGACGTCTCCCCGATCGAGCGTGAGCTCGATGCGGCTGCCGCCCACCTTCAGCGGAACGACCGTGCGGCGCACGCGCGTCTCGAAGAGCGGCTCGAGCTTGTGCACGAGCTTCTTGGTCAGCAGCGCGCGGAGCGGGGTGTGCCGGATAGCGCGCAAGTCCGGCGTATCGCGGTTGATCGGCTTTTCCCATTCGTCCCGGCTGAACAGGCCGGCGGCCGATTGTCCGTTCGCCTTGATGGTCTGGATGCGCTTGTCGCCGATGTGACGCACGCGCAGCGAGATGCCGTGCTTCCTCAGCTTGTGCCTCGGCGTATCGAAATAGACCGACACGAGATCCTCTTCCCGGACACGGCCTCCATCGGCGTGGCGGAGCGCGCGCAGGCGCCGCAGCTTTTGGATGGCGCGCGGCGGGACCTCGAACTTGAACTCGATTTCTTTTGGCATGATCGCATTCTGACGGCACGCTACCTTGCGGCATCGATCTTTCGCCTCCCCGACGACAGGTAGTCGGGCCGCACGCATCGCAACGCTGAACGCATGACAGAACGCCGGCCGGCTGGAAGCCAGTCGGCTGGCGTTTCAACGCACCGTACGCCCGTCCTACGCGGCTTCCTGACTTAGAGGAACTTGTCCCAGAACTTATCGGGCACGGACGCCACGACCCACTGGAATCCTCGCGAGAAGAGTCCCGCCATCACGACGAAGGTCAGGATTCCGAACAGCGTGAGCGCCATCGTCCAAAAAGCGGCGGCGATTTTTCCGAACGCCTCCAGACCGCGCTTGATCATGAGGAGGAGCAGCGCGGCGAGCGCGACCATCGCGATCAATCCGACCGCGAGCTTCCACGCCGGCAAAGCCTCCCACGGCACCGAAAAGGCGGACGCGATCTGCGTCCATGACCAGAGCCACAACGCCTCGATCGTCTTCAGGAACCACGTCAATCCTTGCAGAACGAGCGCCAGCAACTGATGGACTGCCTGATTCATGACTGCCTCCTGCGGAACATATTCCTACATCCCACGCGGCCTCCGGCAGGTAAAACCAAAGGGCGCCGGTTCCGGTTCCACGCTTGAACCCTGATCCGGCGCAAAAGCTTAACGACCCGGCATTTGCCTCTTTGCAGAGCACGCGGCGCTTGCCCGGGCGAATCGCAAATGCGGGATCAGTTCGGCACCGTGCGTGCGATGACGTCCGCATTCACATCTGTGTGCCTCAAGCCTCGAAGCTCGCAGGCGCGTCGCATCGCGCCCCGCATCTGCGCTACCATCCGGCCCTCGAGGTCACTCGGAGGTTTCCATGAGACTCCTTGCCCTGGTCGGCGCGCTCGCCATCATCGTGGGACTGGCGGCGCTGGCATTTTTCTTCGGCGGATTTTTCAATGTCGCGGCGGTCGAGGAGGACCATCCGGCTGTCGTCTGGGCGCTCACGCGCGTGCGCATGGCGTCGATCGATCGCCATTCCGCGGCACTGAAGCCGCCCATGTCGCTCGACGATGCGGCGGCGGTGCAGGCGGGCGCGAAGGCGTTCGCGCAGCGCGGCTGCGCCAACTGCCATGGCGCGCCGGGTGTCGAATGGGCAAAATTTTCGGAAGGGCTGCGCCCCGATCCGCCCGATCTCAAGGAGATCGTCGGCGCGCGCGAGCCGCGCGAGCTTTTCTGGGTGATCAAGAACGGCATCAACATGACCGGCATGCCGAGCTTCGCGCGCATCGAAATGCCCGATCAGGAAATCTGGTCGGTGGTCGCGTTCCTCAAGAAGCTGCCGACGGTCACGCCAGAAAACTTCAAGGCGTGGACCGCGGCTAGCGGCGGGTGACTTGGTAGGATGGGTTGAGCGAAGCGAAACCCATCGCAGACCCACCGCGCGGTGATGGTTCGTCGATCAATCTTCGAGCCACCCGCATCGGGGCGGAATTCTTGCCGTGAAGCGATGGAATTCTTGCTGTGAAGCGATGGGTTTCGCTTCGCTCAACCCATCCTACGGCGCTGATTGCTGAATTCGCCATGACATGACCTTGGCGGGCCCACGGTTTTGCCCGAGCGCAGCCCTATTCGCCCGTCAATCCGCGGCCGCCGGAGGGAGGTCATGGAGGAGCATCATGCGATTGCTGATTTTCGCTCTCACCCTTCCGGCCCTCGCTCAGCCGGCGCTCGCGCGCGAGCATTCCCGCCATCACGCGCGCGTGTCGGCGCATGTGCATCACGCGCATGCGCATGCCGTCCGCCATCACCGGCACGCGCGCGCCCATGTGCGGCGTCATCGCGAGCCAGGGCTTGCCTTTGCGGGTGAGCGCTACGGCGCATTCATCGACCGGCAGCTCGAATATTCCACCTACGAGAGTTATGCGGATCGCCCGTTCGCGCGCCGCTACGAGCGCCCGTTCGTGCCCTCCTTCGCGCAGGGTCCCGAGCCGTTCGCGCCGCGATTCGAGCGTCGCGCCGCAGTGGCGGCGCGCGAGGGTTCGCACGGCGCGCTCGATGCGATGATCTCCCGCCACGCGCAGGCGAACGGGCTGCCCGACTCGCTGGTGCATCGCGTCGTCGTTCGCGAAAGCCGCTACAATCCGCGCGCGATCGGCCGCGGCGGCGCGATGGGACTGATGCAGATCAAATACTCCACCGCGCGCGCCATGGGATATTCGGGCTCGCCGTCGGGGCTGCTCGATCCCGAAACCAATCTCACCTATGCGGTGCGCTATCTCGCCGGTGCCTATCGGGCGGCGGGCGGCAACGCGGGAGGCGCGGTGTCGAACTATGCGCGCGGCTATTACGCCAGCGCCAGGCGCGCCGGCTTTTCGCCCTATGACGGGGCGCGTGGCGACGCCTATGCGTCGGCGCAGCCGGTCGAGCGCGTCGCCTGGACGGGCTCGCGCCGGCGCGCGGCGCGCTGGAACTGATCTGCTGCGAGCTGCGGTCTCCCGCGCGCTACTCGTGCGGGAGCACCGCGAGCGGCGTCGCATAGGGCTCGACGCGCAGTGACGCATGCGCGAGCAGTCCGACTTGGCGCAATGGCGCCTGCTGGAGATCGCCGTTGGCGGCCTTCTTCACGGCGTATTGCCAGGCGGTCAGCTCGCCTTTGCCGAGCAGCGCGCGCGCCACCGTGCCCGCGTCGGTCCCGCCGAGCTTGCTCAGCTCATCGGCCGAGAGGCCGATCACGATCTCGTCCTTGACGGTGATGATCTTGAACAGGGTGATCCCGCCCTTGTCCTGGCTCCAGGCCGGCTGCGTTGTCGCAAAAACAAGGGCGGCGAACGCGCCGCAAGCTAGCGTGCGCCGGGAAATGGTGCTCATCGTAGGATCTCCAATGGTTGATGCGTGATGGTTCACGGCAGGCGAGGGCGCATGCTGCGCCGCCTGCGGTGGGTTTGTCGTGGTGAAGGTCCTCCCTCTCCCCATCTCGATTGGTCGCGGGAGGAGGATGCCCGGTTCAATCTTGCGGAAATTGAGCGCACCGTCCGCGTCAGGACGGGGCGCGCGACTCGGCGCCGGCCGCCGCTGTGGGCGGCAGGGTCGGCACGTCGCTGTCGGTCAGCTCGCCCGGCGCCAGTACGCGCGCGCGTTCGATCGCGGCGATGTGGCGGTCGAGCTCGGCGCGTTGCAGCGCCGGCAGGTCGTCGTAGCCGGACAGCACGAAGTAGATGCGCTGGTAGCGGTCGATCTCGTAGTCGGTGCGCAGCACGCGCTCGCAATCGAAGCGCACGCGCGCGGGCTCGGCGTCGGCGAGCGCGTAGACCGCCTCGCCGGCGGACGAGATGATGCCGGCGCCGAAGATGCGCAGGCCGGCGCGCGTCTGCATCAGCCCGAATTCGACCGTGTACCAGTAGAGCCGCGCGAGATTCGTCAGCGCCGGCTTGCCCGCATAGGCAAGGCCGGCGCGGCCATAGGCCGCCATGTAGTCGGCGTAGCGCGGCTGCATGAGCAGCGGCACGTGGCCGAACACGTCGTGGAAGACGTCGGGCTCCTCGATGTAGTCGAGCTGCTCCGGCTTTCGGATCCAGTAGCCGGCCGGAAAGCGCCGTGCCGCGAGATGCGCGAAAAAGACGTCGTCCGGCACGAGGCCCGGCACGGCGACGACGCTCCAGCCGGTCGCGCGCGAGAGCACGCGGTTGATGTCGGCAAAATCCGGAATGCCGTGCGACTCGATGTTGAGCGCCGCGAGGCCGTCGAAGAACTCCTCGACGACGCGCCCGTGCAGCACTTCGCGCTGGCGGTGGAAGAGCGTCTCCCACGTGGCATGATCCTGCGCCGTGTAGTCCTCGTGGCGCTGCGGCACCAGGAAATCGGCCGGCAGCGGCGCGTTCGTCCGCACATCGATCTGAGGATAGGCCTTGCTCATGGGCGCCTCGGCTCCGGCAGAATAACGCTTTGTCGCCCGATTTGCTCCACCTAGCTACAGCGCTGCGACCGTCTGCACCTCGATGAGCAGCGGCTCCTGTACCAGCCGGTCGACGATCAGCAGCGTGTTGGGCGGATAGGCGCCGGCCGGAAACATGCGCGGAAATTCGCGCAGGCGGAATTTCATGAATTTGGGGATGTCCTGCGAGTGCACCAGATAGGTCGTGAACTCGACCACGTTGGCGAAGCTCGCGCCCTGCGATTTGAGCGCCGCCTCGATATTGGCGAAAGTCTGCACGCACTGCGCGTCGAAATCGTCGGCGCCGACGAGCTTGCCGCTCGCGTCGACCGCCACCTGGCCGGCGATGAACAGGAATTCGGACGCCTTCACGCGCGTCATGTGCGAGTACTGGCCGAGCGGCTTGCCGAGCGCGTCCGGATTGAGAAGCTTTATGTCGGGCATGGTCCTTCCCTCGTGTCTCACTTCGCCGTTTCGAACGCGGCGAGCGCCTGCCGCAGAAGCTTGCGTGCGGGCTCCGATCCGTCGAGCGGCCGTAGCGTGCGGCGCTTGATCCGCCAGCCCTTTGCGGTGCGCGCGAGGTCCCAGCGGTTAGCGGCGACGCGATGGATGCGAAAGCCCTTCGAGGTGCCGTGATTGGAGAGCTCGACCGGCTGGCCGTTCGGATCCGGCATCAGGATTTGCAGGTAGGAGGTGACGGCCGCCTTGTCGCCGTCGAGCTCGATGTAGGGGAGGCCGCAGAAATGCGCAAGGCCGCCGTTGATCGCGACCGCGTGCGCGGGGCTGCGCACCATCGCAGCGATCTCCTCGTTGCCGTTGCCGCCCGGATGCGGGTCGCGGTCGAACACGCCGTCCTCGGCGTAGACCGCGCGCGTGTAGTAGTCGGCGGCGGTGTCGGCGCTCGGCGGATGACTGGCGATGAGGTTGTAGATCGCGAGCCGGTCCTCGATCGCCTGGATGCGATCTTCCAGTGTGGCGTCTACGGCGCTTTTCGGCATGGCGGGCTCCTTTTGGATACGATGTCATTGCGAGCGAAGCGAAGCAATCTCAGCCGCAGGCGTTGAATCGGCGGCCGAGATTGCTTCGTCGCCTTCGGCTTCTCGCAATGACAGAATCTACATCACCACCGTCAGCCGGCGCGCGGCGCGCGTGATGCCGGTGTAGAGCCAGCGGTCGCGGCTGTCGGGGAACGCAAAGCTCTCGTCGAACAGCACCACGTCGTCCCATTGCGAGCCCTGCGCCTTGTGCACCGTGAGCACGTAGCCGTAGTCGAACTCGTCGTAGCGCTTGCGCAGCAGCCATTCCAGGTTCTCGATGCCGCCGGTGAAGCATTCCGGGCGCACCGCGACCTTGATGACGCGGCCGGCGCCCTCGTCGGGCGCAAGCCGCATGCGCAGCACGCCGGAGCGCGCGGCGCCGCGCTCCTTCACCGTCCACAGCCCGCCGTTGAACAGGCCCTTGCGGCGGTTGTTGCGCAGGCACACGAGCTTGTCGCCCGCGGCCGGAAAGGCTTCGGTGAATTCGCGCCGCTCGCGCAGGCGCATGTTGTAGGCGCGCCGCGTGGCGTTGCGGCCCACCAGCACCTGGTCGGCGGCGAGCACGCGCTCCGGGTCGAGCGCGTCCTTGCGCACCACCTCGGTGTCGCCGTAGCGGCCGGGCGCGAGCCGGCGGCCTTCGCGCACCGCCATCGAGAGATGCACGATCGGATCGTCGATCGCCTGGCGGTGCACCTCGGTCAGCATGGCGTCGGGCTCGGCGTCGGTGAAGAAGCCGCCGCCCTGGATCGGCGGCAGCTGCGCGGGATCGCCCAGCACCAGCACGGGCACGCCGAAGGAGAGCAGGTCGCGGCCGAGCTCGGCGTCGACCATCGAGCATTCGTCGATCACGATGAGCTTCGCCTTGGAGGCTGGCGCCTCGTCCCATAATTCGAAGCTCGGCGTCTCCTCGCCGCTCTCGCGCGCACGATAGATCATGCTGTGGATCGTCGAGGCGTCGTGGCAGCCCTTGCGGCGCATGACGAGCGCGGCCTTGCCGGTGAAGGCGCCGAACGCGACGTCGCCGTCGACGTCCTGGGCGAGGTGTTTTGCGAGCGTGGTCTTGCCGGTGCCCGCATAGCCGAACAGGCGGAAAACCTGCGGCGTGCCGCGGCTTCCCGGCCCGGCCTGGAGCCAGGCCGCGACCGCCTCGAGGGCGGCGTCCTGATGCGGTGTGAAAGTGGTCATTCCCGGTGGCTCGGCTTGCTACACCATACCGTCGGACGGCCACACTCTTAAACTTGCGCATAAAATTTACGACCATTTTTCGCGAAAAAAGCGCGAAAAATCGGCATTTTGAGTTGGGTCCGCCGCAATCTTTTTGCGTTCAAATCGGCCCGTTGCGGTCCCCTCAGGCGAGGAACGAGCAGGCCATGTTCAAGGATCGACGCAAATCGGTGCGCTACCAGTTCAACCGTTTCGCCCGCATTCAGGGCGAGACCGGCGGCCCGTCGGGCGATTGCCTCATCGTCAACATATCCGAAGACGGCACGCCGAGGATTATGCGGTGCCCGACGAGTTCATCCTCGTGATGTCGGACGGGCCGTATTCGCGCCGCTCCTGCCGCGTGGTCTGGCGGCTCGGCTGCGAGATCGGCGCGCAGTTCTCCGATCGCATGGCGGAGCCGCGGCTCTCCGCGGCGCACAGCGCGGCCTGATTCAGGAATGATTGCGTCATGCGCGGGCTTGACCCGCGCATCCATGCCTTTTTTCTCAAAATGATGGATCGCCGGGTCAAGCCCGGCGATGACGCTTACCACTCACCGCACCTCGGCCTTCATCAGCGCCGGATGGGCGCGGAAAAATTCCGCGTCCTCGGGCTTCTGCGTCCAGTCCTTGTGCTGGCGGTCTTCCATGTGGCGGGTCGACATGTCGTCGCCGTAGCGCACGCGGAAGAGCAGGGTGCGCGCCGGCCCGTTGATGTATTCGTGCAGCTCGCCCTTCGGATGCACCACGAATGAGCCCGGCACCACGTCGATCGTGCGCTCGGGCGTGCGCATCTTGCCGCCGCCGGTGAAACAGAAATAGATTTCCGTCGCGTGCGGATGGCAGTGATACGGGCTGATCTGCCCCGGCTCCCAGCACGCGACCGTCACGTCGCCTTCGGCCACCGTGCCGAGGATCTTCTCGACGTGCCGCTTGGGATTCCACTCCTGCTCTCGGCCGAGATCGAACACCTGCATGGGAAGCTCCGGTTGATGCCCGCGGGCGCGCGCCGCGGGCCGGGCAATCTAGCGCATCTTTCGGCGCGGCGGATACCGTTCGCGGACGCGCGGCCGCCGGATGCAAACGGCCGTGACAGACGCGCGCGCGGTTGATAGGAAACGGGCCTCGAAAACACGGGGTAGGGAAGATCGTCCATGTTCAGCAAGCCGAATTGCCCGGTCATCGCGCTCGAGGAGCACTATTGGGATGCCGAGCTCTCCGCGACCTATGGCGGCGTCGAGGGCGTGCGCGCCCCGGAAGTCCTGAAGAAGCTGCACGACCTCGGCGAGGTGCGGATCAAGGAGATGGACGAGGCCGGCATCGACGTCCAGGTGCTCTCGCACGGCGCGCCGTCGGGCCAGAAGCTCTCGGGCGACAACGCGGTCGAGCTGATCAAGCGCGTCAACGACCGGCTCGCCGCCGCGGTCGCCCAGCATCCGACGCGCTTCGCCGGATTCGCCGCCCTGGCGACGAGCGACCCCGCCGCCGCGGCCGACGAGCTCGAGCGCACCGTGACCAAGCACGGCTTCAAGGGCGCCATGATCCACGGCCTCGCCAACGGCCTCTTCCTGGACGACAAGCGCTTTTGGCCGATCTTCGAGCGCGCCGAAAAGCTCGACGTGCCGATCTATCTGCACCCGTCGGTGCCGCATCAAACGGTGGCGGACGTCTACTACAAGGAATACGCCAAGGATTTTCCGATGGTGATCCGCGCCGCCTGGGGTTTTACAGTGGAGACGGCGACCATCGCGATCCGTCTCGTGCTCGGCGGCGTGTTCGACAAATATCCCAAACTCAAGATCGTGCTCGGCCACCTCGGCGAGACGCTGCCGTTCCTGGTGTGGCGCATCGACCAGGCGCTGTCGCGGCCGGGCGCCAAGACGCTCAGCTTCCGCGACGTCTTCTGCA
>WNFA01005571.1_pt1 | contig 10529 bp, 11 predicted proteins | sample 5400481 | NCBI WGS metagenome assembly WNFA01 (sample SAMN13153340, study PRJNA577476) | soil metagenome | isolation source: 120 cm saprolite under Douglas fir tree site 2 hole 1 replicate 2 | place: USA:California | collected 2015-04-18 | reverse complement strand
GGAGAACGAAGAGGCTACCGACGACGATGAGGAGCGTGGGCGCGACGCCAACGAAAAGCAACTCAAAAAGCTATTCACCGCGACCACAAAGCTCAAGTCGCTGCAGCGCCGAATCGAGGATATCGAGGATAAACTCAAGCACCGGCCCAAGCCGATCCTGAGGACGAAACTCGAAAAGTCGCAGGCGCGGCTCACGGAGAGCGTCGAGCGCGAACTACATCATCTCGAGCTTTCGCGCCATCTCCGGGAGGCCGTCATCGGCGAGATGCGCCGCCTGCTCCAGGAGGCGCGCGATGCACAGACGCTGATCCAGTGTTACGAGCAGGCGACCGGCCGCAGCAAATCGCAGCTCCTCCGCGAAGCGGCCGGGGCCGAAGACCGCCGCCATGTGCTGCAGGTCAACGGCAGCCGCGAAAACCTGCTCGATATCGCCGCGCGAATCAAAGAGGCGCAGAAGGCGGTTAAGGAGGTCGAGCGCCGGGTCAAGGTTGCGAGCGAGGAATTTGCGCGCTCGCTCGCGACGATCGCGTCGGGCCAGGCCAAGAGCCGGCGCGCTAAGAAAGAGCTGACCGAAGCTAACCTGCGACTGGTCGTGAGCTTTGCCAAACATTATGCGAACCGCGGACTTGGACTTCTCGACCTTATTCAGGAAGGCAACATCGGCCTGATGCGCGCAGTCGACAAGTTCGAGTACCGGCGCGGCTTCAAGTTCTCGACTTACGCGACCTGGTGGATTCGGCAGTCGATGTCGCGTGCGATTGCCGACCAGAGCCGTACGATCCGTATCCCGGTCCACATGGTCGAGACGGTCAACAAGCTGCTGCGCGTGAGGCGCCTGTTGGTGCCGCGCCTGGGCCGCGAGCCGAGTCCGGAAGAGATCGCCGAGCAGATGGAGATGCCGCTCGACAAGGTCCAGAAGGTGCTCAAGCTCGTCAAGGAGCCGGTTTCGCTCGAAACCCCCATCGGCGACGAGGAGCAAAGCTCGCTCGGCGACTTCGTCGAGGACCAACTGGCGCCATCACCCATCGAAGCGGCGATCCGGGGCAATCTCGGCGAGCTGACGCGCAAGGTCTTGGCGACGCTGACGCCGCGCGAAGAGCAGATCCTGCGGATGCGCTTCGGAATCGGGCAGAAGACCGACTGCACCCTTGAAGAGGTCGGCAAACTATTCGCCGTCACGCGCGAGCGTATTCGCCAAATCGAGGCGAAGGCGCTGCGCAAGCTGCGCCAGACTGGGCGCTCGCGCAACCTCGCGGGCTTCATGGAACGCGAGTAGCCTCGCCACCCGTAACCGACTTGAACTAACTGGCGCGTGTGCCCGCCATCCGGGCCTCCGAAGCGGCCGCAGTCCGGTAGCGCGTGACGAAGTTCGGCCGCCGCCATGCGATATAGGCCGGCAGAATCAGAAAACCCGCGATCATGTTGGTGCCCATGAGGAAAATGAGCAGCAAGCTCATCTCGTTGTGGAAAAGCAGCGGTGAGAAGGCCCACGGGAGGATGCCGCCAACCATCACGGCAAAGGTGCTGAAGACCGCCGCGCCGGTGGTTTTAAGTCGTTCAAATCTATTGGTAACTACTTGAAATTATTGAGTTAATGCTTTCTCTTATGTGAAAATGTGCAAGTTTATGTGTAAGTTTTGAGGGAAAATCGATTGGTCTTCCTGGCGCATTAAGCCGATTAGGAGGCTCCAGGCGCGCGCGGTGGCCATCTTACGTCAGTGGCCCTTCGGACTGGCCGCAGGCGGCGTTTTTCGGGCCGTTCTGGCGCGGTTAAACTCACCGCGTGTGGGACGTATGCGCAGAGTTGAAATCTTGGAACTTTTGCTTTTGCCGGTCGGTCAGGCGGAGCTCACCGGCAGTGTTTCTGTCGGTCCAATAGTGTCCTTCCAGCTTCTGGATCGGCTTCTCGATTACTTGCAGCCAGACAGCGCCGTAGTGGATGGGGCTGCGTTGGCGGTTCTCGTAGGAGGGTTCGTTTCGGTAGACCCCGCTCACGCAGTACAGGCCGTCATCGCTGCAGACGATCTCGGTTCCGACCAGGTGAGAGCTTGATTCGGCTGTTAGAAGCCGAAGGCTCAGATGTAGGAAAGTCTGCCGGATGACCATGTAGCCGTGACTCGGTGGAATCGGGGCGCCGCTGGCGTCCTTCCAATTCGAGCGGAGTTCGGCGCGCCACGTTCCTTCGATCACGGGCCGTTTGACGAACCAGCCATGCAGAAACGGGAGCTTCCAGAGCCAGAGCTCGAACGCGATGCTTAGCAGCACGACAATGCTGGTGACCATGGAGACCGGCCGGAGCACGGCGGAGGAGATGCTCTGGCCGCTGACGAACAGGATGACCGCCCATACGGCTACGGCGGTGTAGAGGATTGCCTTGACGAACCGGGTCATCTATTCGAACCCGATGTAATTCCAGGCGGCGTCGAGAAAGCTGTTGACCTGCTCCCGGCTCCAGGGCTGGCCCTGACGAAAGAGGTATTTGAGCTCGTTGATTTCTCCCCATTCCGAGCATGTGCTGTCTGAACGGGTTTGATTCCAGAGATGCGCAAGCGCGTAGCGCACGTCGGCCCGGTATCGGTCATGTCCGAATCCCTCCTTGGGAACGTTCCAGACCAGGCACTCGATGAGGTAGGAGGGGATGGGTTCGGCGGCCTCGATGCCGTTGGCCGCCATCTCGTTGCGCAGGCGTTTGAGAATGCGGACGACAGCTTTGAATCGGCGTCCGGTCGCGTCGTTCTTGTCGACGCCGTTTTTGTAGTTCTGCCGCGGCCAGTTGATGACTATGCCGCCGCTATCCGGAAGAAACTGGGTCCCTGAAATGCGCCAATTGCTTTGCGGCGAACCCATAAAGCGCACGTGCTCAAAACATGGCACCACATCGGCATCCAGCCGGTAGGTATTCTCGTGAACGTCGAAGGCCTTGCTTCCCCGGGTGATGGAGCCGGCACCGAAGTACGATTTGAGAGCAGTTTCCACATCGTTCTTGAAATCGGCGTATTTATAGTCGGCATTAGTGAAGCCGAAGACGGCATCATTTAATCCTTCGCTCATGGCGTAGTTGGGAAAGAAGGTATTTTTGCAGAGGATGCAAATGTCGACGTCGCTGTCCTGGCGGACGTTGGTCCGGTTGGCATACGAGCCCTGCGCGAGGACCCCGATGTCCTTCGCGCTGAGTTTTTCGCTGGCGTCGATGGCCTTGCGAATGGCGCGCTCGGCGTTTTCGGATTTCGCCTGCTCGGTGGCGCTCGGCGCGGCAGCCCAGGTGCCGAAGACGCTTTCCCAGTCGCGATTCAGAAGTTGCGCTTTGATCACGTTTAGTTCCTCGCCAGTGATAGACCGGACCAAGCGCGATCCTTGGCCTCCGTCACAAGGACGGAATTCTTCTTGCCGGTGGTATTGGCGGCGTTTCGGGCAAGTGCGAGAACCTGCATGCTGCTGAGGTTCGCCGCGCCGTCGTATTCGGCCCAGGGCAGTTGATAGGTGTGGCCGTCGTCGCCTTTGATCAGCCGTGAAAAGCCCTGCCGCTCCATCGCGGCGTGCAGCGTGTTGTAGTCCGCCCACTGGGCCTCGTGAAGCTCGACGTGAACGGTAAATTGAGCCATTAAAAAAACTCCTTCCGCCGTGCTTTTCTGGATTGCTTTTTGGCCTTCAGGCGACGTGCTGAGCGGCGTCCTCCTGAACCGGTTGAACGTTCAATTCGAGTGCGCCCTCGATCGTCTTCAGCATCGCCTCGCGCGTCTGCCGCGCGTTGCGCAGCGTGAAAACTTTCTCACCGCTCTTTTTTGCCGAGGGGACCAAGATGCCGATTTGCTCCCAGATCGGATTTTCGCGGGAGAAGAGGTCGACTTCCCGCTGCTCTTCGCCGGTTGCCGTCTTAACGGTGACGGTGACAGGCTGGCCGAGTTTCTCGAGGCGGGATAGATCGACGTGGCGGTCGTACATCTTGCGCGCGATCGCGACATAGGCAGAGATTGCCAGGGCGGAGTCCACCAGCAGGTTTTCGCGCACCCGTTTGCGGCGGGAGATATCCAGTCTCCCGAGCTCTGGCCGGACGGCGGCAAGCTTGTTCCAGAACAGTGCGACGAAATCTACGGTGGCCTTGAACGCGACCTCTTCCTCGGGGTTGCAGTCCGCCCAGTAGGTTTCGAAGGCACCGCTCAGGGTGTTGAAGGCACACAGTCGCGGATTCTTCTTGCTAAGCCGGTCGCGGATTGTGTCGACGTTGTCCTTGAGCGACGGGCACTGCTCCGCGAGCGCACCGGCAATCTTCGTGGCTCCCAGCCGGTGGAGCCATTTCGAGCGCGTCGGGTCAGCCTTCTTCCCCTCCTGATTCATGGCGTAGAAAATCCGGTTTTCCTCGCTGGCGGGGACATTATAAATTCTCACGCTCACCTTGCGATCAAGCTTGAAGGAACTCCCCCGGCCGGCGCTTTCGGCGGCCTTGAGCAATGCCATGTGACGATGTCCGGAATCCGGAATCGTGGCGGCGCCGGCACCGATTTTGAGCGAACGCGTATCTTCGTCGTACTCGAGCGCGGTTTCGTCCTTGCGAAAATTCCAGCTCAATTGGCCGAGATAGGCTTCTCCCGAGACGAGCTGTTCCGCCCATTTCTCGACTTTTTCTTCATCGACGATGCGTTTGCCAGTCACCGAGTCGATGCCTCGCTGGCGGTCGTCATCCAGCTTCAGGAAGCCAGTTTTGTACAACTGGGAGATGTCGCGAGCGGTCACTACCGCGTCGTAACACTCATAAGGGCCATCTTCGGTACGAAAGACATTTACGATCGATGTCTGCAATCCCATGATACTTCTCCCATAATTCGTCTTGGTACGAGTATCGGTACGAGTATTTTTACTTTACAGTACGAGTATATTTAGCTCGTACTATCGGCGCAAGCCCCCTGATGACGCTAAAAATTTAATGCCAGAATTTAGTCGCACGAATGTGGTCGGCTTCGGGGGGTGAAGCGCGCCGAGTCGCGGACGCGGAGGATATCCCCATTAACGCTCCCCCGCATCAAAATCCTTGCCGGGATGAGCGCATGGTTATCGCCGAAGTGATGCGGGATGAGGGAGGCTGGGTCGATCTTCTCGTTCGCGGTTGCTCCGTCACGAATGAAAAACCAGGCCGTAAAGTTCCGCCGCTGGCGAAGAACGCCGTAGTGCGCCGGAAGAGGCACACCATCGAGAAGGGCAAACCCGAGCGACTTGTCTGGAGCGATGAAAGCGCCTGCGGCTTACTTGTCAGCAAGTTACCGGGAGCGGACAATCCGTCCGCGTCCGGAGAGGCGTCATCATGACGGCGCCAGTCTTGGCTTTGGCAATGGCCGGAGTGCTTCACACGCGGAGGCTCTCGCTATTCCGAGGCGCGTGAAACTGGGACGCGCGGAAAGATGGTGGAGAGTATTCGATGGTGGCACGGTGCACGCCTGGGGACACATTTTAGGTTTCAGGACGGAGGCATCAAATGTATGCACGCTACATGCGGACTCGGGTCGGCGCTCATGCGACTCGCTACGAATTCCAAGAGAGGGCGTCATTGTTCGGGTGCAACAATGGGTTCATCCCGTGGTTGTTGAGTCTGAAGATTCCGCGCGGACAGGGCGAGCCCTTCAGGTGGCAGGTTAATGTGCTCGGCGAGCTTGGTTCCAATCGCGAGTACCTGAACAACAGTCTAGTCATCGACCTCAAGCCAAAGCAGAACAAGACCAATTTGTCGCTGTATGAGGTTATGGACGTGTGGGGATATTCCGATAGCGGCTGGTCCCCGATTCTGCTGCGGCTGACAGGGCTCTTCGTGGATCAAGACCCTTCATCGGTCAATCGAAACAAATTTGTCCGAAAAGACAGCGAACTCGACGGGCCGATATACGAGTTCCTGTATCTGGATGGGTCTGTCGGTCACGGAAAGCTCCTGGGCTCGTGGGTGCCGCCGCCCGCAAGCCCGACGAACGCGGCTCTGCTGTGGCCGGCGACATTGAATTATTTCGTTCAGTGCATACACGCGCAAACGCCGGATGTGCTGGAACTATGAAACCGCTAACCCGGCATTCCAACCGACTGGCTTCAACGTGATCGGTCCTCGCGTGAGTTGCTGCGGCGGCGGTTGAGCGCCAGGGGCGGCGTTATCGAAGGAGGATTTCGTGGCGGAACCAAAAGCAGCGGGGATTGGAAGAGAATGCTGCGTCTATGGCCGTGCTTCTTGCCGTGCCGGTGACTTCCTTCGGGGTTGGTCAGCGAGTTCTTTTGCAGATTTAACTCAGACTGGCGCGCTGAAGCGACGCTGGTCGATCACGGCGGACAAAGGCTTCGCCGATTTGCGCGAACATCCGCCTGGAACCACGCCGACATGATCCTGCGGCGGTCACAGGAAAATCGGTGCAGAAATATAACTCCGGCAGGAATATTTGACGCGGTGCAGGTGCACTTCAGGCGCACTCAATCCTCAAGTTGGTGGACCATGAAGCATGGATACCCTATCGCAAATCGAGGTCGAGGTCCCATATCGGCAGCTTCCGCTGGAAATTGTGGTGCGTCACGAAGCGGGCCATGCGGTGATGGCTCACGGTTGCGGTGGCGTTGTCCAGCGCATCATCTTCGGCCGAAGGATTTCTGGTGAGAACTACGGGAGATCATTCTGGGCTGTTCCCGATCGAGACAAATATCTGCTCGTATTGTCCGGCGGCGCGTTGGCCCTCTATCTACACGAGCGCCCGTCGGGGGCGACGTTTCAGTCGTTTATCGAATGGGTTTCGACCACAGACGGTTACACCATGGCCATATCTGCGGCTAGCGATTGGTCGGAAATTCTCAGGCTCACCCAACAGCCACGCGGCTACGGCATGGACGATTTTCTTGAGCGCGCGGTGCGTCCTTACTTTGACGAAGCAATCGGGCTTCTTGCCGGCGCGCGTGACCGGCTCGACGGACTTACAGAGTTTCTTCTCGCACAACCGCCAGGGCTCGGACCTCGATCATTAAAACGCTTCTTCGCCGGCAAGCGGCGCACCCGCCTTGCTGAGTGGATTGATCGCCCGCGTGTCGTTTGGGCAGCGTACGCGGAGCGCAGTACCAGCGAAACCTAACGACTCAGTGCGCGCTCTTGCGCGCCTCGTCACGCAGCACGCTCGCGTGGCTGAACCTCGCGCTCGATGCGCTCCTCGAACTCCTCCTGGGCCTTTTCCAGATCGTAGTCGCTCTGCAGACCGAGCCAGAATTCCGCGCTTGTTCCCAGATAGCGGGCGAGACGCAGAGCGGTCTCGGGCGTAATCGCGCGCTCGCAATTCACGATCTCGTACATCCGGCTCACCGGCACCCGCAGCGCCAGCGCCAGCGCATTCACTGTCACGCCGGCCGGAATCAAGTAGTCTTCGCGCAGCACCTCGCCGGGATGGACCGGCGGGAGCTTCTTCTTCTTTGCCATTGTTGCTCTCCTCGGTTTCCGAGCTCAGTGGTAATCGACAATCTCGACCTCGCGGGCATCGCCCTTGTTCAACACAAAACAGACCCGGTACTGGTCGTTGATCCTGATGCTGTGCTGTCCGCTTCCGTCGGCCTTGAGCGCCTCGAGGCGGTTGCCGGGCAGCGAAAGGTCGCGCAGGCTGCGCGCCTGATGAATCGACCTGAGCTTGCGTCGCGCCACCCTGGCAATGCTCTGAAACTTGAGCACTGGCTCGCCATTGAAGATCGCCTCCGTGTCCTTGTCGCGGAAGCTCTTGATCATTGCTCAGCCTACTCTGCTGTTCGGTTACTGGCAAGCGGTAAGCGTGCGCCGGTCAGCCACCTTACACGAAAGAGCGCCGATCAGGAAGCATGAGCTTAGCGCTCCAGCCCCTCGTCGCGGTCTAGGTCCTTGCCCTTGTCGCGCCCGCGTTCTCGCTCGGCCTGGCGGACGAAGTTTCTGACCTGCGGCGCGATGCCTTCGCGCTCGGCGGCGCGCATGCGCGCCGGGTCTTTCGCGATCTCCTGGGACGCCCGCTTCATTTCCTCGCGCAGCTCGGCTGTGCGCGCCTTGGCCTTCGGATCGAAGTCGGCCGTGCCGGCGACTTGGATGAATTCCTTTTGCGCCTGCTTGAAGCGCGCCACGGGATCGCCCTGCGCTGCTTCCGCCTGCCGCTCCTGACCTTGCGCCTTTGTTTCCTGTTTCGGTCGCCGCGTCTGCTCCCGCTGCCGTTGCATTGACTGTTCTTCCTCTGGCTGGCGGGCACGGGCGGCCTCCATCCCGCGGCGCTGCGCGTAGTCGAGGGTTGAATCCTTGGGCCGCGCGCGGGAGAGCCGCTCTTTCAGTTCATCGTAGCCTTTGAAATCATCGCGCCCCGCGTAAAGCTCGGCGCCTTCGCGATGGCGGGTCATGCCGACATACGACAGATGGCGGTCCATGCCCGGCGTTGCCAACATTAAGGTCTTATCGACCGTCGCCCCTTGCGCCTTGTGCACGGTGGCGGCGTAGCCATAATCCAGCGCCGCATAGTCACGGAGATTGAAGCTGACCTCGTGTCGCTCTGCGCCGTCTAGCGCCACGCGCATCGAATTCCGGTTGACCTCGACGACGGTTCCCAGGGTCCCGTTCTTCACTCCCAGCTCGCGGTTGTTTTTCAAAAATATCACCCGCTCGCCGTGGGCGAAGTGGCGCTCGCCGCGCTCGACTGTGATCGTTCCGTCATCCGCCGCCAGTTCGCGGGCGACCTCGACGCGGACGTCCTTGCCGAGTTTTCCACGCTCCCTCAGAATCGCCCGCGCGCTCAGATTCAGCTCGCGCACGTCGGCTCTGGTGTGCGCGAGAATGAGCGAAGCTTTTTCCGGCTCCGCCGCGCGGTCTTTCGCCCACGCCCCGATCAGCTCCTCCTTGGCCTTGTTCCGGTTGTCGGCGAAGTGAATCGCGCCATGCTGCTGGTAGCGGTCGAACGCGCGGCCCGGCTCGCCGCGCGCGAAGTCGCTGGAGGCCGCGCGCTGCCACGCTTCGCGCTGCCGGCGGATGCCCGATAACTCCTGGTACCCTACCCGCTCTGCGATTGCCCGAAACGCCGCTCCCGCCTCGATCGGCTGGAGCTGCTCGGCGTCGCCGACCAGCACCACCTTGGCGCCGCGCGCGGAGGCCTCCGAGACGATGCGCTCAAGCTGACGGCTGCCGACCATGCCCGCCTCGTCGATTACCAGCACGTCGCGTGATGAAAGCCGCTCCCGGCCCTGGCGCCACGCCTTCTCCCACGACGCCAGCGTCCGGCTCTCGACCCCCGATTCCCGTTGCAGGCTCTCGGCCGCGATCCCCGACAGCGCTCCGCCCAGGACGCGGTAGCCCTCGGCCTGCCACGCATCGCGCGCCGCTGCGATCGTTGCCGACTTGCCGGCGCCGGCGAAGCCGGTGAGCGCATCGATCTGCCGCTCGCTCGTGATGAACTTCACTGCCTCGCGCTGCTCGGCGCTCAAGTAGCCGTGGCGCGAAAGCGCCGCATTCCGGTTGCCCTCCGTTACTCCGTGCGTCTTGATGTGCGCCATCTCGCCGGCGCGCTCAGCCATGCGCGATTCGACCGCCAGCATCTCGCGCGTGGTGTAACGCTCGGGCTCGATGATGTTGCCGCGTTCGTTCTTAACTGTCGGCACAAGCCTCACGAGCTCAGCCGATCCTTCAAGACGGGCCATCAGGTTCCGGAACCGGTCACCGTCGTCGATATAGCGGAAGACCTCGCGCGCGATGTCGCGGCGGGTAAAGGTCGATTGCCGGCGGGTGAGGTTGTCGAAAACGATCTCGGGCTTCTGCTCGATCCGCTGCGCGTTGCGCTCGCGTACCTCTTCCAGCCGGCGCGCCCGCTCCGGGTACTCGCCGCGCCCGCGCATCTCGTCGACCGCCTTGCCCAGATGCGCGGTCGGCTCCAGCTCGATGCCCTGGTCCTTAAAACTCCGGTGGTCGATGTGGACATCGAATCCGGCCCGCATCAGGTGTTCGTTGGCGAGGTCGGCCCAGTGCTCGCGCCACTCGCGCAGCAACCCGACCTGGTTCCACTCGCGCACCTTGCGCCCGAAGCCGTCGGGGCCGACCTCACGCATGGTCAGCATAACGTGGGTGTGTGGGTTGCTCTCCCCCCAGTGGACGTTGAGGTCGGCCACCATTCCACGCGCCACAAACTCGCGCTGTACGAACTCCCGCGCCAGCCGGATCGCCTCAGTCTGGCCCAGCTCCTCGGGCAGGGCGAATTCGACCTCGCGCGCGACTTGAGCGTCGCGCCGCTTCTCGGCCGCCTCAGCCGCGTTCCACAGTTGCTCGCGATCGCGCATCCATTCCGGCGCGCCCTCGGGCAGGAGAATCTCGGAATGGACCACACCGGATTTCTCGGAGTAGTCAAAGCTCTGCCCCTGGCGCTGGTCGGTAAATACCGACGCGGAGCGGTAGGCCGCCGCAGCGACGGCGCTCCGTCCGTGGCTGCGTTTTATGACCTTGGCGGTGAAGTGGTAGATCGCCACCGGTGTCCGGCTCCTAATTTCTCGCCGCTTGCGGCGTGCGGCAATCTTTCCGGGGATGGTAGCTCCGGGCA
>WNFA01005569.1_pt1 | contig 10529 bp, 12 predicted proteins | sample 5400481 | NCBI WGS metagenome assembly WNFA01 (sample SAMN13153340, study PRJNA577476) | soil metagenome | isolation source: 120 cm saprolite under Douglas fir tree site 2 hole 1 replicate 2 | place: USA:California | collected 2015-04-18 | reverse complement strand
CGGGGGGGCGCATCAAGGCGGATGCGCGCGTGTTGCGGGCCGGCAGAAATTTAGTTGTGACCGAGTGCGAAATTTTCAACGAAGACGGGTCGTTGGCCGCAAAGGCGCTGCTCACCTTCGGAGCGACTGCCGGGCATTCCCTTCACAAGTAAACAACTTACTCTTCGCCACCCTGGGCCGATTCTTCTCCATCCTTGTGGACGTACTTGATCACGCGCTTGAAGATGAGCAGGTTGGGGCTGCCGTGGCGGGTGAGCTTGATGCAATCGCGGTCGTACCATTCGACCGTGCCGCGAAGTACTTCACCATCCTCGAGAACGACGGTCATGGGCGTATGGGACTGCATCTGCTTGACCCAGTAGAAGTTCTCGGCGTGGGTCGTTTCCGGCGGTGCGGGCTTTTTGTTCGGAATAGGACCGTTGTGCTGAGGGCGGGGTGTGCTCGGCTCCTTGAGGTCCGGAAAGCCCGGACGAAACAAACGGCGGTTCACCATGACTGCTCCTTCTAACCTACGGTGGTGGAATATCTGTTCCCTATGATGCGGGAGAAAGCTTGTGGGTTACAGTCTAGCCATTTAATTTTGAAATGGCGAATCTTTGTCAGCGCTGATCAGGGGTGGGGCGCGGCAGGCCGTGAAACTGCAGGCGCAAGAGATGCGGCCAGGGCGTCGAGGCCGAGTTGGCGGTTCAAATTGCGGCGCGCTCCCGCGTAAAGCTCGTCAAAACCGGCGATGGCGCGGAGAACCCACGCAGAATCCACGGATTCGCCGAGCGACTCCAATTCTTTGGCGAGCGGAGCGTTCCGCAAGACCGGCTCTTTCAGTTTCGAGGTAATTTCAAGGAGATCGGTGAGCAAGCCGTAGAAGACGCCGATCTGATCTTCGAAGGAGGAATCGCGGTCCTTGGCGAGAGCCGAGGTGTCTGAGAACAGTTGTGCGAAACCTTGGCCTTGCGCGGCCCGTTCGAGGATGCGCAGAGCGCTGCTGCGGCGCTGGGCGGCTGCATCGACATCCATTTCAATGGCGAGGCCCGGGCTGCCCTCGGCGAGTCGCGCGGCGAGTTTGATTTCCGCGGGTTTGCGATCGGTCTTTTCCTTCAGGATTTTTTCCACGGCCGCCTGCGGCAGCGGTGCAAAATGAAATTGCATGCAACGCGACACAATGGTAGGCAAAAGCGCGTAAGGCGAGGGCGCGGTGAGGATGAGCGTCGCCGAGCCGGGAGGCTCCTCGAGGATTTTTAGGAAGACATTGGCGACATCCCAGCGCATAGTCTCCGCCCCATCGAGGATGAAAACGCGGCGCCGGCCCATGGGTTGAAAGTAGGCGGCACGCTGGACGGCGCGCAACTGGCCCACACGCAACATTGGGCGCGCGACGGGACTCTTCAGGCGGACCGGGTCGGGTACGAGCGCCCACACGTCCGGGTGCGACTGCAGGATCAGCGGCACGCGCTCGACCGTCGCGGCGTCGGCACCTTCGCCGCGCTCGACGAGTCCCTGCTCGAGCAGCTTTTTGGGATCGGCGAGCTGGGAGATGCGCCGACAAGTGGAGCACTCGCCGCAGAAGTCGTCGGTGAGGCGTTCGCAATTCGCGGCTTGCGCGAACATACGCGCGAGAGTGAATTTGCCCACGCCACGTGCGCCCGTGAAGAGCATCGCATGGGGAACACGTTTAGTGCGGAGAGCGCCGCGGAGCGCCGTGACAATGCGTTCGTTGCCGAGAAATTCGGAAAGACCCATGCGCTAGTGCTCCTCACCCGCGGAAGCCGACGAAAGGACTCTCTCGGCAGCGGCGAGAACGTCCATGGCAATCTCTTCAGGCTCGCGCATGGCGTTGAGCGTGGCGTCGAAACACTGGATGGTCGCCCAGGGCACGCTGCGAGAAAGCGAATCGTACATTTCGGCGGCATCCTCGAGGTGGCGCAGACTGGCCTCGAGCAAATCTTTCTGGGCAGAGGTGTAGGTGCGCGCAGATTTGCGTTCGACCAGCCGCTGCGCTTCTCGCGGAGGCACGCGAAGGTAGAGGATGAGACTTTCGCGGGGAAGGCCGTAAATGCCGTACTCGAGATGCTCGATCCATTCCAGGAATTCGGAGCGCTTCGGCGAGGGAACGCGAGCGGTCTGGTGAGCGAGGTTGGAACCGATGTAGCGGTCCACAAGAACAATTTGGCCGTTGTTCAGGGCGGCTTCGAGTCTAGGCTTGGCTTCGAAGCGGTCGCCGGCATAGAGCAGGGCGGTGAAGTGAGGGTCGACGCTTTCGAGCCTGCCGAGATCGCCATTCAGGAATTGGCCGACCATTTTGCCGAACCAGGAATCATATTGAGGAAAGCCGGTGGAATAGACGGAGTGGCCGCGCGCCTTGAGGCTAAGTGTCAGGAGTTCGACTTGCGTGCGCTTGCCACTGCCATCGATGCCTTCGATGGCGATGAGTTTTCCGGGAGCGGTCATTTTCAGTGTGACCGCTGATCCATCAGCGGCCGAAAGCCAGTCTAACCGCAGAGACTCTGTGCTGCAATGCCGCGCGTGCTAGGATTCGAATTCGAACATGACGCAAACTTCGCTGCGGAAGAATCTATTGCGGATTCAAGAGAGGATCGCCGGTGCGGCGGCGCGCGCGGGGCGGAGAGCGGAGGAGATTACCCTGATCGGCGTCTCGAAGACGCATCCGGGGAGCGCCATCCGCGAAGCGTATGAAGCGGGGATTCGGCACTTTGGTGAGAACCGCATCCAGGAGTGGGAAGGGAAGCGCGCCGGAACGGAAGGATTGGGGGCGACGTGGCACCTGGTCGGCCACTTGCAGAGCAATAAGACGGCGCGGGCGGCGAGGCTTTTTCACAGCGTTGACTCTGTCGATGATTTTGCGATCGCGCAGAGGCTGGACCGCGCGCGGGCCGAGGCAGGTATCACGGGCAAACTACGCGTTCTCCTCGAAGTACGAGTGGCGCCAGAGGAGACGAAGAGCGGGGTAGAAATTAACGAGCTTTCGGCGCTGGCGGAAAGGGTTGCCGATCTGCCGCGATTGCAGCTTGCGGGACTGATGTGTATTCCTCCTTTTCTGGAACAGGCCGAGCAAGTCCGGCCCTATTTCAGGCGCTTGAGAGAGTTCCGTGATGAATTGACGAAAAATCTTGGTATCGCCCTGCCGGTTCTGTCGATGGGAATGTCCCACGATTTTGAAGTGGCGATTGAAGAAGGCGCAACGGAAGTGCGCTTGGGGACGGCGCTTTTTGGGGCCAGGGAAGTCAAATAAGGAATCGTGAGGAGCCGGATGCTGGAGGTCCAAGAGCGGGAAGGCGCCGTGACTTTTCTTGTGCGCGTGCAGCCGCGAGCGAGCAAGGACGAGATTGCCGGAGAAATGGGAGGCGCGCTAAAAGTGCGGCTGCGAGCGCTGGCTTTTGAGGACCGCGCGAACGAGGCGCTGGTGGAATTTCTGGGGCAACTTTTGAAAACACCCAGGGCGGCTGTTAGAATTCTGAGCGGCGAAAGAAGCCGCACGAAACGCATTGAAATCCGCGGTGTGAGCAGTCAGCAGGTCCTCGCGCTGTTGGTGCAGGACGCCTGAAGCTTCAGAGTTGAATGTTGTCCGAGCGATGGAGCTGATTCCCGAATGAGCTCAGATATTCAAGGAATCCAGAGTGATTTGCGGGCCGCCAAGATCGATGGCTGGCTCTTCTATGATTTTCGCGGACGCGATCCCATCGCGCAGCACATCCTGAGCCTGCCGGAAGGAATGCGGACGCGAAGGTGGTTCTACTTCATTCCGGCCAAGGGGACGCCAAAAAAGCTGGTACACAAGATTGAGACGCAGTCGCTGGCGTCCTTGCCCGGGCAGACGCTGTATTACTCGGCGCAGGATGAATTGCGGAAGAACCTGAAAAAGATGTTTGGCCGCGCGAAGAGCGTGGCGATGCAGTATTCCCCGAAAAACGCGATCCCCTATGTGGCGATGGTGGATGCGGGGACGATTGAGCTGGTGCGCAGCTCCGGCCCGAAGGTGATCAGTTCGGCGGACCTGGTGCAGAAATACGAAGCGTGCTGGAGCGCCGGGCAGCTTGAATCGCATCTTTCTGCCGGAGTGGCCATCGACCGGATCGTGCGCGAAGCTTTTCAGCTTGCGGCAAAGAGCGTGCGCGAAAAGAAAACGCTGTCGGAATTCGATTTGAAAAACTGGATACTGAAGGAATTCGATGCCGCGGGAATTTGGACCGAGGAAGGGCCTGATATCGCAGTCAATGCGCACGCTAGCGATCCGCACTATGGCCCGACGGCGGAGTCCGCCTCGCCGATTCGGGAAGGCGACCTGCTTTTGATGGATGTCTGGGGGAAGAAGAAGACGCCCGGGAGCGTTTATTATGACATCACCTGGATGGGATACGTGGGCGCCAAAGTTCCGGAGAAATATGCGAAGGTGTTCAGCGTCGTGCGCGAAGCGCGCGATACGGCGACTGACTTGATTCGCAAACACATTGCGGCGGGAAAGCCGCTGCAAGGATGGCAGGTGGACAAAGCGGCGCGCCGCGTGATTGAAAAAGCGGGTTACGGAAAATATTTCTTCCACCGCACCGGGCACAGCATTGGAGAAAGAGTGCACGGCAACGGCGTGAATATGGACGGGCTGGAAACACATGACGTAAGGCACCTAATCCCGCATACTTGTAATTCGATTGAGCCGGGAATTTATCTGCCGAAATTCGGCGTGCGCAGCGAAGTGAATGTGTATATCGGCGAGCGTGAGGCTCGCGTGACGGGGGCGATTCAGAGCGAAATTCTGGCGTTACTGGCATGAGCCGGGAATAGAAGGAAGATGGATGGCAGACGAGACGACAGCGCCGGCGGCTGCGCCGCAGGATTCCAGACGCGAGACAATGGCTTTCGTCATCGGTGTGGCAGGATGGCTCGTGCCGGGTTTGGGTCACGCTCTCCTGAAGATGTGGGGGCGTGCGGCGATGTTTTTTCTGACGGTAAGCATGCTCGTGATTCTTGGCGCGGGGATGCGCGGCAACGTTTTTAGTTCCAGTGGGAACGATGCTTTCGATGCGCTGGGATATTTGGCGGATCTGGGCACGGGAACATTTTATTTGGTGGCCCGGTCGCTCGAAACAAACGGCGCAGACGTCTCGCACGCGGGCGGCGATTACGGGACGCGTTTCCTCGCCACGGCGGGTGTGCTGAATCTGCTGGCGGTGCTGCACGCGTATGAAGCGGCGCGAGGACGCAAAGCATGAACGCAGGAATTGGATTCAAGCTCAGTCACCTGCAAGCCATGCTGCTCTTCGCACTGCTGATTTCCATTGCGTTTGGCTTCCTGAGCCGGCGGCGGCCGATCGACCGTGTGAAATATATCGTGTGGTCGCTGTTTCTATTTCTTTTGATCGGCGTGGGAATTGGATGGGCGATGTATCCGTTCTCACGATAAAAGAACGCCATTTTCGCGGACGAATTGACAGTAATTTTCCGCTGATGTTATTGTCGTTTGAGTGGGCCGAGGTAGCTCAGTGGTAGAACAGCCGATTCGTAAACTGTGACAGCGTGATTTGAATAAATGAGATAGCTGAAAATTCAACGACTTAGGAACCCATCACATCCCATCACTACCCATCATTTCCGAACTTACGACGCAAAAACAACGCTAATGGACGTAACTCCAAAACAAGCGGTCTCCGCTCAAATACTATCCGGTGATCTCAATTTCATTTGGCTACCGATTCTGAGGGCGAATCCGGAGCCGAAGCGAAGGCAGACGATGGACAGTTTTGTGCTCAGCGATGGCGGTGCCGAAGAAAATTCGCAAATCATTTGCAGCGGTAACCAATAACCGCTGGGCTGTGTCAAAGGCCCCTTAGGGGAACTTGGGGTTTGCAATCCGCTCGGTCTGAAGAGTTGGGAAGCCGGAAACTCGTCGGCACTATTCGATCCGTTCGTTGTTTTAGGTACAAATTACGGACAACTAGGAGGGGCGAAATAAGGCTTGTCATACTGTAAGCGACGCCAGATAAAGCGTTTATTGAATTGGTGTTCATAGTTCGGGACCAGGAGGTCGATGGTTCAAATCCATTGGCCCCGACCACTTTTCATTTCTCGAATCATTATCTCAAAGACTTTCGTAGTCCGCGACGAACACTCCCCCGTTTTCAGGATTATTTCAACGGCAAGGGACTTGTCTCCGATCTTGGTGAGAAGAAGAGAGCCTTCCTTGTACTGCAAAAATTTTATCGGGAGTTGAGTGGCGTTCAAGGTCGTTAGAATGCCATGATTTACTCGCGTGCAGGACTCTTGCCTTACACTCACAAAACCAACGTTTCCAGCGTCAACCAAAGTTGAGTCCACTACGGTATTGCGTTCAACTGGCCAGAATAAGAGAAACTCAACGCCGACCTCAAATGCGCGTTTCATCACCGTTCTATCTTCCTCTTTCGTGATCATCACGATAATCGTCGACGCGTTTACGCGGGAGGCACGGACCTGCCGGGCGAGCTCGATCCCATCCGGTGGTGGCATGCGGACATCAAGAAAAATGGCATGAAACTTCTCTGTCCGTAGACGCGAGGCGGCTTCCGTGCTGTCGGTGAGAGAGGCCGCCTCCATCCCCGCGGAGCACAGGATTTCCCGAATAAGTTCGCAGGTGAGTGGATCATCGTCAACGACGAGAACGTGTGCAGGCACGTTATCTCCCCTCGTGTGGTCCTTGATTCCAGCGCGATTGCGACACAATCGGGAAGCTATGAATCCGGCCGAGACACCATGCGATCTTGCAACCAGTGGTTCAACCGTTCTCGAAGTCCTTGAAAATTGATTGGTTTCGAGAGGCACGCTCTGCAACCCGCCCGCAGGATCCTTTCCTGCTCTGCCACGAGAGCGTGTGCAGTCACGGCAATCACGGGGATCTCACGCATCTCCGGTTTCTGGCGCATCCATGCGACGAGGTCGAGGCCGTCGTCTTTGCCGAGATTGATATCGAGTAAGACGGCATCGGGAATCCGCTTCGCAAAAACATCGTAACTGGTCTGCAGATCTGTCGCGGACCAGACCTCGTAACCTTCCATCTCGAGCCAGTCGCAGAGGAGCTCGCGGTTGAGCTGATTGTCTTCAACGACGAGGATGCAATGTTTCAAGCGTTCTCCAAAGATGGGGAGGTTACCACGCGCTCCAATTGCTTGATCAACGGTTCCCGCCAGGAATTCTGCTTCCGGAAAAGCGATTCGGCATGCGCGTGGATGTACTTTTCCTCCTCTTTGGTTAATTCCTTGCTGGTCAGTACAAACACGGGAAGATCGGCCGTGCGCGGGCTACCGCGCCACTCGGCCAGCAATTCCAAGCCGCTCATCTTGGGCAGCACTAAATCTAGAATGACTAGTTCGGGCAGAGCATGAGCCACACGGGCGCGGGCTTGGGCGCCATCGGCGGCGGTGATCACGGAGTAGCCGCGCGCCGTGAGCAACTCTTCGATCATCTCACGCGTGGACGCGTCATCTTCTACCACCAGAATGGCTCGTGCTGGCGCCGCCCCTCCACGAGAGCTGAGGCAGCGCTCCACAGCAGCCAGCAATGTCGCCTTGTCCACCGGCTTAATCAGATACTCGTCGGCACCGAGGGCAGTTCCGACGCCAGGCTGATCCACGATGGTCACGACAATGACGGGGATCCTGGACGTACGCGGGTCATTTTTCAACTGCAGCAGAACCTCCAGCCCGTGGACCGGCTGCATGAGGAGATCCAGAGTGATGGCATCCGGCTGGTGTTCAGCCGCCATTTCCATAGCGCGTTCCGGGTGATCACATCGCAGAGTCTCATAACCCGAAGACGTGAGTTGCGACTGGATAAGTTGCCCCGTGGCCGCATTGTCCTCAACGATGAGAATCTGTGGCGTTTTGCCGGCCCTAGGTACGGCTATTGTCGTCCGGGCGGGCTCATCCGGAGCGATTGCAACGAGAGGCAAGGAAAAATGGAAGCAAGTTCCCTTGCCGGGCCCGCTCTCGATGTCCAGTTTGCTTCCGTGCAGTTCGACGAGGCGCGCAGTGATGGCAAGTCCCAGGCCGGTGCCTTCCGTGGCGCTGCCCGTTTGCGCCAAGCGAAAGAACGCTTCAAATATTCGCTGCTGTTCTTCGGGGGCAATTCCCGGGCCATTGTCGCGGACTTCCATCCTGACCTGGTCATCCATATGACGGGCGGTCAGCTCGATCCGGCCACCTTCCGGTGTGAACTTTATGGCGTTGCCGACAAGATTCATAAGCACTTGCTTAAACCGCATAGCGTCGGCGTGAACATGTAGATTAGGCTCGGCCTGTTGGAGTAAAGCTTGCGATTTCTTTTCCGCCAACGGGTAAAGAGCACTGATCACTTCGGAAAATGCAAACGCGACCGTCACATCCTCGCGAGCGAGTTCCATTCTGCCCGCTTCGATTTTGGAAAGGTCAAGAATATCGCTGATTAATTTGAGAAGGTGTTTCCCGCCGCTATGTATGTGGTCGATGTAGCGCCGCTGGCGATCGTTCAGCGGGCCGTAGCGCTCATCCGCAAGCAGGTCGGAAAAACCTAAAACGGCATTCAATGGGGTGCGCAGCTCGTGGCTCATTGTCGAGAGGAATTGGTCTTTGAATTTGCTTGCGCGCTCAACCTCCTCCTTTGCTCGAACCACTGAATAAGAAAACTCTTCCACCTCCTTCTTGGCGGTTTCCAGCTCCGCGGTGCGCTCCTCAACGCGTTGCTCCAACTCATCGTGAGCCTGTTGTAAGGCCCCCTCGCGCTCCTGAATCTGCCCCAACATCTCGTTGAACGCTCCGATCAGGATGTCGGGTTCGTCCCGTTTGCCGGTTGGAGTTGCCCGCATTGCATAGTTCTTGTCGCGTGAAACAATTCGCGCAATTTCGGCTAAATGCACGATGGGTTCAGCAACGGCTCGCTGAAATATCGATGCGGCTAGGAGCGCCGCAATGAGAGATGCCGACAACACCATGGCAGCGATTCCCGCATACCGCTTGAGGCGGTGGGTCATTTCATGTAAATCGGAACGGATGTAGACGGTGCCTGTCGGCTTTCCCTGAAACATAATCGTGCGGACCAGCACGAGCTGCCCATCTTTGAACCAGTGCGCCTCGGTTTGACTCGCTGGAATCTTAGGCAGCGTCAGGGTTTCGCCATGGGCATCGCGCCAATACGTGGCGAAAGGGTGTCCGTCGAGCGTGTAAATTCCAGCCGATATGACGTTGGGGGCAGCCGTCAACGCCGACAACGTGTTCTCGGCGGCTTGTGGATCATTAAAGAGCAGCGGGGAGACGCTATTGGACCCGGCCATTTGAGCCTGGATCGAGAGGTTGTGCACCATGGCCTGTCGAAAAGTGACCAGGTCGTAGGCCACAAACGCGGCGCAGGCCATCAACAAAGCGGCGCCACTGACCAATATGTTCATTCTGGTCAGTTTCTTGGTAATCGAACGGTCGGTAAACCTGAGCATCGTCTGTCAGTCTCCAGCCTGAGAACTCCTTCTCACGCTGATTGCCACTTTGAGCAGTTGCGAACTCAAAGTCAGGCCGGCATGCTCGGCAATCGTCAGGTTGACTTCGAAACGCACCCTGTTCGCATCCATAACGAACCGGATCATGCCCCCGCGCCGGGTGAACTGGGAGATGTCACTCACCGTCAGGACACTTGTCTTGTCGAGCGTCGCCAGGATTTCTTTGAGCCGACTCTCCTCGGACGAGCTGATGAATAGAATGCGGCAACTCACCGCGTCCTGCGGTTTTGTAATGCGCTTAACCGCTACCTTTTTGCCGTTGATGCTCTCACTGGCGATGGTCGCATCGAAAGTCGCGCCGAAAGGATCGTCACCGAGCACACAAATGCTGAAGAGTTCGCTGGCAGCGGTGACTTTAGCGGGCCATTCAACAAATTTGCCAAAGTTATACAGGTAGGCGGCCTTGACCTCATACTCCGTTGGGTTTGCTTGTTGGGAATGTAGGCATGAGACGGCAACGAGCACCCAGGCGACCGCCAGAGCGATGAATTGAGACAAGCGGCATGGACGACCACCGGTCACGCACCGTGGCGGGGTGCATTGGAGGACAGCCGTTCCACAGATGCGCTTCTCTCTCATCTTTGCCATGATTGCCAGGTTAGTTTGATGTAGGCGCTTCGCTTGATCCCGACAAGAGGGCCGGGGTCACCCCCGAACTCTGCGTGATGAGGTTGAAACAAGTTCTGCCCCACGACCGAGAGATCCAGGGATCGAGTGGCGTGCCAACTGAACCGCACATCGGCCGTTGTGTAAGCCCGCACGAGTTGGGCAGGCAGGGAGCTCACGTAACGAAGAGTCTGATCAAATTCCAACTTCTTGGGTAAATCCAGAGAAGATTGGATGGCGACCTGGTGATGGGGGCTTGACCCCTGGGTTGAATTTGCACTGGAAGTGTCCTGGCTGCTCGCCTTTTTGTCTAAATCGATATGGAGGAATGAATACGACCCTCTTAGGCGCCAAGTGCGCGTCGGGGTCCAAGCGGGAGCGATCGCGAATCCAGCCGTGTGGCCTAGCAGCCCAT
>WNFA01030103.1_pt1 | contig 10530 bp, 1 predicted proteins | sample 5400481 | NCBI WGS metagenome assembly WNFA01 (sample SAMN13153340, study PRJNA577476) | soil metagenome | isolation source: 120 cm saprolite under Douglas fir tree site 2 hole 1 replicate 2 | place: USA:California | collected 2015-04-18 | reverse complement strand
TTAGTCTCAGCAGACTTGCTGCGCAATGAATCGACAAAGAGTTCGATTGCTCGTGGATCGGAGGGCGCGACATTTCCGAGCGATTCAATCGCCGCTGAAAGCTCGCCGGGGTGAGAAGACGCCAGGTCAAGAGCGCCAGCAACGATCTTCGGATCATTGAGCTTTCTGAAAGAGACCGCACCAAGGGCAACTTTTCGCACCTTGTGACTCGGATCGGCGAGCCCCCGCAGCACGACCTGTTTGAGATCTTCGTCAGTAGCTGGCTGGACTAGCCCGAGGACGGCGGTGGCGTACTGCCGAATATCTTCGAGAGGATCATCGATGGCTTTGAGCAGGGCGGGCTTAGAGTTCGAGATTGTTGCTGCCTCTTCCGGATGTAGAAAGACCATCTGCTCAAATGTAGCGAGGACAGATAGCCGAACGTGCGCATCCGGGTTCGAAAGAAGCGGCATAAGTTGCCTCACAAGATCGCTCCGATTGGTAGCAGTTTGCCAGAACATCGGAAGATCCCGAGCAGCGGACAGCCTCACCGAGCTGTCTGTTGAACTAAGATTATCGATCACACCGGACAAGCTAGGCGATTGACCGAAAGTGGCCGACCCGGCGACCGAAAAGAAGGTAACTACGATGAACAGTTTTTGTGCGAGTCTCATTGGAACTCCTGATCAATAGGCACTGGAAACGGCCCGATTGGGCCGACTGTTGGGTTGTCGAACAAAGGAACGATGAGTGACAGCAGGCCGAGGGTATAGTCCGGCAGGACCACCTGCGGTATAGGCGGCTGATTTGGGTCTTGGTAGACGGTCGGACTGGGTATTGTCACCGAAGATCGGAACCGACTTACATCATATTGGTAAATATAATGCCCATTGATATAGAGTTCGTGCGCCGGGAATTGTTTTTGTGTTCCCACCAACGTGTAGATCGTCGCCTGTGCGTTGTCGTTGTCTATGGTCAGTTCCCAGTCCCACTCGATGTCAGCAGTTATTAAGGGCGGGAACAAACCATCCCGAGCTTCCCCAGTGAGATGCACCTGAATCGTGTGTTTGCCTAATCTGGTTACTTGCATATTATTTTCAGTTCCGGGTGAAAGTGTCTCATCTTCAAGCAAATGACAGTCGTGCAAAATATTGTCATTATCAGAAGGATCGAGATGCCCATCATAAAGAGCGTCCTCTGCATAGTCTCGGGAGTAACCGGAAAGCGGATTATAAGTACCAGGTTCGAGGCCACCGTCAAATTCCCTTGCCTCGGTATCGACGGTGCCCACAGTCCCAGTCCTCTGCGTTACGCCTGAATAGTTCGGGTCTGCAGATTGCAGAGAGTATACAGCCGAAAATCCTCGGTTATCACCCTGCACGAACACTCGCCTACTGTGCGGTACCGGGATTGAGCCGCCTTTCCCATCAGGAATCGTATCTGGGCCGAACTGGTACCCGCATACGTTAAATGGGGGAGCTGGAACGGGTGTGACCTCCGACGGAATGAACGCACGGTAGAGGATTTCGAACTCTGTTTCTCTAATGTGCAAAACAAAACTGGTACTTTGCGCAGTGTAGCTGGAGCAACCTTGGCAATTGGCCGTCAAGGCGACAATGTAGTCTTTAACTTTGTTCGGATAGGAATGGGTCGGCGTGGCTTCCGTACTTGTGCTCCCGTCGCCGAAATCCCAGCTGTAGTCGAAATTGGGACAAGATGCTCCTTGAACGGTGGCACTGAATAGTACCGAGGGTTTTTTGACGTTTACGATAATCAACCCCGCATTCACGTCGTCACCGTTTGCAAACACGGATCCAATGTTCAGACTTTGGCAAGCAACAATCTTGACCGTTTGCACTAAACTTTTGATGGGCTGATTCGTCTGGGAATTGGTGGCTGTCGATTGTGCAGAAGCCGAGTTGCCCGCGATCTGAATACCTGCCGGCAACTGCACGGATCCGGTCCCACCGTTAAGCGGGACATTGTTGGCGCCTGCAATCACAATTTGATTCGTCTGCCTCAGAGAAAAATTACTCGAATTCGCTGGCGTTGAGGGAGGTACAACCCGAATCGTGCATGTAACAGGCGCTACCGTCTGGTAAACAGGATTTTGTGGGGTGCCAGAAACCAGCACACCTAGAAGAGGCGAGGGGCACTGTGTCGCAACAACCGGGTCAAATGTCGCAGTTTGGATTGAGTTCCCGGAACCGCTATTACTGGTTCCGACCAAGAATCCGTCCGAACTGAGCGCCAGCCAGTTGCCGAAAGTACCTGTGATTTGGCCGGCGAGAGTGGGCTGGGAAGGATTCTCGAGGTTGACAAGCAGGACGTTTGTACCGGTAGCCACCAATGCCACGTTACCATTCAGCTTGACATCCGTTCCGCCTGTGGGCAACTGCAGGAAGCCGATCGGCTTTGGACAGTTCGGGCTACCTGTGGCCGCGTTAGAATCGCACGCCCCAGTTGTCCCTTGTGTATAGGCCCCGGTTAGGTCGACTACCGCCAGCAGGGACACGAAAGGCTGCGCGGATGACGACAGCACCGGGCAGTTGGTCATGCTTCCGACCAGGCCGCTGCCGACAACAACGGCGATGTGCATATTCATGCTGTTGCCGTTGCTGTCCGTGAACGGAATCGTTCCTAGCGCGACTGTGCGGCCATAGCAGAGCAGATAGTTCGTCTGGCCATTTGCGCTGGTCATCAAAAGCGGCTGCACCGGATTGCCCGGAATCGTTCCGCCCGCCGACGGAGGATACAAGACCGCCTGCGGTCCACTGAGCGTGGGATCGGCCAGCACCAATGGCAGTTGCCCAGTGGCCGCCAAAAGTGTTTGCGTGGCCGCGGTACTTCCAGTGCTGCTGGTGGTGAAATCGTCCGCCTTCAGATCCCACATCGTGAACGTCCCGCCCGATGAGTTGGACAATGGAATGGTGTTGACCACCGCGTCCGTCGCAAAGCCTTGACCCTCCGTGCTTATCGCCTGGCCAAATTGCGACGGCGTGGCGCTCTGATACTCCTGGATTACTTGAGCTAAGTCCACAACCTGCAATCCCTGCAGGAACGTGAAGGTATACAAATAGCTGCCCTTCATGGCCAGACGCATGGGAATCCCGGCTTGGGTCGCGCTCGAAGTTACGCTCACACCACCGACGCGCATTGGCGGCTGAGTTTGCAATTGCCGAGGGGTGGAAGGAACACTGTACAACCAGACGTTGCCAGGGAGGGTTACGGCCTGCGCAGGAGCCGCGGAAAGCGCCACAAGCGCCCCGCCCGTAACCGGTGATTGTTCGACGCCTGTGATATCGATGCCACGTCCTATAAACGAAGCTCCAATACCCTTATCGACCGGATTCGACGGGTCCGAAATATCGAACATTCCCAAACCGCTGATCACCGAGCCAACAAACTCGCCCGCATAAGCCATCTGACCAATGGCCACTGGTCGCGTGATGACCCCATATTGGCTAGACGTGCTCCCCAGTGGCTGCGGACCGAACGTCGTGAATTGCAGAGTGTAGGGTGAAGGAGTCAGAGAAAGCTGGGCAATAGTGTTGCCGTTTTGATCTTTGCCAACATTCACGATTCCGCTGTTCAACCTGAGTGTATACGTTTCCCCGAATTCCAGACCAGTCAGAGGTTGAACTGTCAGGGAGGTGATAGCGTCTGCAGCCTGTACCGGGTTAGCGATCGAGCCATCCGACCTGATACCGATAAGCAACAGGGATGGCGAATCGCCAGCGGGACTGCCCACAAGACTTATGTTGCCAGGAACGTTGGTGACTGGCTCGCTGAAGGTAATCTCCGGGAAGACGGACACAGAAACACTTTGTGCGTTGGGCGAGGGCACCGTGTTAATGACAGTTGGCGCTTGCCCCGCTGTAGGGTAGATGTTGCCACCGCCGACGGCCACGACAAGGAAGCTCCTGCTCACGGTAACAGGCGTGCTCGAATTCAACGGGTCAAGGGCGGTGGCTGCGATGGTGTACAAACCGGGCGTACCCGCAGGATAGGTGTCCTTCAATACCGTATAGATGAATCCTTGGGCGGTATTGGATGGCGGCGTATCTGGGATGACCGCTGAGTAAGGCGCCCCATTGATGGTGGCGCCCTTAACGGAGAGCGTCGAGCTGAACTTAATCGTAAGGGCGGTGCCGGTCTGCACGATCCCCGAGATTGGAGCAAGAGCATTGTTGCCTGGGTCCAAAGCCAAGACGCTGATGTTGATCTGCGGCGGCGGCGGTGGCGGGGTGGGCGGAGCGAATGTGAAGTTGAGGCGGCCGATGTTGCGGTATTGCGCTTCCAAGCCTGCGGTGACCGAAAAGATCGAATCGTTGGGCTGGATGCCGTTTACTTCGTTGGCAGTGGCGGTAATGGTTTGGGTCTGAGTTACAGTGTGGTTGGTTGCGGCGTTGTATGTGGGGCCCCGTTCAGTAGCGGCCCAGGATTACCGTGGGCATCGTTCTGAAACACCCTCCCGGCCGCAAGTCCCTGAGATGCCACGCCGGCCTGGTTAGGATCATAGTCCCACATCATAAAAGTGAAGGTGATCGCGGTTTGCAGCGGCTGATAGCTTGCAGCAGCAACCGCCTGGAAATTGCCGAAACTGTTCATGTACCCACAGAAAGGCGGGGACGCCGTGACGACTTGTGCTCTGGCACCCGTTCCTTGAACAAACGCATGATCGATGGTCTCGAAGAGCACTTTGCTGGTGTCGCTCGGGTCCACCAGCCTACGGTAGACATAGTAAAAGGCCCCCGGTGGGGCGTTCGCTGGCACCGGGAAGGCCAGCTTCGCCTCTTTATTGAAGGAGGGCATTGCGGGTGCGGTGATCTTGATGCCGCTGCCAAAGTTCGCGCCCTGCCAACTCGGAAGCTGCGGGAAGGCGGTTTGGTCCAGCAGATCAAGTTTAAAAGTGGTGCCCCTCGTCAATGCACCCTGGGGAATGATAATGGCCGTATTTCCTGGGCCGGAGACGGTGCCGCCGCCGGGACCGACGGCGACGGTGCCATCGGGAGCGACGAACTGGCTGCGAGTGAAGGAAGCGGTGGTTTTGTCGGGGGCGGTAATGGTGACGGCGAGAACGTCGTCAATGGTGGCGGGGAGTTGGCCGGTGACGGAGCCGTCGTTGGCGACGGTGAGAGAGAGAACGACGCCGTTGGTTTGATCAACGATGAGGACGATGGTGCCCGGGGGGAAAGAATTGGCGGGAGCGGTGATGGCGACGTTGCCGTTTTGATCGGGGAAGGCGAAGACGAGCGCGTCGGTATTGAAGTTGGGGGGAGTGTTGGCGAGGGTGGTGAAGGTGATGGTGGGGATGGAGATGAGTCCGCCGAGAAGATTGGCGATGCCGGAGGCGGCGAGGGTGTAGGTGGTGGAAGGCAACAGAGCGGATTGCGGGAAAACGGAGAGGCGCGCGCCGCCTTGAGAGAAAACGAAACGGATGGGAATCAGAGTGCTGGAGCCCTGGCCGTTTTGCGTGAGGGTGACGCTGTTAGACGTGACCGTGTTCTGGTTGATGGCATCGGGCGCAGTGATATCAATTTCGGCGGTGAGCGGAACGCCGACGGAACCGTTAGCGGGAGTGACGGTGGCGGTTTCGGTTTGACCGAGGACGGTGAGATTGGCGGTGGCTGTTTGTGCGGCCGTGACCTGCACGGTGGCGGAGCCAGCGAGCGCGGTATTTGGAACGCTAGCCGTGAGGTTGACGGCGCCGGCCAACGCAGGAATGACGTAGGAGCCGGAGAAACTCGCGAAGGAAACAAAGGGCAAGCCATCGGTTTGGACCATGGCGGCGACTGGGCCTGTGGAAGCGGCGACTGTTCCGGAAACGTAGCCGGTGGGCGAGGTCAGCTTATAGAAAGTGTAATCGCCGCCTTGTGTGATTCCGGGGAGGCCGGGAGCCGCTTGGGTTACGAGTCTGGCGCCGCTGACGTGCGCAAGACTGACAACCACAAGATAGGGAACGCCGTTGATGCGTTGCACCTGCGCGAGCAGGATGTTGTCGCCGGTGACGGCCTGGCCCGCAGCAACGGAGAGTTGCGCCGGTGAGTTGAGCGTTTGGCCGGAGAAGTCCACGTTGTACTCGGCGAGCGGGATGAGCGAAGCGGTGGAAGGCAGGAAACCATCTGTAGGTTCGGGCGCGATAGCGATGGCGGTGTCCTGCGGTAGTGAGCCGGCAGCGACGGTGAGAGTGGCGTCGCCGCTAGTGACGGTGGCGGCGTCACTGCCACCGATCAGACCGCGAACTGATTCGCGGCCGGAAAGAATGTCCAGGTGCACATCACCGGAGGAGAGCTGCTCCGGCTGAAAAGTCTGCGACGGCGTGACGGGGAAGGTTGCGGAAGCGGCCGAGCCGGCGGGCGCAGAAAATTGATAGAGAAGAATATCTTCGGTGCGTTTGGTATCGGAAAGTTTTTTGCCGGAAGTAAGCGAATACGTTTCCTGCACATTGGCTTGAATGACGGTGCCGGAGGGCAGAGGAACGGAGGATTGGACCGCGAGCGTAGCGGTAGACGTGCCGCCAGTGGGCGAAACGGAGGGCGGATTAAGCGAGCCAGTTGCGGCGGCGCCGGCTGGCAGACTGACTAGCGAGACGCTGGTGAGCGGCAGGCCCGCGGCAGGAACGCCGGGAGCGTTGGCGCCAGCGTCGGCGACAACCAAGGCAAAATCTCCGACAGATGGAACGGGAATGGTGAGCGAGCCATTCGGCGCGCCGAGATTTGGTGAAACCATGAGCCACGCGTGCGTGTTGTAGTCATATTTCACAAGATGAATAGTGCCGGAGGAAGGAAGCTGCGTGAAGGCAGCGGAGAATGACGCGGCAGTAGAAGAGTCGGCGCGAAGATCGAAGGAACTGACGGGAGACCAGCCGAGCGGCAGAAGGCCGGGGAGACCCTGCTGAGATAGCGGAGTGAGATGGAAATTGGTGGCGGAAGCAACGGCGCCGGCGGGGATGGTGATAGTCAAGAGAGCGCCGGTGAGAGAGCCGCCGGAAGAAGAAACAGAAACGGAAGAGGCAATGGGAGTGAGTCGCGCATCAAGGGGAACGGTGCCGACGCCAGTCTGGAGAGTGACGTCGCGTTCGACGGTGACAGTGGCGGGAGTGCCGGTGGAGGAGTTGGCGGTGGTACCGATGCTCAGGAAAAGATGTAGATGTTGGGCGTTGGAGGGAATTGAATAGCGACCGGTGTTATCGGAAGTGTCTTGTGAAGTGCTACCAACGCTCTGCACATTCGCGCCGGGGAACGGCAACCCGGAAACGTCGGAGAGAACCTGGCCAGTGACTACGCCAGCAGGAACGACTTGGATGCCGCGGCCGGAACTGTTGGCGTTGCCGGCGGCGTCGGTGGCGGTGGCGGTAAGAGTGAGAGTATCGCCAGCGTTTGCGGTGGTCGGGACGCTGAAGGATGTGGTGTAAGGCGGAGCGGTGACCGTTGCGATGGGTACACCGTTCAATTGGAAGACGACGGAGACGATGCCGATGTTATCGGTGGCGGAGAGCGTGGCAGTGCCGCTCTGCCCCGGCGCCAATTGGGAAGGCGCGGAGAAGAGCAGGATCGCGGGCGGCGCCTGATCGAGATTGATGTTCACTTGCAGGGGCGCGGAACTATTTCCCGCGATGTCCACGGCGGTGCCGTTAACTGGCTGGTGGAAACCGTCGGTGGAGACGGTTTGCGGTGCGGGACAAGTGGCGATACCCGAGAGAGAGTCAGAGCAAGTGAAGGTGACCGTGACTGGGGAGGTGTTCCATCCGGCGGAATTGGGAGTGGGAGATGTAGTGGAGGTGATGGTTGGCGGAGTTTTATCCAAGCTGACCGTGGCGCAAGATGTGGAGGAGAGACCCGCGGTATCAACCGCATGGCCGCAGATCGATTGGTTCGCGCCTTCCGTGGCGACCAGTTGGGCAGGAGAGCAGGTGGCCACGGGATTACTGCCAAGGGAACAGGTAAAGGAGACGGTTGGATTGGTGTTGTTCCAGCCTTTGGAGTTTGGTGAAGGCGAAACAGAAAAAGTAATCGCGGGAGGCGTGGGCGCAGCGGTTTGAACATTGAGAGTGACATGGGCAGTTGCGTTGTTTCCGGCGAGGTCCGTGGCGGTGGCGGTGAAGGCCTGACTCAGTCCCGTGGTGGTGACGGTGATGGGCGAGGAGCAACTGGCCACGCCAGAGAGAGCGTCGCTGCAAGAGAAGGAGATGGTGACGGGAGTGGAAGTGTTGATGCCGCTGGCGTTCGGCGTGGGCGAAATCGAATAGGTGATGAGCGGCGGGGTGCGATCCAGGTTGACGGTAGCGCAAGCAGGAGGCGACGAGTTCCCCGCTGCATCGACCGCTGAGCCACAGAAGGATTGATTCGGGCCTTCGGTGGCAACGGCGATCGGGGCCGGACAAGTGGCGATTCCGGAGCCGGTATCGGAACACGTGAAGGTCACCGTCACGTTGCTGCTGTTCCATCCGGCGGCATTAGGAGCCGGCAAAACGGAAGCAAGGATAGTTGGCACTCCGGTGTCTGTCGTGAATGTCTGCGAAGCAACGACGCTGGAATTTCCGGAGCGATCGAACACGGTGAACTGGATGGTGTGGACACCATCGGGCAACGGAGGCAGCGTGCCGGTGGCTTGCGTGGCGGTTGCCGAGAGAACTGCGCTTCGGTCGACACCATCGACAGTCAAGACAAGCTTGGAAGTATCAATGCCGCTGCGATCATCCTGATATTGGACAGTGACGCCGACGATTGCGGAATTCAGGATGGCGTTTGCGGCGGGCGCCTGGATAGTTGCCGTGGGGGGAACAGTGTCCACGACAAATGTGGCGCGCGCGGTGCCGGGGTTACCCACCAGATCGTTCACCACCGCCGTAAGGACATAGGTGCCATCGTTGAGAGACGTGGCTGCAGGGATAGCGCTGGTGGCTTGTTGCGGACCGAGTTGGAAATAGCCTGTGATATCCGAAGGAGGATTGGTGCCCTGCTGAAGAAGAATTTCGACGGAGGAGGTATCAATGCCCGTTCCCGAGCCATCGCTGTACTGAACGGAGATGGAGGGAGTCGCAATCTTGATAAAGGAATTATCGAGAGGCGCGGTGAAAGAGATCGTGGGCGGTTTGGTATCCACGACGAAGGAAAGCGAAATGGGTTGCGACTGATTTCCTGCGCGGTCTTTTACAGTTGCGGACAACTGATGGGGTCCGTCGGCGAGAGGCGGCGTAAGTTGCAGAACTCCGGTTGCGGAGGTTGCGCCCGGAGCGACGAGAGTGGAAACGTCGGCACCATCGAGGGTCACGACGAGGGAGTAGGGATTTACGCCGGAAGTTGCATCGGAATAGGTGATGGTAACGGTGGGAATATTGCTGTTGGTGCGGGCAGGCGGCGCCTGGAAGGCGAGGGTTGGCGGCGTGGTGTCCACAACGAAAGTAGAGGTGGCGTTGCCGACGGTGCCGGCCAGATTGGCGATTTGCGCGGTGATGGTATTTGGCCCGTCGGGCAAGGCGAAAGAGTTGCTCAAGGTTGCCGATGCGTTGCTGGCGGAGATGGTGAAGAGACTGGTGGCGTCCGCACCGTTGACGAAGATTTGAAGAGTGGAAGTGTCTAGGCCGAGAATGTCGCTGTAGTCGATGGAGACCAGCGGGGTGTGGGTATTCAAGATGGCGTTGGGAGCGGGTTGCGAAACGTGGATGGTCGGGACGCTGGTGTCCACATAAAAAGTGATCTGCGAACTGGCTGAGTTGCCGGCGAGATCTTTAATGGTGGCGACGAGAGTATGCGCTCCGTTGGAGACGGAAGAGGCCGTGGCTGTGGCACTGGTGGGAGAGGGAGTGGTGGGAAGAGAGACGCCGTCCAGTGTGAGTGTCAGCTTGCTAAGGTCGATGGCTTGATCGTCGGCGTACTGAACGGTGATTTCGACGGTGGAGGAGCCGTGATAGGAATTGGGAGTGGGATGAGCAAAGGAGATGGTCGGCGGCGTGGTATCGATATTAAAAGAAGTCGAGGCGTTCCCGGTGTTGCCTGCCTGATCCTGGATTTGCACGACGATCTGATTGGCACCTTGCGTCACAGTTCCCGCGGAAAGCGTTGCGGATGCGCCGCTGCTTGTTTTTGTGAATTGGGCAGTAACATCGGTGCCGTTGACCAGGACTTTCAGGCTGGAAGTATTGATGCCTGAGTTGTCCGAATATTGAATGACGATGGTGGGAGTGAGAGTTTTCAGATAGGAGCCGATGGCGGGCTGCTGGATTTGGATCTGCGGGGCGGTGAGGTCCACGGTGAACTGCGAAGTTGCTGTGGATTGGTTACCAGCATTGTCCTTAACGGAAACGGAGACGGTGTGCGCGCCGGAAGCTAGCGCGAGATTTGCTGGGATGGTCCAACTGGCATCTCCGGTGCGGGTTGTGAAGAGGCTGGTACGGTCCACGCCGTCGAGGGTGGCTTTGAATGTGTTTGAGTTTACGCCGGAAGCGGCTGGCTCACCGGAGCCAACCATGTCGGTATAGGTGACCTCGACACCGGGAGTTGATGTCTTCACGAAGCTGGAGGTGGCTGGACTGATGATGGTGATGTT
>WNFA01016272.1_pt1 | contig 10530 bp, 9 predicted proteins | sample 5400481 | NCBI WGS metagenome assembly WNFA01 (sample SAMN13153340, study PRJNA577476) | soil metagenome | isolation source: 120 cm saprolite under Douglas fir tree site 2 hole 1 replicate 2 | place: USA:California | collected 2015-04-18 | reverse complement strand
CCCGAATGGCCGCTGCGTGCGACGGAACGGCCGCACCTTCCTCGAAGGTCATCTGGAGTCGATGGTGACCGAACTGCGGGACGATGCCCAAGAAGCACTTGGGCAAGGTCGGCCTTCGGGAACCGCACGCCGCCGCAAAAACTGATGATTTTACCGGGCCATCCGCCTGAGTGCATTCGCTTGGGTACCCGGTAGCTCTGCATGCAACATAGCGGCTTGTTTTCGCGGTACGGATTACGGTACGTAAATGTGTTGGCTTGTACGGACTAGCAAGGACTTAGGTGGCCGCCCGCCTCTTGCAAGTCGTTGTATTTCCTTATCGTGGTTGTTCTTTCACGACGGTGGCAACGCCCGCGATGGCGACTGTGGCGGGTATGGGCACACTACATTCATTCGTAGCCCACAAAAAAGCCCACAAAACGGTTGACCTCAGGTGACTATCAATGACTTACGGTGTCGTCCGTGCGTTCCAAGTCATTGTAAACACTCTAGAGTCGACTGAAAAGGCTGCGCTCTACCATTACCAGAGAATCACGAGCCAGCGCAGAAGGGAAGTAGAGGCGGAGCGAGAAAGTGTCCGCTCGGCATATTAGGGCCGAGGACACATCGGGGACACATTAACTTGTTCCTTGCTGTTCCTAGAGCGCCATCCAGTGCGTCCGTGTTCGTGTAGTTTGTTGAAGTTCCGTTTAGCCATCCCGCTTTCACGGCGGAAACGCGGGGTGGAGTGTATGCGTTTTTGTCCGGCGATCCGCACCACGATGGCGCGGATGGCAGAATTCTTGTCTTGAGGGTTTGACGTGTGAAGTAGAGTGTGTGCGTTTTTGTATGCGGTCGTCGCAACCTTGGGTTGTTTTCGGCTAACTGCGGTTAGTCAGGTATGGCGGGTAAGTATCAGATTTATTTCCTACTTGATTGATTACCCTGAACTTACTGAAAACGCGTTATTTAGGTGATTCCGATGGTGTGTCTGCCAGTTCCACCACTTCCGCAGTTTGTAAATCAATTGTACTCAATAACTTAGCAACGTCAGCGTCTGAAGGCATTTTCAACTGCACCGGATTTTGCACCGACTTCTTGCACTGCTGCTCCTCCGGTCGCTGCAAGTCTGCCAGCCGCACGAACAGCTTGTGGACCGCAGCTTCCCGTGGGTGTACGTAGCGCATAGTGGTCTTAATGTTATCGTGTCCAGCGACGTACTGCAACGTAAAGGGGTCCGTGCACTCTCCGGCCTCGGTCAGAAAGGTATGACGCAAAGCGTGCAGGCCAGCGTCGGTATGGGTCTTGATCTTCTTCCGTATCTGGCCTATCTGTTCTTCCAGCACCCAAGGTCCGAGAGGCTTTGTCGGGTCTTGTGGACTCGTGAAGACATAGTCACACTCGGAGTCTTTCAGAACCCGTTCTAGTACTTCCTTCATCTCGTGATCGATCACGAGCTTGCGTTTCCGCGCTCGCCGTTTCAAACCGCGCTTGATTATGAGCTCTCCGCAGATTTTCCTGTCGGCAAGCGGTTCTGGGTGGAAGCGAACGCAATCTTTCATCAGCTTTAGCATTTCGTTACGACAGACACCCGAGTGGCGCGCCAAAATGGAAGCGGATCGCAAAGGTTCGGCGGCACAGGAAATCCATAGCGCATACTCCGCCGCGCTGAAAATGTAGTCCGTCTCACGCTCTGCTCCTTCGTCCTTTGTGTACTGTTCGACCGTCGGCACCTTGGTAATGAGCTTAAGCTTGAGATGCGCGTAACGCAGGGCCTTGCGGAAAGTCGCCAAATAGCGATTGACCGTTGTTTTGCCCACCGGCGTAGGTTTTCCGTCGCGTCGCCGCCCCGCTTGCTTCAAAGCCCAAGCTTTGAATGCTTCGATATGAGATTCGTCGATCTGGTCGAGGCGCAGATCAGCCCAGCGACCGTAAGCGAGCAGCTTTCGATAGCTTGCCTGATAAAACTTAACTGTGCCATTTTGTTCTGCTTTGGCAGTGGCGACCCACTCGTCAAAAGTCGCTTGGAACTGCCTCACCGTAGGAATGCCCTTCTGCTTTTCATCACTCGCGGAAGGTTTCCGCTGCGGCTCGGGTTCTTCGAGGCCAGCCGCCTGGCGAACAATGCGAGCCCGTGCCGCGCCGGCGATAGCTTCTGCTTCACGCCGGTTTTCGGTCCCAGTCGAGCGATAGTATTCCTTGCCTCGGTACTGGAATTTGTAGGCGTAGTACGAACTTCCGGAGCGTTTGAATACTTTCATCACCCTGCCGCACTTCGGGTATTGCTTGTCACAAACTGACGGATGGTTTCCGGCCGAATCATGACTCTTGTGCCGACTTTCACATAGTCGATCCTACGACCCTGAATCCAGTCGCGCAAGGTCTTGACCGAAATGCCCAACAAATGGGCAGCCCGGCTTACGTCGAGCAAGGGTTCGATGGGATCGGACGTGAAACTTGGGGGCGTCGTATCGTGCAACGCCATGATGTGCCTCCTTCCCGGAACCAAGGGCGCCGCCACTATGAGGTCCCGCCTCGACTTTTCGACAGAGGGCCTCGCTGATTTGCACTAAACCAATACAGGCATTCGACCGTGCAATTTCGGAGATACGCTCCGACGTCGGCTGATGGGCACGATTCGGAGCGACCACTGCCGTGCTCGGCTGGTTCAAGTCCGCACAGAACCAGCGAGGTCAACCAATTTGATTCATTCCTGGCGCCATGTCCAATAACTTTTCGGCACGACGTTATTCCTCCAGGTTATAACGTAAAGCAAGAAGGAGCTTTATAACCTCAACTTTTCGCTAGAAAGGCCCCCTCGTGGAAGCAACCGCCTGAAAATACGGGGTTTGCGGGACTGCCAGTTATTCAACAACAAAGCCAAGAAGCATTGAAACAGCACTGGCAGCGGCCTTGTCCGGCTTTGTCCCAGTATACTCAGACCATCGCGGCACGGGCCTTAGGGCGGTGTATGGGTAAGCGAAAGCTTAGCGAAATGATGATTGCTATGTCCTTTGTCGCGAGGTGGATGAAGATTTCTGATGCGGGCCTTGATAATAAATTCGCCGACCGAATCACTGTAACTTCCTTTTGTTATTCCTCCAAGGAATAACAGACTGCAGAAAAGTTATTAGACAGTTTGAGTGATTGCGGTTAACTTTGCACCGCAAGCATCCGTTTTAGGTTGCTCTGCCTTAGGCGGTTCAGCCGGGAGGCGCACACGGCATCACTCGGGCTCCAAGTCAGTGTCACCGTAGCCAAGAGCTACGTTGCTGCCAATCAGCTTCGCGCCGGCGACCGCGAAGGCACCGAAAGATGCATCGCTAACGTACGGCATCTGTACCGTGATTTGGATACCGACTGCGACAGTCGATTCACTTCGCTCCAGGCCTCCGCGGCGCTTCTCACGCTGAGTGCGGTCATCTCGACATCGCCCGGCAAATACCGGGTCCGATTGCGGATTGATTGCTCTACCTTCGAGCGGCAGGAAAGCACACTTAAACTGCTCTGCATCGCCTTCGGCAGAGATCCCGTCTGCACCAACGTCAACCGGATCCCGCGCCCGCCGGGTTCCCGGAGCTGCAAGTACGATACGACGTATTCCACCACCGTCGAATACCCAAGTGATTCCACTTGGAATCTCGATGACTTCCGGCTAGACATTGCTGGGGCGAATGCCATCCTTCTGTCCTGCTCAATTCCATGGCAAAAGCACTCCCGAAAACACACCAATTCCGACCACGATTGCGCGTGGCTTCGGCATGACCTTGCCCACGGAACAGACGCTAGGAAAATCTGCCAACGCTGGCTTCGCGTCGCGCCGATTTACCCCGGCTCTCTTTTACTACGCGCAGCGGGCAGTCGATGTCGCAATCAGCCAAACTTTGGCTCATTCGAAGGTGTCCCAATGGACGACAGGGTCACGGTGCGTGAAGGTCGCCGTCGCTTCGAGATTCCCGCAGCACTCTGCTCCGCTCCTGGGCGCGAGGTTGCGCTCACTTCGCAGAAAGTGATTGCTCGGAGAAAGACTGTTTGATTTCGTCGCGAATATAAGGAGAATTAGTGCCACCACTTGAAATCAATCAAAGCCGCTACATCAATGCTTCTGTTCGGCTGGACGAGCCTATCGCTGGGCAGTTTACTCGTTATGCTGCCTTCGCACGCACATCCGCAGACGATTTTGTGGACAAGGCGCTTGACTATGTCTTATCGAACGACTGGGACTTGGCGGACTTTATGAAGATGCCGCGGCCAAACAGGCTGACTGTCCGTTGCGTATCTGTAAAGGCGCAAGCAAGGATGCGGGTGAGCATTCAGGATGGTGGCTTACATCCAGTGCGCGGCCATTGGGTTTTGTGCCGGTATTAGGGGGATGGATTCTCGATTCAATTTCGCGGTGGTGCAAGAACGGTGCTTCGCACCGGAAGAAATGTTGTCGCGGTAGGGATACGGATTTCTCCGTACCCCCCGCACAGATCCGTACGGGCGGATTTCCCGCATACGGCTCTTGCCTCAGGTAGTGACGCGCATACGACGCGAAGGATAAGGATGGCAGATGTGGGCCGGAGGCAGCCAGCGGCGGATGAGCCGTTTCATTCGTTCCCACAGAACGCGACCGTTCTGGCTCCGTCGTCGCAAGACGTGGTACCAGAGGTTGCTCACGGTGAAACGAAAGTGAGCCAGAGCATGTCCGTTGCCCGGTACGCCGAAGTAACGGAAATGCCCACTCACAACGGACTTCAACCACTCGCCAACTTCAGGAACAGGGTCATGCATGCGCCGCCGCAACTCGATTTTCACCTGCTGCAGCTTGGCCTGCATGCGCTTGCGAACCGTTTGCCGAAGCACCAGAAACCGCCCCTTCTTCGTCTTCCCGCAGATATGCTTGAAGCCGAGAAAATCGAAGGTCTCCGGCTTGCCCAGACCGAGGCGCTTTCGGTTCGCCGCCGCATGGCGTCCGAACTCGAAGAGTCGCGTATTTTCCGGGTGCAGTTCCAGTTGGAACTTCAGCATTCGTTCTTTCAGTTCCGTCCAGAACCTTTCGGCCTCGTCTTTGTACTCGAATCCAACCACGATGTCGTCGGCGTAGCGCACCACGATCACATCGCCGTGCGCCCGCTTCTTGCGCCATGCTTGGACCCAATGATCGAAGACGTAATGGAGGTAGATATTCGCCAACAGTGGCGATGCACTTCCACCCTGTGGCGAACCTGCTTCCACGAACGTTCGCTCGCCCTTTTCCAGCACGCCCGCGTTCAGCCATTTCTGGATGAGCCGCACGACGCGCCGGTCCGCTATCCGATGCTGGAGGAACCGGACCAGCCACTCGTGCGACAGCCGATCAAAAAAGCTGCGCACGTCCAGGTCCAGCACCCAGTTCACACGTCGCTCATGGAGTCTACAGAACAAGGCGTCCAGCGCTTTATGCTGGTTGCGTCCTGGCCGGAACCCATAAGAGAAGCCGAGGAAGTCGGTTTCGTAGATGGCGTTGAGCACTTCCACCGTCGCTCTCTGAACAAGCTTGTCTTCGAGCGCCGTGACGCCGAGCGGTCGCTGCCGCCCGTCCGCCTTGGGAATGAACACCCTACGCACCGGCTTCGCCCGGTATGCTCCGCGCTTCAGTCTATGGGAGAGGCTCTGGAGATTCTCCTCAAGTGCCTCACCGTAGTGCCGCCACGTTTCACCGTCTACACCAGCCGCCGCATGCCTCTTCAACTGGAAGTAAGCAAACCGCAGAGTGTCGATCCGGTAGATGTGATGCAGCAGAGCAGTGAACTTTACATCCTTGTTCAATGTTGCCGTTTGTCGTACCTGCGCCAACTCACTCGGCGCGCTGATCCGGCTCTGAGTCCGGGGCGCGTTTTGCTGGCTCAGGTTCCCCTTGGCCAGACCCCTTCCCTCCATCCCCTCCGCCGCCGATGCTCTGGTTTTGTTCGGAGACTTCCCCGGTACTATGGGCCTGTCCGACTTCCCGTGTTCGTTCGTCATCGTAGGCCTTCGCCGTACGACTCTTTCATTCGCTACATCTTGCCGGTTGGTGCTACGGCATCGTGACCTCCAATGTGTACTGGTACTGCTATCGGTGGTTCGGTGCTTACGCACCGGGTTGACGCTTCGACACTCCACCCCCAAATAGGGAACTGCGGAGCTTCGAGACAGCGCTCAGAGTTTACGCAAGTTAACTTCCGCCGCGTCAACACATTCGGTCGCGCGGGGAATGAGCGTGGTATCGAACGATGACGTTTGTAGCGGCGAAAACGGTTCTGAGCGTCGATCAAGTAAACGCGTTGAAGCATAAGAACTTCTTGCCAACCAACGATCCCGATGCCAATACACGGCGGAGCTGCGAAGCGTGGGCAACAAAGCGGTTTAACAAGGCGGTTTCACCAATGAGCATACCCCGCATTCAAGCTATTCCACAGTCCAAGCTGCCATTCGGCGAAGAGGTGAAGCCCAGCTTCCGCACCAAGACTGCGGCCACAAGGCTGACTCCGGACGAACTGGCCGAGATCGAAACCGCCGCCGAAGGCGCGGGACAGGTAGTCTCCGAGTGGCTGCGCGAGACCGCGTTGCGCGCAGCGCGACAGAGGCCCGCCGATCCCGCCGAGCTAGTGCTAGCGGAAGTCTGGGCGCTGCGTTACGCGCTCCTGAATCTCTTCCACGCAGCCGCTCAGGCAGCATCGGAAGGTAGACAACTGCTGCCGGATTCCATCCTCAAAATCCGCGATCAGGCCGATGCGCGCAAGCTCCAGCAGGCCCGCAAACTGCTTGAGGATTTCTCCGCCTCCGAGGGCAAGGAAAGGGGGTATATGCCATGAGCGACATCCCTTTTGCCAGAAGCTTTCCGCTCTTGACACTTCTGCTTTGTGGAGCCGCGACATTATTTTTTCTGCTGGCGGGACTGAGCCTGTTGCAGAGCTGGTTGACAAATAAACGGCGGGACCTCGAGGCGATCGAATGGGGCCCACTTCGGCCAAGTTTGATCCAGAGATGGAGGACGAAGCTGTGCAGAATTCGACTCAGACTTCCGGGGGCTTCGATGCAGGGAATGCCAGAAATTGCGCCGAGACCAACGCCATCAGCGCTAGCGAACGCTCCCGCCGATCCGCTGAAGAAGCCCACCCAACCGGTGCTCGCGCTCTTCGGTTTGGCCATCGGTGCGCCCAATGGCAAGCACAAGGAAGGGTTTGCCTGGGAGGAGACGAAGGGAATCGAATGAGAGACAAATTACCAAGAATACGACTTCACGCTTGAGGGTCGCTCCCTATGCTCACGATCTCGAAACCGCTCTCAGCCAGCCAGGCACGTACTTACCATGCGCGTGAGTTTGCCGCGCAAGAACAGAACTACTGGAGCCGCGATCAGCAGGGCCACAGCGAATGGCAGGGCAGGCTCGCCGAGCAGTGGAATCTCACCGGCGCGGTTGAGGCTGAGCACTTCGCGCGGCTGAGCGAGGGCCAGCATCCTCACACCGAAGAGCAGCTTGTCCGTCATCAGGTTTCGAGAACCTACGACGGGAAATTCGGCAAGGAAGTGTCCAGCGCCGAGCATCGCGCCGGGTGGGACGCCACGTTTTCCGCGCCGAAGTCGGTATCGCTCACCGCGCTCGTGGGCGGCGATGACCGCGTGCGGGAAGCCCATCGCGAGAGTGTCCGCGTGGCGCTCCGGGAACTTGAACGGTACACGCAGGCGCGGATCGGCAATGTCCACGCCCCGGAGACGACTGGGAAATTCATCGCCGCCACCTTCGAGCACGATACCGCACGGCCGGTCGATGGCTACGCGGCGCCGCAGCTTCATACCCATGCCGTGATCTTCAACATGACCGAGCGCGAGAACAGCCCGGAAAACGGGAAGCAGATGCGAGCTTTGCAGCCGCACGAGATGTTCGTGTCACAGCGCTATGCCACGGCAGTCTACCGATCTGAATTGGCATTGCATTTGGAAAAGCTGGGCTACGAACTGGACCGCGGCAAGCATGGACAGCCGGAAATCCGAGGCTACACGAAGGAATATCTTGAAGCTTCCAGCCCGAGGCGAGAACAGATCAGAGACCATCTCCGGGAGCAGGGAATCGACGGAGCGGCGGCGGCTCAGATCGCGGCCCACCATACGCGTGACCGCAAGGAACTACTGTCGCCTGAAGAGGTCTTACAGCGGCACCGTGAGCTGGCGGCCCAGTACGGGCATCAGGCGGATCGTGTAGTCGCCCAAGCGCGCGAACACGGTCAATACCATCCGCGGGAGCCGGAGATGCAGGCGCAGCGGGCCGTGACCTGGGCGCGCGATCATGTCTTCGAGAGATCGGCTGTGCAGGACCGCCGCGCGATCCTTGAAACGGCGCTCGCGCGCGGCATGGGAGAAACCACGTATGCCCACGTCCGGCAGGAGTTCGAGTGCCGGATCGAGGCCGGGGAGTTCCGCGAAGTTTCGCGGGCTGGGGCTGACCAACAATACACGACCGCCGCGATGGTCTGCATGGAGCGCGAGATCATTGGCCGGATGCAGGAAGGCAATCGGCGCGACTACAGCGATCCCATGTTGGTCTCGCCGCAGGTGCGCATCGCCACCGAAGACCGTCACCCGGAGTTAAATGCTTCGCAGCGCCAGGCGGTAGACGAAATCTTTCTCTCTCGGGAGAAGGTGGTCGGTTTAGATGGCATCGCAGGTGCGGGCAAGACAACAACTCTGGCCGTCATCCGTGAAGGCGCAGAGGCGGAGGGCTACCGAGTGGAGGGTTTTGCGCCGACATCCCGCTCGGCGCAGAAGCTCGCCGAAGCAGGCATGGAGACATCCACGCTACAAAAGCATTTGGCACGCGGAGAGCAGCCAGATACCGGCGAGAAACGGCTCTATGTGCTCGACGAATCTTCGCTGGCATCGACCAGGCAAGTGCATGAGTTTGTGGACCGGCTCCATGCGAATGACCATGTGTTGCTCGTGGGTGACCGGCGACAACACGAAGCCGTTGAAGCCGGGCGGCCTTTCGCGCAGCTCCAGGACGCCGGCATGAAGACGGTGAAGCTGGAAGAGATCGTGCGCCAGAAAGACCCGGAACTAAGACAAGTGGTCGAACAGCTCGCGCGAGGCGAGGTGCGCGAAGCAATACAGAATCTTGATCGCCAAGGCCGAGTCCACGAGATTCACAGCCACGACGAACGCATCGCTGCCATGGCGAAGGAGTACGCAAAATCGCCGGAGAACACGCTGGTCATTTCTCCTGACAACCGCTCCCGTGCGGAGATCAACGAGCGCATCCATACGGAGCTGCAGCGGGGTGGCCTCGTGAGTAGTGAGGAGCACCGCATCAGAACGCTGGTGCCGCGTCAGGATCTCACCGGCGCGGACCGTACCTGGGCCGAGCGGTACGAGGTGGGCGATGTGCTGCGCTACTCGCGCGCCTCGAAGGAGACCGGCATTGGGAAAGGCGAGTACGCGCAGGTGAAGAGTATCGATGCTCGGAACAACCGGCTGACGGTCGGACTGCAGGACGGCACAGAGCGCACCTACGATCCACGCCGACAGCATGGCGTCTCGGTCTTCCGGGAGGAGATGCGGAATTTTTCAGTGGGCGACCGCATCCAGTTCACCGCGCCGGCCAACGAACTGAAAGTTGCGAACCGCGAGTTGGGAACCATCGAGAACATCGGACAGGGCGGGCGGCTGAGTCTAAAGACGGACAGTGGTCGCGCGGTCGAACTCGATCTGCGCAAGCATCTGCATCTCGACCATGGCTATGCCATGACCAGCCACTCCAGCCAGGGACAGACTGCCGACCGTGTCCTGATTCACGTGGACACTGAGTTGGGCGCTAAGGATCTACTCAACAGCCGGATGGCCTATGTCTCGGTTTCGCGTGGACGCTATGACGCGCAGATTCATACGAATAATGCACCGACGCTGGGGCAGGAACTCAGTCGCGAGGTGTCCCATTCCCCCGCGATTCAGCCAGAGCCAGTGGCGCAAAACATAGAGCCACGAACCACGCACACGAATGAGATTGCTCAGGGTTTCGGTCTCGGTCTGTAGTGTTGCAATTCGGAAATGACATTCCCCGGATGGCCAGAGCGTAGCCGAGGCCCGGTCTGTGTCAAGACTCTGCTACCGCGTTACGCGGCGGGCTTCGCCCGGTCTTGACACAGACCTCAGCGGCCTCGGCTTAGGCTTAGGCTTCATCTATCCAGGGGATGTCAGATTGTTTCTGTAACACCCTTTCCGATCGCTTCGATCCTGGCATGCTCGACGCGGCAAATTCATCTGAGCTCAATCACAGGTAGCGCCCGAAATCCACTCGGAAGCGGAAAGCTATCTGGTGTGCGGCAGACGATTGCACCAGCGACTAGCCGTGATTTGCCAGGCCGAAATCTCGACGATTGTTGGTGTAATGGCTATCTTAGCGAGTCCAAATCGCTGGAGAAGTACGGGTTTGATAATCGACGTCCACAACGCATAACACTTCCGAGTTGGATGCAGTCCGTCTTCGACCAAAAGGTCAGTGCGGAGGTTACCTTGGGTGTCGAACATAGCAGAAGCGACATCGATGTACTGGAC
>WNFA01016339.1_pt1 | contig 10532 bp, 10 predicted proteins | sample 5400481 | NCBI WGS metagenome assembly WNFA01 (sample SAMN13153340, study PRJNA577476) | soil metagenome | isolation source: 120 cm saprolite under Douglas fir tree site 2 hole 1 replicate 2 | place: USA:California | collected 2015-04-18 | reverse complement strand
CCTTGAGCCCGCCCTTCACCTTGCCGACGATGGTCCCCTCGACCGCGCCGTCGCGTTCGAAGGCCTTCTCGATCTCGCGCCAGACCTTGAACTGCTCGGCCTTCTGTCGCGAGAGGACGATGTCGCCCGTCTCGGTGTCGCTCGCCTCGAAGTAGACGTCGATCTCGTCGCCCTCGTGCACGGTGAGCTCGCCCTCGCGGGTCGTGAACTCGTGCAGCGGGATGGTGCCCTCGGACTTGTAGCCGATGTCGATGGTGACGACGTCGCGCCCGATCACGACCACCCGGCCGGTGACGACCTCGCCCTGCTTGGGCTGCTTCAAGCTCCGCTCGAAGAGGGTACCGAAGTCCTCCTCGGCGCCGATCTCGCGATCGGGCTGCTTCGTCGTCTCGGGCATCAACGCGCTACCCCCTGGGCGGGACTTTCTACGGAACGCAGGCGAACCGGTTTCACATACTCCCGTCCCACGGAGTATTCAAGTGTGAAACTTTGTGTTTCGCGAGCTTACCCTCCCGGAGCGCCCTCTCCCCAGCGCGCGCGCACGACACGCTCCATGCTCTCGACCACCTGCTCCAGGGTGAGCAGGGTGGTGTCCAGGACGACGGCGTCGGGCGCCGGACGGAGCGGTGAGTGCGCACGGCCCGCGTCGCGCCGGTCGCGCTCGGCGAGCTCGCGGGCCAGCGCCGCCTCGTCGACCGTTTCGCCGCGTGCGCGCAGCTCCGCCGCGCGCCGCGCGGCGCGCGCCGCCGGCTTGGCGTCGAGGTAGAGCTTCACCGACGCGTCCGGGAAGACGACCGTTCCGATGTCCCGGCCCTCCATGACGACGCCGCCGGCGGCGCCGAGGGCGCGCTGGAGGGCGACCAGGCGCTGGCGGACGACCGGCTGGGTCGAGACGCGCGAGGCCAGCTCGCCCGCGTCGGGCCGACGGATGGCCGCCGAGAGGTCGCGGCCCGCGACCAGCAGGCGCTCGCCGGCGAGCGCGAAGTCGAGGCGCGCCACCAGGCGCGCGAGCGCCGCGGCATCGTCGGGATCGACGCCCCGCTCGGCGGCGAGCACGCCGACCGCACGGTACATCGCGCCGGTGTCCACGTAGGTGAAGCCCAGGCGGCGCGCGAGGGCCCGGCAGGCGCTCGACTTGCCCGCGCCCGCCGGCCCGTCGACCGCGACCACGGGCCGGCTCAGGCGCCCTCCACCGCCGCGCCCAGCTCGGCCAGCCGCGCGAAGAAGCCGGGGAACGAGACCTCGGCCGCGCCGGCGTCGACGATCTCCACGCCGCCATCGGCCACCAGGCCGGCCACCCCGAAGGCCATCGCGATGCGGTGGTCGCCGTGCGACAGGACGCGGCCGCCCTTCAAGCGCCGGCCGCCCGTGCCGCGGATGACGAGACCGTCGGCGCCGGTCGTGAGCGCGACACCGAGGAGCCCGAGCTGCGCGAGGGCCGCGATGCGGTCGCTCTCCTTGACGCGCAGCTCGGCGGCGCCGCTGATGACCGTTTCGCCCTCGGCCAGCGCGGCGGCCACGGCGAGGAGGGGCAGCTCGTCGATCGCTCCCGGCACCTCGGCGGGCGTGATCGTGGTGCCGTAGAGCCGGGCCGAACGCACCCGCAGCTCGCCACGCGGCTCCCCTGCCACATCGTGCGTGTGCGCCACCTCGATCGCCGCGCCCATGCGCCGCAGGATGGCGAGCGCGCCGGTGCGGGTCGGGTTCACGCCCACGTCGGGCAGGCAGAGCTCGGAGCCCGGCACGACGAGCGCGGCGACCACCAGGAAGGCGGCTGACGACAGGTCACCCGGGAGGGGAACGGCGGCGCCCGCGAGCCGCTGCCCGCCCTCGACCTCGATCGAGCCCGCGGCCCGCCGGAGCCGCACGCCCAGATGGCCGAGCAGCCGCTCGGTGTGATCGCGGCTGACGAGCGGCTCGCGCACGCAGGTCGTGCCGCGCGCACGGAGCCCGGCGAGCAGGATCGCCGACTTCACCTGCGCGCTGGCCACCGGCAGCGTCCACTCGACCGCGCGCAGCGCCGCGCCGCGCACGGTCAGCGGCCCGTGCCCCTCGCTGGTCTCCACGGTGGCGCCCATGGCGCGGAGCGGCGCCGCCACGCGCTCCATGGGGCGGCGGCGGAGCGAAGCGTCACCGTCGAGCACGACCGTGCCCGCACCGCCCGCCACCAGGCCCGCCGTGAGACGCATCGTGGTCCCCGAGTTGCCGCAGTCGATGGCCACCCGCCCGCCGCCCCCGAGCGCGGCGCCCGCCCCCTCGATGCGCACCGTGTCGCCGTCCAGCTCGAGACGCGCGCCGAGCGCCCGCATCGCGCCGAGCGAGGAGAGCACGTCGCCGCCCCCGGGAAAGCCGCTCACCGTCGTCGTCCCCTCGGCGAGCGCGCCGAGGAGAAGGGCGCGGTGCGCGATCGACTTGTCACCCGGGACGCCGAGCGTGGCGACCAGGCCGCGCGACGGCGGACCCACACGCACGGTCGCCATCAGCCCTCCCCGCCGAGCCGGCGGCGCACCGCCCACGCCGCGGCGAGCGCCGCCTCCAGCCCGGCCGCGTCGCGCGCGGCGACCAGCCGCTCGAGGCGGTCGAGCGCGGCGCGGAATTCGGCCAGGGCCGCGCCCAGCGCCGGCGCGTTGGCGAGCGCGATGTCGCGCCAGAGCTCGGGCGGGCTGGCGGCGATCCGCGTCGTGTCGCGGAAGCCGGAGCCCGCGTAGTCGAGGGCGCGGCGGCCCCCGCTCGCTTGCTCGCCGACCGCCGCCGCGAGCGCGTAGGCGACCAGGTGCGGCAGGTGTGACACGCGCGCCAGGAGCTCGTCGTGCACCGACGGCGGCATCTCCTCCACCCCGGCCCCGACCCCCTCCCAGAGCGCGCGCACCCGCGCCAGCGCGCCGCGCTCGGTCGCCGGCGTCGGCGTCAAGATGCAGCGGCGCCCGCGGAAGAGATCGGCGCGCGCCGCGGCCGCGCCCGAGGCCTCGCTGCCGGCGATGGGGTGAGCGCCAACCACCGGACCCACACCGGCCCATGCCGACTCGAGCTCCTCCACCACGGTGCCCTTGACGCTGCCCACGTCGGTGAGCAGCGTGCCCGCGCCCGCGTGCGGGCGGAAGGCCGCGGCGAGCGGGGCGCAGGCGCCGACCGGCGCGGCGAGCACGATGGCGTCGGCGCCCCCGGCGGCATCCGCCGGGTCACGCGCGACGCGGTCGACCAGCCCGCGCTCCAGCGCCACGCGGAGATTCGCCTCGCTCCGCCCGAAGCCCACCACCTCCCCGGCAAGCCCGGCGGCGCGTACCGCCGCGCCGAGCGAGCCGCCGATCAGCCCCACGCCGGCGATCGTCATCCGCGCGAAGAGCGGGCTCATGCGAGGACCGCGCCCAGCGCCTCGACGAAGCGCCCGTTCTCCGCCGCCGTCCCGACCGTGACACGCACGTGCTGCGGGAAGCCGTACACGGCCATTGGCCGGACGATCACCCCGCGGCGGAGCAGCGCCTCGTACACACGCGCGCCCTCCCCCACGCGGACGAGCACGAAGTTCGCCGCGCTCGGCACGTACGCGAGGCCGAGGCGGTCGAACGCCTCGGTCAAGAACGCCATGCCGGCGCGGTTGGCCGCCAGCGTCCGCCGCACGTGCTGCTCGTCGTCGAGCGCGGCGAGGGCGCCCACCAGCGCCAGCGAGTTCACGTTGAACGGCTGGCGGATGCGCTCGAGCGCGTCGACCACCGGCGCCGGGCCGACCCCGTAGCCGACGCGCAGCCCGGCCAGGCCGTAGAGCTTCGAGAAGGTGCGCAGCGAGAGCACCGGCACCCGCCCGTCGCCGCGCTCGCGGATGGTATCGGGGTACTCCGGGTCCTCGACGAACTCGGCGTAGGCGTCGTCGGCCACCACCACCACGCGCTCCGGTACGCGGCCGAGGAACGCTCGCCACGCGGCCCGCCGGAAGATCGTGCCGGTCGGGTTGTTCGGGTTGCCGAGGAAGACGAGCCGGGTGCGCGGCCCGATCGCCGCCGCGAGCGCCTCCAGATCGTGCGTGAAGTCGCGCAGCGGGACGATCCGGCTGGCGCCCCCGGCGGCCTGCACCACCAGCTGGTAGACGACGAAGGCCTGATCGGCCATCACCGCCTCGTCGCCGGGCCGCAGGAAGGCACGCACCGCGAGCTCGATGACTTCGTTCGAGCCGTTGCCGACGATGAGCGCGTCCTCGGGCACCGCGAGGCGCTCGGCGAGGCGGCGCTTCAGGTAGAAGGCCGACCCGTCCGGGTAGCGGTGCAGGTTCCCGAGCGCCGCGCCGATGGCGGCCACCGCCATCGGCGAGGGGCCGAGCGGGTTCTCGTTGGATGCGAGCTTGATCGAATCGTGGATGCCGAGCTCGCGCTCGACCTCCTCGATCGGCTTGCCGGGCGGATAGGGCGTGAGGGTCCGGATCCACTCCGGGACGAGGTCGCGCAGGTCCATCAGCCCTCGGGCGGCGCCGCCGGGTACGAACCCAGGACCCGCAGGCGCGTCGCGCCGCGCTCCACGTCGGCCAGCGCCTGCTGCACGCGCCGCTCGCGCCGGTGGCCCTTGAGATCCAGGAAGAAGACGTACTCCCAGGGCCGCCCGCGCAGCGGCCGCGACTCGATCTTGATCAGGTCGATGCCGTGCGCCGCGAAGGGCTTCAGCATGCGCGAGAGGATGCCGACCTCGTCGCGCACGCTGAAGAGGATCGAGGTCTTGTCGTCGCCGCTCGGCTGCGCGGTATCGTGCGGCGCGAGCACCACGAAGCGCGTCAGGTTGCCGGGCTCGTCGTTGATCGCGCGCGCGAGGACCGCGAGCCCGTAGGTCTCCGCCGCGGCCTCGCCGGCGATCGCCGCCACCCCCTCCTCCGACCGCGCCCGCTCCGCGGCGCGCGCGTTGCTGGCCTCGGCCTCGGTGGGCACACCGGGGAGCTGCTCGGCGAGCCAGCGGCGGCACTGCGCCAGCGACTGTGCGTGGGAGAGAATCCGCCTGATGGCACCCATGCTCGTGCCCTCGCGCGCCAGCAGGTTGTGGCGCACGGGGAGCGATATCTCCGCGCAGATGTGCAGCGAGGAGTCGGCCAGCAGGTCGAGGGTGTGGGCCACCATGCCCTCGGTCGAGTTCTCGACCGGCACCACGCCCAGGTCGGCGCGCGCGCTCTCCACGTCGTGGAAGACCTCGGCGATCGAGGCAGCGGCCAGGTAGTCGGCGGCCGCACCGAACTGCTGGCGCGCCGCGAGGTGCGTGAAGGTCGCCTCGGGTCCCAGGTAGGCGATGCGCAGCCGCTGCTCGAGGCTGCGCGAGGCGGAGATGATCTCGCGGAAGATCGCGCGCACGAGCCCGGTGGGCAGCGGCCCCCGGTTGGCGCGTGCCAGCCGCTCGAGCACGCCCTTCTCGCGCCCCGGCGCGTACACCCCGGAGTTGATGCGCGCCTTCTGGTCGGCGATCGCGAGCGCGAGCTCGGCGCGCCGGCTGAGGAGGCGCAGCAGCTGGTCGTCGATCCGGTCGATCTGCTGCCGGAGCGCGGGGATCGAGGCCTTGCGCTGCATGCGGCGCTCGGCGCGTGGTCTAGCCCGCGGTCCCATGTTTTGCAAACTTGCAACGGCCGCGGTGCGATTTGGCCACACGGCGAGCGCGCGAAACGACCCAGGCCACGAGCGTGCGCGCCACGCCGCCACGGCTTTTCACCGTGCGCGCCGTGGCACCACGGTTGCACCGGGGGAGAGCAGTGGAAAGGAGGGTGACACCATGAACGTGGAAGTGGCCATGCTGGCGCCGCTCGTGTGGGGTCTCGCCGGTCTGATCGCGGTGCTCGTCCTCGTCCGCGATCGGCACCCGTCGTCGGAGGGCCCCATCCGGATCGACACCGGCGCCGCGAGGCCACTGCGCCCTGCGGCCTGAGTCGGCGCTCGAGGCACGGGTCCGGGCGAGGACGCCGATGATCATCTCGAGCGGCAGGTTGATCAGGTTGAAGTAGTTCTCGACCGCGCACAGCCAGGTGATCTCGACGATCTCGCGCTCGTCGAAGTGCGGCCGGAGCGCCGCGAAGGTGGCATCGCCCACCCGCTTGTGGCGCGTGGCCTCCTCGACGTAGGCGAGCGCCGCCCGCTCGCGCGGGGTGAAGAGGGGGTTGGTGCGATACTCGGCGACGGCCTCGAGCTTCTCGAGCGGTGTATTCCTGTAGATGGCCGCGGCGCGGCCGATGTCGACGCAGAAGGCGCAGCCGTTGAGCGTCGCCACGTGGGTCTGGACGAGGATACGGAGGCCCGCGTCGAGCGCCAGCTTGTTGCCCTCGAGGACGCGCACCAGACCGTACTCGGCGAACATCGTCCCCGGGATGCGCGCGAAGACGACCTTCATCGGCGTCATCACCTTGCCGAGCTGGCGCTTGCTCATCCAGTAGGCGACGCGCGCGAAGAGTCCCGAGGGCTTCTCGATGGGTGAAATTCGCATGGTCCTTCTCCTTTCGCCTGCCGCGCGAGCACGGCCAGCATCGCCAGCAGGAGCAGCGCCGGCAAATAGACGCCGGGGAAATCGAGCGACCAGTGACTCGCCGGGAGGAGGCCGCGCAGCGTGTCGTAGACGTGGATGGCGGCGTGCAGCAGGTAGAAGAGCGTCACCATGGCGAGCAGCGGCACGCGCGCGGCGGGGCGCGCGGCGGCCCAGAGGAGCGCGGCGCCCATGACGGCGAAGGTGGCCCCGATGTCGCGCACGAAATGCTCGTTCAGCGGGCCCGTGTGCGGCACGCCGGCCGGGAGGCCGTGGTACCAGCCCGGCGGGTCGGCCAGCATCCACGCGGCGTTGCCCAGGTTGAGCAGGCCGGTGACGCCGAGCACGGCGCCCCAGCTAGCGGCCGGCGACGATCGCTGCATGCGTCTCGTTCCTTCCCCGCGACGATGCGCGCCGCGCACTCCGGGGCAGGTACCTGCCGACCATCCCGCCGAGGAGCGCGACGCCCTCGGCGATGCGCGCCGGCGGGAGGCTGGCGAACGAAAGGTTCAACGAGCTCTGCCCGCGCCCGTCGAAGTGGAAGACCTCGCCGCGCGTGTAGGCGATGCCCGCCTCGCTCGCCGCGCGAAAAACGCCCTCGGCATCGACGCCGCCGGGGAGCGTGACCCAGAGCGTGAGGCCGCCGTGCGGCTCGGTCCAGCGCGTGCCCCCGGGCATGCTGCGCGCGAGCGCGTCGACCATGGTGCGCAGCCGCTCGGCGTAGATCTTCCGCACCCGGCGGACGTGCCGGGCGAGCGCCCCCGTGCGCAGCAGGGCCGCGAGCGCGGCCTGGGAGAGCGCCGCCGTGCCCACGTCGGCGTTCCAGCGCGCGAGGAGCATCTTCTCGAGGAGAGGCGCCGGGGCCACCACGAAGCCGACCCTGAGGGTCGGGAAGAGTACCTTCGAGAAGGTGCCGACGTAGATCACCTGCCCGCTGCCGTCGAGCGTCTTCAGGGCGGCGACCGGCGGCCCCTGGTAGCGCAGCTCGCTGTCATAGTCGTCCTCGAGGATCGGCACCTGATGCTCGTCGGCGAGCGCGATCAGCTCGCCGCGGCGGCGCTCGCTCAGCACGACGCCGGTCGGGCTCTGCGCGGCGGGGGTCGTGTAGAGGAGCTTCACCCGCCGGGCCTTCAGCACGCGCGCCAGCTGGTCGGTGCGCAGACCCTCCGCGTCCACCCCGACGCCCACCAGGTTCGCCTGGCTCGCGGTGAAGGCCATCGAGGCGCCGAAGTACCCGGGCTGCTCCATGACCACGGTGTCGCCGGGGTCGACGAGCACGTGGGCGGCCAGATCGATCGCCTGCTGCGCGCCGTTCACCACCAGGATGTCGTCCGCGCCACACGCGATGCCGCGGCTCACCAGGTAGCGCGCGATCTCGTGGCGGAGCGGAAGCCATCCGCGCGGGTCCTGGTGCGCGGACAGATCGCCCAGCTGACGGGCGACGGCGCGCGAGAAGGCGCGGCGCAGGTCGTCGCCAGGCAGCGAGCCGCGGTCCACCTGGCCGCCGCGGAAGTCGAAGCGGATCGGCGGATCGCTCCCGCGGGCGACGAAGGTCCCCTGGCCGACGTGCGCCGTCAGCCATCCCTCCCGGACCAGCTCGTCGTAGGCGTGGCTGATGCTCGCCCGGCCGAGGGCGAGCGAGGCGGCCAGCTCGCGCGTAGCCGGAAGCTTCGTGCCGGGGGCCAGCCTGCCGCTCCCGATCAGCGCGCGCAGCGTACCCGCGAGCTGGCGGAAGACGGGCTCGGCGCTCGTCCGCTCCGGGCGGAAGGGGAGATCGATCACGCGCCGGATGCTAGAGGGAGCCAATTGGCAGGTAAAGTACCAATGGCCAGCCAATCGGCGCTTTTTCTCGCGGGCCAATCGGGGCCGCGCGACCGCTCACACCGCGGGCAGATCGGTTCCCGTGCGCCGGTAGCGCCCGTAGCGGCCCGCGACCAGCTCGCCCGGCGGCACGCCGCGGAGCGCGAGCAAATGGCTCTGCAGAGCGCGGCCGAGGAGCACGGCCGCGCGCGCGGGCTGGCGGTGGGCCCCGCCCCCCGGCTCGCGAACGATCTCGTCCACCACGCCGAACTGCGCCAGCTCCGCCGCCGTGAGGCGCAGGAGCGCGGCGCTGCGCGCCACCGTCTCCGGCGTGCGCTCGCGGAAGAGGATCGAGGCACAGCCCTCCGGCGAGATGACCGAGTACCAGGCGTACTCCTGCATGAGCACCCGGTCGGCCAGGGCCAGCGCGAGCGCGCCGCCGCTCCCTCCTTCGCCGATCACCGCGCTCACCACCGGGACGCGCAGCCCGGCCAGCGTGCGCAGGCTGGCCGCGATGGCCTCCGCCTGCCCGCGCTCCTCCGCGCCGATCCCGGGGTAGGCCCCCTGCGTGTCGACGAGCGTGATGACGGGGCGCGCGAAGCGCTCGGCCAGCTCGAAGAGGCGGATCGCCTTGCGGTAGCCCTCGGGGCGCGGCATGCCGAAGTTGCGCGCCACCCGCTCGGCGGTCGTCCGGCCACGCTGCTGCGCCACCACCACGACGGCGTGGCCACGAAAGCGCGCCAGCCCGCCGACGATCGCGCCGTCCTCGCCGAAGCGGCGATCGCCGTGCAGCTCCACCAGGTCGCGGCAGAGCACACCCAGGTAGTCGAGCGCCGAGGGCCGGTCGGGGTGGCGGGAGAGCTGCACGCGCTCCCACGGCGTCAGGCGCGCGAGCAGATCCTGCTGCGCGCGGCGGCGCTCGGCGCGCAGGCGGCGGAGGCGCTCGCCCTCGCGGGTCCCGGGGCTCGCGCCCGCCAGGCTCGCGATCTCCGCGTCGAGGGGCTCGAGCGGGCGCTCGAAGTCCAGATACGTCGGCGTCGCGGCCGCGCGCGCCGCCATCACACGCGGGTGCACGTCGCCGGCGCGTCGCCGGCGAGGAAGGCCTCGACCGCTCCCCCGATCGTCGCCGCCTCGCGCTCCGGGTGGTGCCACGCGATGCCGGGCTCGCGGCGGAACCACGTACGCTGGCGCCTGGCGAACCGGCGCGTGGCGCGCACCATCGCCGCCAGCGCCGTGTCGACGTCGGCCAGTCCCTCCACGCAGGCGAGCATCTCGCGGTAGCCAACCGCCGAGAGCCCCGGCGATGCGGCGCGGAGGCCGTGCCGGTGGAGGCCGCGCACTTCGTCGAGGAGGCCCGCCTCGACCATGGCGCGCGCCCGCGCGGCGATGCGCTCGTCCAGCTCGGCGGTCGGACGTGCGAGGCCGATCATCAGCGCCTCGTAGGCGGGCTCCGCGAAGCGGTGCTCCGCCTGCCAGCGCGAGAGCGGCACGCCGGTGGTGATCGCCACCTCGAGCGCGCGCACGATGCGGACCGTATCGCGCGGCGCGATGCGCGCCGCCGCCACCGGATCCACCTCCGCCAGGCGTCGATGGAGGGCGGGTCCCTCCTCGCCCGCCAGCGCCGTGCGCACCGCCGGCGCCCGCGGTGGCGCCGCGCAGAGACCGCGCAGCAGCGCGCGCACGTAGAGCCCGGTGCCGCCCACCACGAGCGCGACGCGGCCGCGGCGCACGATGTCCGCGATCGCGGCGCCCGCCGCGGCGCGGAAGCGCGCGGCGTCGAACGGTTCCCCCGGCTCGACCAGGTCCAGGCAGTGGTGCCGCACCCGCGCGCGCTCGGCCGCGCCGGGCTTCGCCGTGCCGAGGTCGAGGTGGCGATAGATCTGCCGCGAGTCGGCGGAGACGACCTCGGCGCCGAGGCGCTCGGCCAGCTCGAGCCCGAGCGCACTCTTCCCGCTCGCCGTCGGGCCGACGACGCAGACGAGGCGTGGCGGTCTCATCTGCGGAACAGCGCCTCGAGCTGCGCGCGGGGGAGCTCGGTGGCGACCGGGCGGCCATGCGGGCAGTGGGCGGAGATCTCGACCCCGTCCATGGCGGCGAGGAGGGCCTGCGCCTCGGCCGCGCCGAGCCGCTGCCCGACACGGACCACGCTGTGGCACGCGACGGTGGCGAGCGCCGCGTCCGTGGCCCGCTCGGCCGCGGCGCTGGCACCCTCCTCGACCAGCTCGGCGGCGACGGCGCGCACCAGCGCCCCCACGTCG
>WNFA01005565.1_pt1 | contig 10533 bp, 9 predicted proteins | sample 5400481 | NCBI WGS metagenome assembly WNFA01 (sample SAMN13153340, study PRJNA577476) | soil metagenome | isolation source: 120 cm saprolite under Douglas fir tree site 2 hole 1 replicate 2 | place: USA:California | collected 2015-04-18 | reverse complement strand
CGGATCTCGATCGTGTCGCGGAAACCCTCGGTGGTGACGAGCGCCGTCTTCGCGCCCTTTCGTTCGATGATCGCGTTGGTGGCGAGCGTCGTGCCGTGGATGATGATCGAGAGGTCGCCGGGCGCGAGCCCCGCTTCGCGCAACACCGTGCCGATCACCTCGAGGACCGCGCGCTCCGGCGCCTCAGGCGTGGTCAGGATCTTGGCGCTGTAGCGGCGCCCGGCCACCTCAAGCGCGACATCCGTAAAGGTGCCGCCGATATCGACCCCGAGCCTTGCCCCGGCCTTCTGAGCCGCCGTCACGTCTTGCCCCACCCTGCTGCCACGAAATGGCGCAGAGTGTTCGGGCGGCGGGCGCCGATGTCAATCCGATCAGATTCAAGTTGGATGACCCTCGTGCGTCCTTCGAGACGGCCGCTTTGCGGCCTCCTCAGGATGAGGTTCTTTCTTAATTCCATCAAAAACTTACCTCATCCTGAGGAGCGCCCAGCGGGCGCGTCTCGAAGGACGCACGGCGCTCATGCAACGCTCACGCCCCAGCGATCGCCAATGCGCCGCCACCGCTCCAGAGCCAGCCGCGCCACAATTGAGCATCGCGGCACCGCAAATTCGCCATTCTCGCGCGCGACCATCGGCGGATTCGCGTGGGAGGCGGAAATGCCAAGACGATTGGGATGCTGGCTGGCGGCGGCCAGCGTGGTTCTTGCGGCCGCGCTACCGGCCAACGCGGCCGACCTCGTGCTGAAGCGGGTCGTGTTGTCGACCGGCGGGGTCGGCTATTTCGAATACGAGGCGGCGGTCGAGGGCGACGCGACGCTCGCCCTCGATGTGCCGCTCGACCAGGTCGACGATGTGCTGAAAAGCCTCGTCGTCTACGATGCCGGCGGGTCGGCCGGAGCAATCACCCTGCCCGGCCGCGAGCCGCTGACCCAGAGCTTTGTCGATCTGCCGTTCGACCGCGCCGCGCTCGATTCCGCGACCACGCTGTTGAATGCGCTGCAAGGCGCCGAGATCCGCGTCGCCGCGCCGAAGGCGATCGCCGGCCGCCTCGTCCATGTCGACGAAGAAACCGTGCGCGCCGACGGGGTCGCCAAGACCCGCTCGCGGGTCAGCGTGATGACCGAATCCGGGTTAACGCAATTCGTGCTGCAGGATGTCGACGCCATCGCCTTCGCCGACCCTGCCCTGCAGCGCCAGGTCGAGGCTGCGCTGTCGCGCATCGCCGCCTACCGCGCGGGCGGGCGGCGCCAGCTGACGCTCAGCACCCGCGGCGCCGGACCGCGCAATGTGCGGGTCGGCTATGTCGTCGCAATGCCGCTGTGGAAGGCCTCGTACCGGCTGAGCCTGATGCCCGATCCCACGGCGCAGACCGCCCGGCTGCAAGGCTGGGCCGTCTTAGAGAATTTCAGCGGCCGGGCCTGGCAGGATGTCGAGTTGACGTTGCTCTCGGGCAATCCGGTGACGTTTCGCCAAGCGCTTTACGAGAGCTATTACGTGCCGCGCCCGACGGTGCCGGTCGAGTCGGGCAGCCGCGTCCTACCGCCGCCCGACACCGGTACGGTGGCCGGCGAGCTCGCCGCCAAGGCAAGCCGGAATCGGGACGAACGGGACGCGCTCCGGATGCAGCGCGGCGTCGGCGGCGCCGCCAATATGGCGATGGCGGCGCCCGCCGCCGCGCCCCCACCGGCCCAGATCGAAGCCGCCTCTGCTGCCGAGGAAGCGACGCAGATCGCCTTCACCGCGCCCTACAAGATCAGCGTCGCCGCCGGGCAGAGCCTCGTCCTACCATTGCTCGACCGCGAATTGCCGGCGCGCCGCATCGACCTTTATCAGCCCGCGAGCAACCGGCAGCATCCGCTCGCGGCAGTCGAACTGACCAACAAAAGCGACACCGGCCTGCCGCCTGGGGTGCTGACGCTTTACCAGCTTAATGCCGGGCGCGGCGCGCTCTATCTCGGCGACGCGAGGCTCGCCGCGTTGCCGGCCGGCGACAAGCGCCTCCTCAGCTATGCGGTCGACGGCAAGGTGACGGTAGACCTCACGAGCGGCGAGCGCCGGCCCGTCGTCAAGGCGACGATCGGCGACGGCGTGATGCGGGTGAACCGGGTGATCCGCTCGACCGCGAGCTATCGGGTGAAGGCCGCGGCGCCGCCGCCGCCTCTCCTGCTCGAGCAGCCGCGGCGCCAGGGCGCCACCCTGACCTCGCCGGAGCCGAAAACGGTGGAGCTGACAGTCGATTCCTATCGCATCCCGTTTGCGCTCCCGGCCGCCGGCGAAGGCAGCCTCAGCGTCGTCGAGGAGCAGCCGATCGAAGAGACGATCCGGCTCCTCGATATCGACGACAACCGGCTGGGCGCGCTGGTCTCGTCGACCGAGCTCGACCCCAAGCTGCGCCAGAAGCTGGGCGAGATCGCGGCGCGCCGGCAGGCAGTCGGGCATCAGCGGGCCGAGCTTGGCCGCCTCAAGGAGCACCGCGCGCAGCTCGTCGACGACGAGACGCGGCTGCGCAACGACCTCGCCGTCATCGGCGGCGAGCCGGCATTGCGCAAGCGCCTGCTCGACAAGTTCAGCGAGACCGAAACCGGGATCGAAACGGTCTCCGCCGCGATCGCCAAGGCCTCGGACGCCGCGACCGCCGCCGAGCGCGACCTCGCCTCGTACATCGCGGGTCTGACGCTCTGAACTCCGCCGGATTTCGAGCGCGCTAAAATTTTCGGTCATTCCGGGGCGCCGCGCAGCGGCGAGCCCGGAACCCATACACACCGGCCTCTGGGATATGGGTTCCGGGCTCGCAGCCTTCGGCCGCGCCCCGGAATGACCGGACTTTCGACGCATTGTCCCCCTGGCGCGCTCGGTCAGGAACCGTCCGAGGCGGGTCCCTTGACGGGCTCCGCCTGCGGCGCGGGGCGCGGCCGGCTGCCCCGCTCGCGCATCCGCTGGAACACCACGAAAAGCATCGGGATGATGAAGATCCCGACGCAAGCCGCCGCGATCATGCCGGCGAAGACCGGGGTGCCGACCGCCCGTCGGCTGAGCATGCCGGCGCCGGTTGCGACGACCAGCGGCAACAGGCCGAAGATGAAGGCAAAGCTCGTCATCATCACCGGGCGGAAGCGCAGCCGTGCGCCCTCGATCGCCGATTCCGCGATGCTTTTGCCCTCGCGGCGCTGCTCGATCGCGAACTCGACGATCAGGATGCCGTTCTTGGCCGCCAGCGCGATCAGCACGACAAGCCCGATCTGCGCGTACACATCGAAGCTGAGCCCGGCGACGATCACGCCGGCAACTGCGCCCAACGCCCCGACGCTGACCGACAGCAGCACCGGAATGGGAATGTTCCAGCTTTCGTACAGCGCGACGAGAAAGAGATAGGCGAACAAAATCGCCAGGGCGAGGAGGATCGCCGTCTGCCCCTGGGCGGCTTTTTCCTGAAGCGCGGTACCGGTCCACTCAAAGCCGTATCCGGCCGGCAGCGTGGCCGAAATCCGTTCCATGGCGGCCAACGCCTGGTCCGAGCTGTAGCCGGGCTTCGCCGCGCCGTTGATGACCGCGCCGCGTAAGCCGTTGTAGCGCACCAGGGCCTGCGAGCCCTGGACAAACTTCACCTGCGCCAGCGCGCGCATCGGCACCATGCCGCCGGCCGCGTTTCGCACATAGGTCCGGTAGATGTCGTCGACCGAGTTGCGGAACGGCGTCTCGGCCTGGACATTGACCTGCCAGGTGCGCCCGAACAGGTTGAAGTCGTTGACATAGAAGCCGCCGAGCGTGGCTTGCAGCGCATTGAAGATGTCGCTGATCTTGACCCCCACGACCTGCGCTTTGTCGCGGTCGATATCGAGGTAGATCTGCGGCGTGTCGGCCGCAAAGGTGCTGAAGACGCCGGCCAGCTCCGGCTGCTGATTGGCCGCGACCAGCAAACCGCCCATCGTTGCGGCGAGGTCGGCCGGCGGCTGGCCCTGCAACGCCTCGAGCACATACTGGAACCCGCCGGTGCTGCCGAGGCCGATGATCGGCGGCAGGTTGAACGGAAAGACGATCGCTCCCGACACCGCGGCGAGCCGCGGGCGGAGCGCGGCGATGATCGCGCCGACGCTCTGCGAGCGCGCGGTGCGCTCTGCGTAGGGCTTCAGGGTGACGACGATAAACGCCTGGTTCGAGGCGGCGAGAGAATCGATGAAGTTGAAGCCGACGACCGACACGACGCCTTGCACCCCGGGGGTCGGCCGGATGATTGCCTCGACCTGCTCGACGAGGGCCTGGGTCCGGTTGATTGAAGCGCCCTCCGGCAGACGCATCGCGGCGAAGAAGGCACCTTGGTCCTCCTCCGGTAGAAAGCTTTGCGGCGTCGCCAGGAACAGACCGCCGGTCGCGACGAGGACGATGACGACCGCGACGACGCCGTAGACCGCGAACCGCACGAGGCGCCCGACCACCGCGGCGTAGCCGTTGCGCGTGCGCTCGATCCCGCCCAGCACGTAGCGCATCCATCCGCGCCCGGTCGCGCCCCGCTTCAGCAGGACCGAGCACAGCGCCGGGCTGAGCGACAGCGCGTTGATCGCCGAGATCAGCATCGATACTGACACCGCGACGGCAAACTGGCGGAATAGCTGTCCGCTGATCCCCGGGATGAACGCGACCGGCACGAACACCGACAGCAATACCAACGTGATCGCGATAATCGGCCCGGTGATCTGGGCCATCGCTTTTTTGGTCGCCTCCGGAACCGAGAGCTCCGGCTCCTCCTCGATCACCCGCTCGACGTTTTCGATGACGACGATCGCGTCGTCGACGACGATGCCGATCGCCAAGACCAGCGCCAGCAACGATACCGTGTTCGCCGAGTATCCGATGATCAGCATGACTGCGAAGGTGCCGATGATCGAGACCGGCACTGCGACGAGCGGGATCAGCGTCGTGCGCAGCTTGCCGAGAAACAGAAACACCACGATGCCGACCAGGACGAAGGCCTCGATCAGCGTCAGGATGACCTCGCGCACCGTCGCGTTGACAAAGACCGTGGTGTCGAAGAAGACGCTATAGGTGAGGTCGTTCGGAAACCGCTTGGCCAATTCGTCCAGGACCTTGCGGACCTGGGTGGTCACCGCGACCGCGTTCGCGCCGGGCGATTGGTAGATCCCGATCGGTGCCGCCGGCGACCCATCCAGCCGCGAGTAGCGGTCCGACGACCGTGCCCCGGTCTCGACCCGGGCGACGTCCTTCACGCGCACGACCGAGCCGTCGGGATTGGCGCGCAAGACGATGTCGGCGAATTCGGCCGGCTGGGTCAGCCGGCCCTTGGTCTTGATCGTCAGCTGGAATTGCTGCTCCGACGCCACCGGCGCCGCGCCGATGCGGCCGAGCGCAGCCTGCACGTTCTGCCCCTGCACGGCGGTGATGACATCGTTGGGCGTCAGGTTTAGCGAGGTCAGCCGATCGGGGTCGAGCCAGATCCGCAGCGAGTAGTCGCGCGGCCCGAACAGGGTGGCCTGACCGACCCCTTTGATGCGCGACAGCGGGTCGAGAATGTTGATCGTCACGTAATTGCTGAGGAACAATGAGTCGTAGGTCTTGTTCGGCGAGCTCAGCTGGATCACCTGCAACAGTGCGGACGATCTCTTGCGGATGACGAGGCCCGCGCGCGTTACTTCGGCCGGCAGCAGCGGCTGCGCCAGGGCCGCGCGGTTCTGGACATTGACCGTGTTGATGTCGGGGTCGGTACCGAGAGCGAAGGTGACGGTCAGCGTTTAGCTGCCGTCGGCGCCGCTCGTCGACTGGTAATAAAGCGCGTTGTCGACGCCGTTGATCTGCTCTTCGATCGGCTGCGCGACGGTCGCTTCGACGGTCTCGGCGTCCGCTCCCGGATAGCTCGCGGTGACCGTCACCTGCGGCGGCACGATGTCCGGAAATTGCGCCACCGGCAGCCGGGTGATGGCAATGACGCCGGCAAGCGTGATGACGATCGAGATGACGAAGGCGAGCCGCGGCCGATCGATGAAGACGTCCGAAATCACCTGCTAGGCCCCCTTGCCGGCGGGCTGCAGGGTTGGCGACACGACCTGGCCGACGCGCGCCTTCTGGATCCCGTCGACGATGACCCGCTCGCCCTGCTTGAGCCCGTCGGTGATGACGATATCGGTCCCGTCCTGGGGGCCGGGCGTGACCCGCCGCATCTCCACCTTGTTGTCCGGGTTGACGATCAGCACAAAGGAGCCGGCCTGATCGAGCTGCAAGGCCGCCTGCGGGACGACGAGCCGCGGCTGCTCGTTGCGCTCCTTCACCACCACCGTGGCGAACTGCCCGTCGACCAGCTGCCGCTCGGGGTTGGGCAGCGTCGCGCGCATGATCAGCGTGTCGGTCTGCTGGTTGACCTGCACATCGGTGAAGTTCCACACGCCGGGATGCGGGTACTCCTTGCCGCTGGTCAGCTTTACCAGGATCTCGATCTTGATCGTCTTGCCGCTTTCCTGGTGGCGTTCGGCGCGGATTTCTTCGAGCTGGCGCTGGCTGACCGGAAAGATCGCGTAGATCGGATCCTGGCTGACGATCGTCGCCAGGACGCCGCTCGAAGCATTGACCAGATTGCCCTTGGTGTGGGCGGTGCGGCCGATGCGCCCGTCGACCGGCGCGCCGATGTCGGTATAGCCGAGATTGACCTCGGCAAGCTGCAGCACCGCCTCGTCCTGCATCACCGCGGCGCGGGCGCTGTCGAGCGTCGCTTTGTCCTTGTCCGCCTGGGCCTGCGGGGCGTTCTGGCGCTGCGCCAGCTCGAACGAGCGTCGGTATTGCAGATCGGCGTTGACCACCTGCGCCTGGTCGGAGAGGAGCTTGGCCTTGGCCTGGTCGACCTGAGCCTGATAGGGCGCCTTTTCGATCTGGTAGAGCAGGTCGCCCTCTTTGACCTCCTGACCCTCGGTGAAGAGGATCTTGTCGAGGAACCCTTCGACCCGGGCGCGCAGCTGCACCGTGTTGATCGCCCCGATGCGGCCGATGAACTCGTAAGCGCGGGCAACCCCGCGGATCTCGGCGGCGCGCACCCCGACCGCCGGCGCTGGCGGCGCCTGCGCCTCGGCCGCCCCCAGCGCGCCCCAAGAGGCAAGCACGACGACCGCCAGGGCAAGACGCAACGGAGGTAGCGCGGGACGACGCAACGGCGGCTTACCCATCAGCCCCTCCCATCAGTGCGATCGGCGTCGATCGAACCGCGGAGATAAGGCGATGCCGCGTGACGCCGTCAACCGGTTAGCAGCGCGGGGCAGTGTCGTGGCTCGAAATTCAGTCCCCCGGTCGTTCCTCGATCGCGTCGACCCGGTCAGGGTAGAAAGCGAGGTGGTCCCTGATGCCTGCGACGGCAGCAAAGGGGGTCTCGTAGCTCCACACCGCGTTGATCGAGCGCTCGCCACCCAACGGGATGCTGAAGTAGGTCGCGTCCCCCTTATAGGGGCAGTAGGTGGCGTGATCTGTCGGGGACAGCAGCGTCATATCGACATCCTTGCGAGGGATGTATTGGACCGCCGGATAACCGGCCTCGCGAAGCGTCAGCGCTTCGTGCGTGTCGGCGATGACGCGGCCGGCAACCTTGACCGTGATTGGACGGCCGTAGCGCTCGATGGTGATCGGATGATCCGGGCCGGGAATCTTGATCGTCCGCGGCTTCGATTCTTTGAGTTCCGACATGGCTGTAGCCTTTCTGAGTGATGCGCCCGGACAGGATCAATTAGCGGTGTGACCGCCGTCGACATTGAGGATGTGCCCGGTAATGAATGAGGCTTCGTCCGACGCTATGAAGACGATCGCGTCGGCAAGCTCCTCCGAGCGGGCGAGGCGACCCATCGGAACCTCCGTCACCAGAGCCGCCTTGTTCTCCGGCGTTCCGGTAAACCGGGCCAACATGCCAGTGTCCGTCGGACCAGGTGCCACGCCGTTCACACGGATTCCCGACTTGGCGGTCTCGAGCGCCACCGACTTGGTGATGCCTTCGACGGCGTGCTTGCTGCCGACATAGACGGAGGCCCCCGCCGCACCCTCGTGCCCGTAGGTCGAGGAGACGTTGATGATGCTGCCGCTGCCCTGTCCTTGCATGACGCGCACTTCGTGCTTCATGCTCAAGATCACGCCCAGAACATTTGTGTCGAACGTCGCGGCATAGCTTTCTGCGGTCTGGTCGGTGATCGGGCCAACCTGGCCTTCGGTCCCAGCATTGTTCACCGCGACATCGAGACGGCCAAACCGTGCGACGGTCTTGTCAACCAGAGCGCGGACGTCCTCTTCCTTGCGGACGTCGGCGTTGATGAACTCGGCCTGCGAACCGAAAGAGCGCAGCTCCTTAACGAGCGCCTTGCCGACCTCATCACGTCGACCGGCAACGACCACCTTCGCGCCCTTCTTGGCGAAGGCGACGGCGGCGGCGCGCCCGATGCCGCTCAAGGCGCCGGTGATCAATACGACTTGGTTGACCATTTTAGGGTTCCTCACGATTTATCGCGCCTGCCGGCGGAGCATGGATTGCAACGCCGGGAAGCCTGGTTACGTCGCCGACTTTCCGCCGTCGACCGAGAGCACCTGACCGGTTGTGAAGGACGATCTGCTCGAAGCGAGGAAGACGATCGCGTTGGCAATCTCGTCAGGCTCGCCGACACGTTGAAGCGGAACACCCGCCACAAGCCCGGCCTTTCGTTCGGCGGTGCCGGTGAAGCGGTCGAGCATCGCGGTTTCGGTCGGTCCCGGCGCGACGGCGTTGATGCGCACGCCCGATCCGGCAGCCTCCAGCGCCGCGGACTTCGTCAGTCCCTCGACGGCATGCTTGCTTGCCGCATAAACCGATGCGCCACGGGCGCCGAGATGACCGTAGGTCGATGAGATATTGACAATACTGCCGCTGCCCTGCGCTTCCATTACGCGCAACTCGTGCTTCATGCTGAGAAGCGTGCCGAGAACATTGGTATCGAAGGTCGCGGCATAACTCTCGGCCGACTGCTCGGTGACCGGGCCAGGGTGCCCTTCGGTGCCGGCGGTGTTGACGGCCGCGTCCAGGCGGCCGAAACGCGCGACCGTGCGATCGACGAGATCGCGCAATTCGTTCTCGTGGCGCACGTCAGCGCGGATGAATTCGGCCTCCGCGCCGAGCGCGCGCAACTCGGTGGCCAATGCCTGTCCGGGGTCCTCATGGCGGCCGGAGACAACGATGCGGCTGCCTTCCTCCGCGAAAGCGAGAGCCGCCGCCCGACCGATGCCGCTCAGAGCGCCCGTGATCAAGACAACCGGATGATCCATCGTTACTCCTTCGGCACGCCCGATCGGTGCCCTCTGGGCGGGGATTTAGGTTTTCCTCGCGTCTCCGAAAAAGACTTTGTAGGTTCATCGCCATACCTGGCTGGCATGGCGGCGGCTATGGAGCTACGGCACCTACGCTATTTCGTGGCCGTGGCCGAAGAGGGCAGCGTCACGCTAGCGGCCGAGCGTCGGCTGCACACCGCGCAACCTTCTCTCAGTCGGCAGATACGCGACCTGGAAATGGAAGTCGGTGCTCAGCTTCTTATTCGGAGCGTTCGGGGCATCGAGTTGACCGCGGCCGGTCGGGCATTTCTCGATCACGCGCGGCTGGCGCTTTCTCAGGTCGAGGCGGCCGGCGAAGCGGCGCGCCGCGCCGCTGAACCCGCCAAGCTGTCATTCGTCATGGGCTTTCTGACCGGAACCGAGATGGATTGGTTCACCGAAGCCGTGCGGTTGCTTCGTGACGAGTTGCCGAGCATCGAGGTGATCCTCGTCAGTCAGACATCGCCGGAACTCGCGAGTGCCCTCCTGCGGGGTAAGGTCGATGTTGCCTTTCTTCGGCCCGAGCCAGCGATGCCCGACCTGGTGTTCAAGCATCTGACGAGTGAACCGCTCCTGGTTATCCTGCCGAGCGACCACCGTCTCGCCGCGCTCGAAGCGATCAGCCCACGAGATATCGAGGGCGAGACGTTCGTCAACGTGTCGGATACCGCACCCACCCTGCGGGTCGTCATTGATAGTTATCTGAGAAAATCAGATGTCAGCATCGCCACGGCGCATGAGGCAGCAAGTCTCTCCATGGCCGTATCATTGATCGCCTCGACACGGGGCGTCGCCTTGTTGCCGGTTTACGCCCTGAATTTTCTGCCTCGATCGGTTGTCAGTCGTCCGTTGGCGGGCATTGCGCCAACGATCGAGTTAGTCCTGGGTTACCACAAGGCCAACACGTCACCGCTCCTCAAACTCTTTCTCTCAAGAACGGACGATCTGATCGCGCGAGTGTCGGAGAGGTCCAGCGGGTCCGCAGGATCCTCAAACTGAGACGCTGCCGCAGCGGCGGAAGCCGGCGAGCCGAGCGCCAACGCGGCTGGGTCAAATTTTGTTGTCACGGAGAGGCAAGAGCCGGACCATGGCCCGGTCAGTTGGGAGAGAGCGAATGGCGAACAGTTATCGGGTCGCGGTCATTGCCGGGGACGGCATCGGGCGGGAAGTGGTGCCGGAAGGCATGGCGGTCATGGAAGCGGCGGCCCGGCGCTATGACTTC
>WNFA01008675.1_pt1 | contig 10536 bp, 8 predicted proteins | sample 5400481 | NCBI WGS metagenome assembly WNFA01 (sample SAMN13153340, study PRJNA577476) | soil metagenome | isolation source: 120 cm saprolite under Douglas fir tree site 2 hole 1 replicate 2 | place: USA:California | collected 2015-04-18 | reverse complement strand
GTTCCGCGGTTTCGGCCGGAATCTCATAGGACTCGGCATGCATCACGTGGCCCTCCAGCGTATCGCTGTGAATGGGTTGAAACGTGCCGAGCCCCACTTCGAGCGTAAGTTCGCAAATCTCCGCACCGCGCGCGCGGATTTCTTCCAGAATTTCAGGGGTGAAGTGGAGACCTGCCGTCGGAGCTGCAATGGCGCCGGGACGTTTGGCGAACACCGACTGATATCGTTCGCGGTCAGACGCTTCATCGGCGCGGTCGATGTAGGGTGGAAGCGGCATGTGGCCCAGCCGCTCGATCTGTTCGCCGATCTCGCGCGAATCGTGAGACACAAATCGCACCGTGCGCAGGCCCAGTTTCCCCCGCGCGATAACCTCGCATTCCAATTCAGCCTCGCCAAACAGCACGCGTTCCCCCACGTGCATTTTTCGGCCGGGTCGTACCAGTGCTTCCCAGGTGTCCGAATCGAGTTGGCGTGTCAGGAAAACCTCTACCTTTCCGGTCAGGTGCTCGGCCCGTGTCGCCCGGGAAGGAGTCTGGGAATGCACACCCACGCGCCGCCCGAAAAGCCTCGCAGGAATAACCCGCGCGTTGTTGAGGGCGATTAACTCGTTTCCGTGAAGGAGTTCAGGAAGCTCCGCGAAAAAACGGTCTTCCAGCGCACCCATGGAGCTGTCCAGTAACAGGAGACGCGAGGCTTCGCGGCGAGCGAGGGGCCGCTGCGCGATCTGGCTCGTGGGCAGGTGGTAGTCGAGTTCATCCAGGAGCATGAAATGGCCAGTCTAGCAGCAAAATCGCGACCTCGAAGAAGAGAGAGCAGAAAGCGGCGGAACAGGCGAATCGGATCGTTAGACCTTGCAAGGAGCGGCATGGAGAGCGGCTCTCGATTCTTCCCAACTTATTGATATACAATACTTTATATAATGGCGAAGAGGGCTCACTTTATACTTGACAAGAATACGCGCATATTTTATTATGCCCACGCAATCACTTTTGGAGGTGAATGTTATGAGAATACTTACCCGATGGGAGCCCTTTCGCGGGGTTACCACCCTGCAAGATCAGATGAACCGTCTGTTCAACGAAACTCTTGAGCGGACGGGCGAGGAATCCAGTCTCACCGCTTGGTCGCCAGCCGTAGACATCTACGAGACCGAGCATGAGCTGGTGGTGAAGGCGGATCTGCCGGAAGTTGATCCCAAGGATTTGGACATCCGCGTGGAGAACAACATCCTGACGATTCGCGGCGAGCGCAAGTTTGAGAAGAAAGTGAGCGAAGAGAACTACTTGCGCGTCGAGCGCGCGTACGGTTCTTTCACCCGCAGCTTCACGCTCGCGAACACCGTGAATGCAGAAGCCATCAAGGCCGATTATCAGAACGGCGTGCTGACTCTGAGCATTCCGAAGCGCGAGGAAGCCAAGCCGAAGCAAATCAAGGTCAACGTCGGTACCCAAGTGATGGCTGCCGCTGCCGCAGGCCGGTAAGCTGGAAACTAAGGTTGCGGCAATCCGGTAAAATCGGGGGGCTGGCGAAATTGCCAGCCCCCTTTGCGTAGAATTGGCTGGAAACGAGGCCCGTATGTTGCGATTTGAGAAGATGACGGTAAAAGCCCAGGAGGCGGTGCAGAGCGCGCAGGAAATTGCCGCCCGCCATGAACACCAGCAGATGGAGCCCATCCACTTGCTCGCGTCCCTGGTGTCGCAACCGGATGGCGTGGTTTCGCCGCTGCTGGCCCGCCTGGGAATCCCCGGCGAAATGCTGCTGCAGGAAATTGAGCGCGAGATCGCACGGCTGCCGAAAGTGCAGGGCATTGCGCAACAGCACATGGGGCGGGCCCTCAACGACGCCCTGGAGCAAGCCTTCCAAGAGGCGGACAAGTTCAAGGATGAGTATGTCTCGACCGAACATCTTTTTCTGGCGATTGCCGGGCAGGATCGCGATCCCGCCGGGCAGTTGCTGAAGCGGCACGGCGCTTCGCATGAAGCGATTCTGCAGGCCTTGACGGGTGTGCGCGGAACGCAGCGCGTGACTTCGCAAAATCCCGAAGCGACCTATGCGGCGCTGGAAAAATACGCGCGCGACCTGACCGAATTGGCGCGGCGTTCCAAGCTCGACCCCGTAATCGGGCGCGACGAGGAGATTCGCCGCGTGATGCAGATTCTGGCGCGGCGCACCAAGAACAATCCGGTGCTGATCGGCGAGCCCGGCGTGGGGAAGACCGCCATCGTGGAAGGACTGGCGCAGCGGATCGTCTCCGGTGACGTTCCGGAGGTATTGAAGACCAAGCGCCTTGTGGCGCTGGACCTCGCCGCGCTCGTGGCGGGAGCGAAGTATCGCGGCGAATTTGAGGACCGGTTGAAAGCCGTTTTGAAGGAGATTACGGAAGCCGAAGGACAGATTATTCTGTTCATCGACGAACTCCACACGCTGGTGGGCGCGGGTGCCGCGGAAGGCGCCATGGACGCCTCCAACATGCTCAAGCCTGCGCTGGCGCGCGGCGAATTGCGCGCGATTGGCGCAACGACGCTCAACGAATATAAGAAGCACATCGAAAAAGACCCGGCGCTGGAGCGCAGGTTTCAGCCGGTGCTCGTCAGCGAACCCACGGTCGAGGACACCATCGCGATTCTGCGCGGCCTGAAGGACCGTTACGAAGTGCATCACGGCGTGCGCATCAAGGATGCGGCGATCCTTGCGGCAGCGGCTCTTTCGAACCGCTACATCTCCGACCGGTTTTTGCCGGACAAGGCCATTGACTTGATCGATGAATCTGCCGCCAGCCTGCGCATGCAGATCGATTCCCTGCCCGTGGAGATTGATGAAATCGAGCGGCGCATCCTGCAGCTTGAAATTGAGCGCCAGGCGCTCCTGAAGGAGACCGACGCGCACTCCAAGGAGCGGCGCAGCCAGATTGAGAAAGAACTCGCGGCACTCAAAGAAGAGTCGAGCGGCCGAAAGGCGCGTTGGCAAGCGGAAAAAGAAGCCATCGGGAAAATCCGTAAACTGAAGGAGCAGATCGAACAGCTCAAGGCGGAAGAGCAAAGATACGAGCGCGGGGGCGAACTCGCCAAGGTCGCGGAAATTCGCTACGGCAAGATTGCCGCAGCGGAGCGCGACCTGAAGCAGGCTCAGGAGCGTTTTGCTGCGGTGCAAAAAGAAGCGCCGATGCTGAAGGAAGAGGTCGATGAGCAGGACATCGCCAAGCTGGTGAGCAAGTGGACAGGCATTCCGGTGGGCCGGCTGCTCGAAGGCGAAGCGCAGAAGCTCGTGCACATGGAAGACCGGCTGCGGCAGCGTGTTGTCGGCCAGGAAGACGCGTTGGGCCGCGTGTCCAACGCCGTGCGGCGAAGCCGCGCGGGACTGTCCGATCTCAAGCGGCCGATCGGGTCGTTCATTTTCCTGGGGCCGACGGGCGTGGGGAAAACGGAGCTGGCGCGCGCCCTGGCGGAATTTCTCTTCGACGACGAAAAGCTGATGATCCGCATCGACATGAGTGAGTACATGGAAAAGCACACGGTGTCGCGGCTCATTGGCGCGCCTCCAGGCTATGTCGGTTACGAGGAGGGCGGCCAGCTCACCGAGCAAGTGCGGCGTCATCCGTACTCGGTGATCCTCTTCGACGAAATCGAAAAGGCGCATCCGGATGTATTCAACGTGCTGCTGCAGATTCTTGAAGACGGGCGGCTCACCGATGGCAAGGGCCGCACGGTGGACTTTCGGAACACGGTGCTGGTGATGACCAGCAACGTGGGCTCCACGGCGATCTTCGAATTGGCGGGCAAGGATCCCGAGCGCGCCCGGAAAGAAGCGATGGAAGCGTTGCGTGCGTCGTTCCGGCCGGAATTCCTCAACCGGATTGATGAGATCGTGATCTTCAATCCCCTGGGGAAGGAGCAATTAGGGCGCATTGTCGGCTTGCTGTTGAAGAGCGTGGAAAAGCTGCTTGCCGAACGGCAGATCACTCTGGAGCTGACTCCCGCAGCGCAGGAACTGCTCTTGCGCGAGGGCTACGATCCGGCGTACGGTGCGCGGCCGCTGCGCCGGACCATTCAGCGGCTGGTCCAGGATCCTCTGGCATTGCAGATTCTGCAAGGCACGGTGCTGCCGGGCGATCATGTGCGCGTGGACCGCGACGGGCAGAAAGATGTCATGCGGTTCGAACGTGCGGAATCCAGACAACCGGCGTCCGCTGCGCGAATCTAAGGGAGCGGGGATGACCGTTGCATGCAGGACCATTCGACTGTCATTGGAGTTTGATACTTCCTTGCTTCCTTTTTCGTATCTTTGGTGGATGAGGCTTACATGAAAATTCTCAGAACCGGTGCGCTGCTGATCCTCCTGAGTGTGCTGCTGGTGATCGCGGGAGGCGCGATTGGCGGGCAGAGTGGCCTGAAGATCGCACTGGCTTTCGCGGTACTGATCAACGGCATCTCGTATTTTTTCTCGGACAAGATTGCGCTGGCTTCCAGCGGAGCGCAGCCCGTCACGCGCGAGCAATCGCCCAGACTCTATGCCGTGATGGAGCGCCTGGCCGGGAAAGCCAGTCTACCGCTGCCAAAGCTCTATGTGATACCGGAAGCGGCCCCGAATGCTTTCGCAACCGGCCGCAACCCGCAGCATGCCTCGGTGGCGGTGACGCAAGGCTTGCTGCAACTGATGAATGACGACGAACTCGAAGGCGTGATCGCGCACGAGCTCTCTCACGTGCGGAACTATGACATTCTGACCAGCTCGATCGCGGCCACGATTGCCGGCGCCATCACCTATCTCGCGGAGATGGGACGCTGGGGTATGATTTTTGGCGGCTTCGGAAGAGACCGCGACGATGACCGCGGAAGCGGCGGAATCGCGGCCATCCTGATGATATTTCTCGCGCCTTTCGCTGCCTTGCTTCTCCAACTTTTTCTCTCGCGCAGCCGAGAGTATTCTGCCGACGAAACCGGTGCGCGCATGGTCGGTCAGCCCTACGGCCTGATCAGCGCCCTGCAGAAACTGGGCGCATACAACAGCCGCATCCCCACGACGGCGATTTCTCCCTCGACGTCATCTCTCTGCATCGTCAAACCCCTGTTTGGCAGCGGTACGCTCTCTTCGCTCTTCAGCACACACCCTCCCGTGGAGGACCGGATTGCCGCCTTGCGGGAGATGGTGGTCATTCCTCAACGCTGAGCATCCTGTTCGCGTTTCTGCACAATTGGGACAAGGAGCATGTAATGTTTTCGGATAGGATTCCATCCCGACACCCATCCACTCTCCTTGACCTCATTTAACTTGCTGATTTTCCAAGAGATAATATTCTCATAGACGAAACTGCTTATGGCGAACGAAATGCTGCAACCAAAAACGGCATTTTCACTTTGGGTAATCTGAGGGGACCCTGGGAAATGAGCTGTCGTGACACTATCCATCTGATTTGTTGGTATTTAGAGGGTCGCTTGTCTAAGGCGGTGGGAACCGAGATTGAGGCCCATCTGGCGAACTGTTCCGACTGCCACTTGGTTCTCGAGGCCGCAACCAACACGCTGGAGCGCTATTTTGGCCCGGGACGGCCCGCGCAGGCCGATGCAGGTTCTCATCCTGCTTGAACCTGTACCATTGTAACCTATTGATAAAAAATAACTTAATACCACCATTGGCCCAACCGCGTTGCTCTTCTGATTTCTCCGGCTTCACTGAAACTCTCATTTCGTCCTGAAAAGCTAAATTGCCGCAAAATTTACGCGCGGTGAGAGGAACGCGTAATCTTTACTGGTACTAGTACTTATAAGACTGCGCTAATGACCTCCCCAAGAAGGCACTAACCACCTGATTTTGCAAGATTTAACATGTCTGAAAGGCGCTGCGCCGGTTTGGCGCGGGGAGTGCTCGTTCCTATGATACAGGGCCTAGAGCCAAAAGGAGAAAGACGTTTATGAGCGAATTTCAGGAATCAGCCGGCGCAAGCACGACAGGTACGCCGCGCTGGGTCGGGCTGGCAGTGGCAGTGTTTGGCGGTCTTTCGCTGCTCGGCGTGGGAATCGGCTGGAGCGCACTCAATCAAGCTAGGACGGTCGACCAGACGATACAAACCTCGTTGAAGCAAGCCAATGAGACCCTAAGCCAGCGGTTAGCGAAGGAAGACGAAATCAACCAGCAATTGCAAAGCGATTTGCGGGTCGTCACGGATAAGCTCAACGTTACACAGTCGGATCTACTCACGGCGCGGAAGCAGAACAAGAATGCGACCGGGGCCGTGGACAAAAAGGTGACCAACCTCGCGACATCCGTAAAGGCGGAACTTGCCACGAAAGCGAACTCCGAAGATGTGAACAGGCTGAATGGCGACGTTTCGGGCGTGAAGACCGACCTCGACGCCACCAAGAACAGCATTCAGATGGCCCGTAGCGAAATGGGCACGCTCATCGCGCGGAATCACGATGAAATCGATCAGCTCCGCCGCATGGGACAGCGCGATTATTTTGAGTTTACTATCCAGCGCAAGGCCGGGGCGCAAAAAATCGGCACCATCCAGGTCCAACTGCGCGATACCAACACCAAGAAGAACCAGTACACGATTAACGTGCTGGCCGACGACAAGAGCTTCGAGAAGAAGAACCGGTCGGTCAACGAGCCGATCTTTTTCTACACCGGCGGCAGCCGCGCGGCGCTCGAACTGGTGATCAACAAGGTCACCAAGTCGACGGCGACCGGCTACCTGAGCGTGCCGAAGGCGGCGGGATCGGCCTCGGCGAGCACTGCGACGTCCGGGCAATAAGCAGGTTCCCCGAAAGCAAGGCCCAACTCCTTGGGTGCACTGCCAAAAAAGGGAGGATTCCAGAGAATCCTCCCTTTTTTCTTGGGCGCATCCAGGAGCGCAAATCTGCCGTATAAGAGTTCAGGGGGAGAGTCTGGACACCGGACCGCCGCTGTGGCAAGCTACTTGGCGGCCCGGCGGACCAAATACCGCAGTGGATTTCTGGAGGGGGAAAACCATGAAAGTACGTTTCACGATGGCAATTGCAGCGACGCTTTTCGCGGGAGCACTCGCGATGGCGGCGGATAGCTCCTGGACCGGCTGGATTTCCGACAGCAAGTGCGGAGTGAAGGGTGCAAACGACAAGGCGGGTACGGCTGAGTGCACGACCAAGTGCGTCAAGGAGCATGGCGAGAAGTATGTGTTCGTGAATGACGCCGACAAGAAGGTGTACGTAGTCGATGCTCAGGACAAAGTAGCGGCGCATGCCGGCCATCACGTGACCGTAAAGGGCACCGTGGAGGGCGACACGCTGAAGCTGACCGGCATCGAAATGGCACCGGCGGCCAAGTAACAACTCAACAATTCGTACTTGACGGGCGCCCCAACGGGTTTGGGACGCCCGTTTTGTTTTGGCTGGGGATGCATTTCCGTTACGATGTTGTGCCGCCATGACGACCACTTTGATTCACGCCGGACGTGTGTTAACTCCCACAACTGAAATCAGCGATGCGGGCATCTTGATCCGGGACGACGTGATTGAGGCAATCGGTCCGCGCGCCGGCATAGGTGTGCCTTTGGGGGCGCAGGAAGTACGCGCCACGGACAAGACGGCCATCCCCGGATTTCTGGATGTGCACATTCACGGGGCCGGCGGCCATGACGTGATGGAGGGGACGGCGAAAGCGATGTCGGCAGTGGCGAAGACCGTCGCGCGGTATGGCACGACCGCTTTCCTCGCCACCACGCTAACGGCAAGCCCGGAAGACACGGTCCGGAGCGTCTCGGAGATTTCAAAGTACATCGCCCGGCAGCATGAGACCAGCGATCCCCGCGCCGAAGTGCTGGGGATCCATTTTGAAGGGCCGTTCCTCAGCTCTGTAAGGCGCGGCGCGCATCCTCTCGAGTGGCTGAAATTGCCATCGGCGGAACTGCTGGAAACGTTTTTGCGGGCAGCGGCAGGGAAGGCGCAGATTCTGACCATCGCCCCGGAACTGCCGGACGCTATGTCGTGCATCGATGCGGCGCGCAAGGCCGGGATGGTGGTGGCGCTCGGGCATACGGACGCGACCTACGAACAAACGCGCGCGGCGATCGCTCACGGCGCGCGGCATGCCGTGCACGTTTACAATGCGATGCGGCCTTTCTCGCACCGGGATGGCGGGGTGATCGGCGCGGTGCTGACCTCGCCTGAAGTGAGCGCGGAATTGATCGCGGACGGCGTGCACGTGGATGAAGCGGCCATGAAGCTGCTCCTGCAGGCGAAGGGTGCGGGCGGCGTCATCCTGGTGAGCGACGGGATTTCCGCGACGGGCATGCCCGATGGTCGCTACATGCTCGGAAAATTGGAAGTCACCGTAACCCACGGCGTGTGCAGAAACGCCGAAGGCAAGTTGGCGGGCAGCACACTGACACTGGTCGGGATCGAAGGGGCTGCAGGCAAAGTAGCGGCCGCCGACTTCCAGCGTGGGCACTGTGCGCTTGCCGTGATTCGCCTGGACCACGATTTCTTCCGCTGATTCGTCTTCTTCGATGTTGACCTCGCGGTACTCCACGCCGCGTTCCTTCAAAAAAGATTTCGTGCGGCGGCAATCGGGGCACCAGGCCGTCGTGTAGATGGTAATGGGTTCCATGATCTAGTCCCGCAAGATTAGATGAGCCTGGCGTGATTCTGGTCGCAGACCGGCGTTCCCCGCGGAAAGCGGGCTGCCTCAGCGTGAATTCACGGCCACGCCGCGATGTTTGCGGGCCACCTGGATACGAATCACAGCGCGCTGGAGAGCTACGCTCGCGCGGTCCCAATCGATATTGGGATCCCCGGAAGCGAGGTGCTTTTCGGCGCGGGCGCGGGCGGCTTCCGCGCGGGCCAGATCGATTTCCGCGGCAAATTCGGCGGTCTCCGCAAGGAGCGTAACGCGATCGGGCAGCACTTCGGCAAACCCGCGGATAATCGCGAGATGCGCCGATTCCTTGCCGCTGCTGTCGTGATAACTGAGCTCACCGATGCCCAGTTCGGTCATCAGCGGCGCGTGCCCCGGCAGGATGCCCAGGTAGCCCTCCGCGCCGGGGAGCTGCACTTCCGCGACGCTCTGGCGGAGCAACTGCTTCTCCGGCGTCACGACGATGAGCTCGATGGCTTCCGCAGGCATCTTCCCTTTCAGGCACTCGCCTTCATTTTTTCGGACTTCGCGAGGGCTTCTTCGATTGTGCCCACCATGTAAAACGCCTGCTCCGGAATATCGTCGTACTTCCCTTCGACGATTTCCTTGAAGCTGCGCACGGTGTCTTCGATCTTGACGTACTTGCCTTCCAGGCCGGTGAACTGCGCGGCCACAAACATCGGCTGCGAGAGGAACTTTTCGATCTTGCGTGCGCGGGCGACGGTGCGCTTGTCTTCGTCGGAAAGTTCTTCAATTCCGAGAATGGCGATGATGTCCTGCAGGTCCTTGTAGCGCTGCAGGATCGACTTCACGGCCCTGGCTACGGTGTAGTGCTCCTGCCCGACGATGCGCGGATCGAGAATGCGCGAATAACTGGCCAGCGGATCGACCGCCGGATAGATGCCGCGCTCGACGATCTGGCGGCTGAGGTTGGTGGTGGCATCGAGATGCGTGAACGTCGCGGCCGGCGCCGGATCGGTGTAATCGTCAGCCGGCACGTAAATCGCCTGCACGGACGTGATCGAACCGGATTTCGTTGAAGTGATGCGCTCCTGGAGTTCGCCGATCTCGGTGTTGAGGTTCGGCTGGTAACCCACGGCGGAAGGCATGCGGCCGAGCAGCGCCGACACTTCCGAACCGGCTTGCACGAAGCGGAAAATGTTGTCGATGAAGAGCAGCACGTCCAGGTGTTCCTGGTCGCGAAAGTACTCGGCCACGGTCAGGCCCGTGAGGCCGACGCGAAGACGCGATCCGGGCGGTTCCGTCATCTGTCCATAAATCAGCGCCGCGCGTGATTTTTCAGAGTCGCCGGGAACGATGACGCCCGATTCGGACATTTCGATCCACAGGTCGTTTCCTTCGCGCGTGCGCTCGCCCACGCCGGAGAAGACGGATACGCCGCCGTGCTTCATCGCCACGTTGTGAATCAGCTCCATGATGATCACGGTCTTGCCCACGCCCGCGCCACCGAACAGCCCGATCTTGCCGCCTTTAAGGTACGGCTCGATCAGGTCGACGACCTTGATTCCCGTCTCGAACATTTCCAGCGATGTCGACTGGTCTTCCAGTTTCGGCGCCGGACGGTGAATCGGATAATGCTTGTCGCTGACCACCGGACCAAGCTGATCCACTGGCTTGCCCAGCACATTCATCACGCGGCCTAGCGTCGCCCGACCCACCGGAACCGTGATGGGCATGCCCAAATCCTGGGCTTTCATCCCGCGCACCATGCCTTCGGTCGGCTCCATGGCCACGGCGCGCACGCGCCCTTCGCCCAGGTGCTGTTGCACCTCGACAGTCACATCGAGCGGCTCCGGTAGGTTGTAACCCTCGCTGGTAATGCGCACCGCGTTATAAATCGCCGGCAAATGCCCAGCCTCGAACTGAATGTCCAGCACCGGTCCGATTACCTGAACCACATGCCCG
>WNFA01021698.1_pt1 | contig 10537 bp, 13 predicted proteins | sample 5400481 | NCBI WGS metagenome assembly WNFA01 (sample SAMN13153340, study PRJNA577476) | soil metagenome | isolation source: 120 cm saprolite under Douglas fir tree site 2 hole 1 replicate 2 | place: USA:California | collected 2015-04-18 | reverse complement strand
AGAACATCGCGCGTGCCACCGACTTTGTTGAACAGCGCGGCCATGTAGCGTTCCCACAGCGGCGTGGCGTCGGTGGCGGACGCGCCTGCGGGCGCCTGCAGATCGATGGCGACCTGCTGGGCCGGAACATATACGGTGGGCGCCGCCCTCTGCATGCCGCTCTGCGAGGCGTGCTGCTGGACCTGGGCCGGCGCGTGCAGCGTGACCTCCTGGTAGCGCAGCTGGTCTTGCTCGGCGACGAGCTGGCGCTGCTGCTCCTGGAGCCTCGTGATGTCATACGACGACTGAGTGACCTGCGCAGCGAGGGCGAGATAGAAGAGGACACCGATCAGCGCGGCGCCAAACCAAAGGTAAGCGTGCCCGAACGCATTCAGCTGCAGCCGGTCCGCAGCGACCGAGCCCGCCACCTGCACGAAGCCGCGCGTGCGACGTCGCCGGCGTGCCGGGACGTGTTGCGCGGCGGCTGTGCCGAGGCGCCGGCGGGTGAGTATTCGGGTCGATGTCAAGACGTGTGCCTCATGTGTTGCTTCAATGCTTGTCGGGGAGTGCGACTCCCCACCGGCGCTACGCGCCACCTCCCCGCGGGGCGGAGAGGTGAATTGCGCCACCTCCCCACGCGGTGGGGAGGTGGACTTTGGGGTGGGAGGGTAGGTGTCAGATCTTTTCCGCCACCCGCAGCCGCGCCGAGCGGGCGCGGGGGTTGGCCGTCACCTCCGCCTCGGACGGGCGAATGGGACGGCGGGTGACGATACGGAGGGTTGCCCGGTGGCCGCAGGTGCAGACTGGCTGCTGGGGTGGGCAGATACAGTCTTTGGACTCGACGTTGAAGAATGACTTCACCAAGCGGTCTTCCAATGAATGGAAGCTGATCGTCGCCATACGGCCACCGGGTTTAAGAATCCCAAGAGCTGCCTTCACTCCTGCTTCGATTTCACTCAACTCGTCGTTGACGGCGATGCGGATGCCCTGGAAGGTTCGGGTCGCGACATTGATGTCGCGTGGCCATGCCCGTCGGGGGATGGCCGCCTCCACCGCTGAGGCCAGATCGCGTGTGGTGCGAAGCGGGCGGCGCGCCACAATGAACTCTGCAATCCGCCGCGCCCAACGTTCCTCGCCGTAGTCGCGGAGGATCCGCTCGAGCTCTCGGACGTCGAGCCCGTTGACGATCCGTTCAGCGCTGAACGTTTGGCTGGTGTCCATCCGCATGTCGAGCGGACCGTCAGCGCGAAAGCTGAATCCGCGCTCCGGGGCGTCGAGCTGAGTGCTGGAGAGACCGAAATCGAACAGGACCATGTCGACCGGGACGAAACCGGTGGCGCGTGCCAGGGCGTCCAGCTCGCTGAAGCGACCATGGACGACGACCACCGCCGGCCCGTAAGCAGCCAGCGCCGATCGCGCGGCCTCGACAGCTGCGGGATCGCGGTCGATCCCGAGCAACCGGCCGCCTGGATCGATCCTGTCCAGGATCTGGCGGGCATGGCCCGCCTGCCCCAGGGTGCAGTCGATCGCGACCGCCCCCGGTCGGGGCTTGAGCAGCTCTATTACCTCTTGTGAAAGTGCAGGTTGGTGCTCGCTCAGTGTCCTGAGATCACCCTGTCAGCGAATTCTGTGAAGCGTCCTTGCGCGTCGGTGTTGTAGCTGTCCCATCGCGCCTCGGGCCAGATTTCCACTCGTGAGCCCATGCCGATCACCACCGCGGTCGACGGAGTTTCGATTCCCGTCAGCCGGCGCTGCTCCATTCCCAGCGTTATCCGGCCCTGGCCGTCCGGCTCGAACGCTTCCGACATCGAATAGAGCGTCCGTGCCAGCGCCCGCTGGTCGGGACCCGGCAGAGGGCTGCGGAGCTCCTGCGCCAGCGCGTCCCATAGGTCCGGCGGATAGATCGCCAGGGCGCTGTCCTGGCTCGCCGACACGTAGCTCCCCTCCGGCAGCTGCTTGCGAAACGCCGCCGGGATGGCGAGCCTTCCTTTGTCGTCCACGCGGACCCGATGAGCTCCGGTGAACACTCATCTGGCCTCCCAGTTATTCCCCACGAAATCCAAGGCTTCGCCGTGACTTCGCGGGGACCCCGTTATGAAGTACTGGAGGCGGGTGCGCTGCTGCCGTGCGCAGAGGCTGCATCCGCAGCCGTGCAGCTCCAGCGGCAGCGGGTTACCGAGCTTGTCGAAGCGGTGATTCATGAGCCCCACGAACTCAGAGGCTTCGCCGTGACTTCGCGGGGACCCCTTTTTCACCGGCGCATCGGCTCGTCTCCACAGATCCCTAGCGAGCTGGCGTGGGTTCAGAAACGTCTCCAGGCGGTCCACCCGAAGCCGGCGGCTCCCCGGGGGCACTCAGCTGGTCCTCGGGGAGCTCGTCGTCGCCGGCGTCATCGCGGCTGCGGGGAGAAGTGGCGTAGAGGAGGTGTATGGCGTGCCGTACTTGGACGTAGGGTGCGACGTATGCTTCCATGTTGCTTGGTTCACCACTTCTCCCCACTGATCACCGCGATTCGCCGCGAACAGTAACAACCACGTTTAGCCCTGTCAATACCTTTACCACAAGATGTAGACCGGCTAATCAGGCACAAGATGCCCTCAACCCAACATCTTGTGCGTCAGCGTTTTTGAGCCACGACATCCAGGTGCTGAATGTGATAGCGACGAACATTAGTTTGGATCGCCACCCTCGGTGGGGAATTCTCGCGGGTTGGTTCCCAGGGGTCCCCGCGAACTCGCGGCGTCAGCCTCCGAGTTCGTGGGGCTTTATCCGCTCCGTTTCAGGAGGCCCAACCGCTTCGCGCGGTTTTCGGCCCACGCGAACACAACGATGCTGGCGGGGATGAGCACGACACCCATCCCCAGGAGGATCCCGATCGTATGGAGCTGGTCCCCCACTCCCGCGCCATCCAGAAGGCTGCCCCGGATGCCGGCCAGCGCATACGTGAGCGGCGAGGCAGCGCCGGCAACCTGCATCGCGAAAGGCAGCACCGACAGCGGGTAATAGACGCCCGAGACCAGGAGCAGGAAACCCTGCAGGGCGATCGACATCTGCTCGCCCTTCTGGGGCGAGAGCAAGGGCAAGACCGCAGTCAGGATGCTCAACCCGATGAGCGGAACAGTGGAGGCGGCCAGCACCGCCAGGGCTCCTGGGATATCGGCGTGTGAAAAGTCGAGGCGAAATATCGCGATAGCAATGAGCAGCACGACAAATGTCCGAGCGAGCCCATACCCGATGGCGAACAGACATATGCCGAACAGATGCGTGATGCGCCGCACGGGCGCCATGAACGTGTACTCGATCGTGCCCTCCCATCGCTCCCAGCTGATCGCGTACGCGGCCTCCATGAAAACGAGCGACAGGTAGCCCCAGAGAAGCGCCCCCACGAGCAGGTAGAGCTGTGCCCGGTGGAGGTCGAACGAGCCGCTCTCGACCCCGAGCGTGCCGAGCCCAGAGGCGAGATAACCGATCGACAGCACGCTGACCAGGCTGTAGAAGAGCCACACCACCTCCCAAACCCAGTAGCGCTTGACGACGTGCATCTGCCGCTCGGCGAAACCGAACAGCGCGTTCAGCTCGGTGTGCCGTGTCTCAATCACGTCGAGTCGTCCTCCCCATCGACCTCGAGACTCTTCCCGGAAAGGTGCATGAAGACGTCTTCGAGGGTGGCGACCTCGCCGTCCTTCGAGTACCGGCGGCACAGCTCTTCGGGCGTGCCATCGGCGAGGACACGACCGGCGTCCATCATCAATACGCGGTCGCATAGCTGCGCCGCCTCATCCATGTCGTGTGTGCAGAGCAGGACCGTCACCTCTCGCTCGCCTCGCAGCATCTGGAGGAGCGTCTGCACCTCCTTCTTCGACCGCGGGTCGAGGCCGGTCGTCGGCTCGTCCATCAGCAGCAACGAAGGCGCGGTCAAGAAGCTTCGCGCGATGGCCACCTTCTGCTGCTGGCCGCGCGAGAGCTGCTTCATCGGTTGGTCCATCGTGTCGAGCGGCAGCCCGAGACGGTCGAGGATCTCGACGACCTTCTGCCGGGTGCCGCCTGCGCCGCGTCCGTATAGACGCGCGGCGTAGAGCATGTTCTCCCAGGGGCTGAGCTCCTTGAAGAATGCCGCCTCGACCGAGACCCGATTCACGTGCCGCCGAACCGACAGCGGTTCCGCGACGACGTCCCACCCGAACACCATGGCTCGGCCGGCATCTGGGGTCAGCAACGTGCCGAGGATGCGGATCAACGTCGATTTCCCGCTCCCGTTTGGGCCCAGGATCCCGGTGATGCCGCCGGCCTCGATGACAAGGTCCAGCTCGTGGAGAGCTACCTTGTCCTTCCACTCGCGGCGCCACCAGGGCGCGCCGGCTTCGCGCTCGCGGCGCCGGAATGCCTTTCTTACTCCACGTATCTCAATCGCTGTCACTGCTCATCTCCCGAAAATTTCAAGTTGCGACGCACCTCCGGCGCTCCGCGCCACCTCCCCACGTGGTGGGGAGTGCCAGGCAAAAGAAAAAGGACCGCCGCGGTGCCCAACAACCGCACGGTCCTTTCGGTGTCTGTACTAGAGGGTCGTTACCGGAACAGACTCAATGTGCGGTTAGAAGGCAGACTTCGCCCTCGGCAGCGAAGTTCAGCTTCTTAACGCACATCAAAAGGTTCGCTCCTTACATTACCCCACGAACTCAGAGGCTTCGCCGTGAGTTCGCGGGGTCCCCTCACGGCATAGACACACCCGGGTGGGTGTGCAGATCAGGCCTAGGGTAATCGCGACCCAGGCCACAAGTCAAGACACTTCGAGGTGGTCGACGACGAAAGCCGAGACGAATGCCTCCTCTCGCCAGGAGTCGTACCGGCCCGATGGGCCGGAATGGCGCTCCCAGTACGGCACGCGCGGATCGTTGAGCCCGGCCGTCACAAGCACTGCCGGATAGATCGCGCGATGCACGTTGTCGTATGGCGAGTAGCTCTTCATGTACTCGTAGAACTCGGGGTCGTTGGGGTCGCCCCACTCATCGTATTCATTGACCGTCAGTGGAATCGTCTCGTCGAGCATTGTGGTCAACGCGTCGACGAACGGGACCTGCGCGACCGCGCACGCGAAGAGGTCCGGACGAGCGTTGAGGACCGCACCGATGAGTAGCCCGCCGGCGCTCCTGCCGCGAATCGCCAGGCGACGCGGGCCCGTATATCCGACGCGGGCCCGTATATCCCCGCTCGATCAGCTCCCCGGCGCACGCGATGAAGTCGGCGAACGTGTTCGCCTTGTTCAGGAACTTGCCGTCCTCGTACCACTCCCTCCCCATCTCGCCCCCACCGCGGACATGCGCGATCGCGTACACGAAGCCTCGGTCGAGCAGGCTGAGCCGGGTCGCGTCGAACATGGGGTCGCTCGGCAGCTCGTAGGCGCCGTACCCGTAGAGCAGTGTTGGGTTGAAGCCGTTCATGGTCAGGCCGCGCCGGTACACGATGGACATCGGCACGCGCGTTCCATCAGATGAGGTCGCCCAGACCCGATCGGTGATGTAGTCCGCGCGGTTATAGCCGCCGCGAACCGGCTGCTCCTTCACGAGGGTGCGCTCGCGCGTGTTCATGTCGTAGTCGAACGTTGACCACGGCGCGTTCAGCGACGTGTAGTAGAAGCGCATCACCGAGCTGTCGTAGACGGGGTTGGAGCCCGCAAAGGCTGTGTAAGAGGGGTCGGGTTGATCGACGACATACAGCTCGCCGGTGGCGCAGTCGAGCACCTCGAGCCGCTGCAGCCCATCCGAGCGCTGGCCAAGCACGACGTGATTGATATGCACGTCGGTCGCGTTGAGGCGGACATCATTTCGCTCGGGCACCAGCTCATCCCAAGAGTCGCGCCCGGGCCGGCCGACTGGCGCCGCCATAAGCCTGAAGTTGCGCGCGCCATCGTTGGTCAGGATCAGGAAGCGATTCTCCTGGTCGTCGACCGAGTATTCGACGCCCTGGCGCCGGGCCTCGATCAGGACCGGCTCGCCCGTGGGGTTGTCGCTGCGCAGGTAGCGGCTCTCGCTCGTAACCTGGCTGGAGCTCGAGAAGATGATGTAGCGCTCACTCTTGGTCAGCTCGACGCTGAGCTCGAAGCGCTCGTCGTCCTCCTGGAGCACGAGAGCGTCCTCCTCCAGCGGCGTGCCCAGCACGTGGCGCCAGACCTGGTACGGCCGCATCGCCATGTCGGTGCGTACGTAGAAGAGCGTCCTGCTGTCGGCCGACCAGGCGGCGCCGTAGTAGACGCCCTCGAGAACGTCGGGCAGGTCTTCCCCACTCGTCAGATCCCGGAACCGAACCTGGTGAAGCTCGTTACCTGTCAGGTCGATGGCGTAGGCGAGGATGTTCTCGTTGGGGCTGCGCTCGACGAACCCGAGCTCGAAATAGTCGTGACCCTGGGCCAGCTGGTTGGCGTCGAGCTCGACCTGCTCGGGGGCGTCCATCGAACCTTTGCGCCGGCAGTAGATCTCGTAGTCGAGGCCCTCCACCGTCCGGGTGTAGTGCCAGAAGCCTTTAAAAAACGAAGATGGCGATTCGTCGGTCTGCTGAATCCGGTCCACGATCTCGGCGTAAAGCCGGTCCTGGAGCTTCGCCACCGGCGCCATGACCGCGTCGGTGTATTCGTTCTCCGCCTCCAGGTAGGCGATGACTTCCGGGTTGGCTCTCTGGCGTAGCCAGAAATAGGGGTCGATCCGGCTGTCGCCGTGCTTGGTGAGCACAGTCGGGTGCTGGGCTGGGATTGGCGGCCTGGGGACCCGTACCGGCTCTTCCATGGGGGATACATCCTGCCAGGTTGAGGGGCCTCCCAAACTAGTCATTTAGCCTCGGTCGGCTGGTGAAATGAACCTCCCCCAGGTTCGGGAAAACGGGCCAAAAACAGGGCCCAAAGGCGCCCCGCCACCGCTTCGGGGGCGAGGCTAGGCGCCCAGGCTGAAAGCCTTGCGGACCAGTCTCTTCACGGCCGGCTTTTCAGCGTCGGCTGGAGAGCGCAGGGTGATGAACCGGGAGTCCTTGCCGCCCCCCCGGAGCAGGCCGCTGCCGTCGTCGAGCTCGCGGCCGCGATAGAAGAACAGCGTCGAATGGTTCGGGAAAGTGCCTACGCCGACCACGTTGGCGCCGCCCGCGGCATAGCGGACGATCTTCCACATCGCGCTCTTCGAGCGGGGCGGCTGGCTCCGATAGGTGATCTCCTCGGCGTTCGGGGCGACCTGCTTGACCGTCCTGATGGCCGCCTCCACGGTCGGGCGTGTTTTCCCCGGAATCTTCTTGAGGTGGTCGGAGAGCGGGATCTGGCTGGCGGTCACTTCAAGCTCCTCCTACTACTAGGACTGACGAGCCGATCGAATCTCATCGCTCGCCGGGCTGATACGTCGCGATCAGCACCCCGGTGGTCGTGGTCTTTATGTCGACCAGCTTGAGGTTGGCGTATGAACCGCCGTCGGTGAAGAGGCGGCGCCCCGATCCCAAAATCAGGGGGTGGATCAAAAGGATGTACTGGTCGATGAGGTTGAGCCGCATCAGGGCCTTCACGAGCTCGCCGCTGCCGAGGATCACGAGATCATTCCCGGGATCCTCCTTGAGCCTCGCTACCGAGTCCGCGGCATCGCCTTTCAGAAGCGTGGAGTTGCTCCATGGCAACGGCTCGCGCAGCGTCGTCGACGCCACGTACTTGGGGGTCTTGTTGAGTACCTCGGTGAACGGGTTGTCGGTCCGGTTGGGCCACACGGCGTAGAAGTCCTCATAGGTCCGCCGGCCAAACAGCAGAGCCCGAGTGGTGGCCATACTCTGCCCGGCCGCTTTGCCCATCGCCGGATCCGAGTAAGGCAACGCCCATCCGCCATGCTCGAAGCCGCCGCGGCGATCCTCGTCCGGCCGCCCCGGCGCCTGCATCACGCCGTCCAGCGTCAGGCTCTCGAAAACAACGACCTTGCTCATGCCGGCTTAGTGCTGCTCGGAAAAGGTCTTCTCACCTGCGCGGATCGGCACCTTGAGCCAGTTCTCTGCCGGCGGCAGCGGGCAGTTCCACTCAGGGTTGTAGGCGCAATTCGGGTTATAGGCGTAGTTGAAATCGATCACTATCTGGTCGCCGTGCGTGTGGAGGTCTAGATAGCGGCCGGCGCCGTAGGTTTCCTTTCCTGAGGTCGCATCGCGGAACGGCAGGAAGAGTTCGTGCCCATGGTCGGATGCATACAGCATCACCTGCGTGGCTTCGCCCTCGACCTCAAAGTGCACCACGCCATGGCGCTTGTAGGTCTGCTGCTCGCCCTTGGTCGTCTCCATGCGAATGATCCCCGGTTCCACCTTGCGGTCGATCTTTGCCTTGATGACCAGTGACGGGTTGTCGGGAAAGTACGCCAGACCGTGAAATTCGCGTTGCTGCTCGGTAGTCAGCGGCGACCTGTCGTCGCGGCCAAAGAATTCGTCCTTATCTGCCCTGAACTCCTCGAGTTCGGTTGACGCCGTCATATCCCAGTGGAATCGGCGCCGGGGACTCGCTATTCACTCGCCTCACGATCGGCTGGAATGGGATCCCTTTCCCCACGGTAGATTTCAAGGTGAAAGCAACTGCCTGGAATCAGAAGACGATCGCCGAGTTTCAAGCCAAGCAAGGTCTCGGGGTCGGCATGTGGGGCGACCACGTGCTGCTGATGACCGCCAAAGGAGCCAAGAGCGGCGAAGCGATCACGACCCCGCTCGTCTACGGCCGACAGGGCGACGACTACGTCATCGTCGCTTCGAAGGGCGGGGCGCCGAATCACCCGCTGTGGTTCGGGAACATCAAGGCAAACCCCGAGGTCGAGGTCGAGGTGGCGCACGCGGGCGGGACCGAGAAGTTCAAGGCTCGAGCCCGGGTAATCGACAACCGGCCTGAGCACGACCGGCTCTACAAGGAAATGTCGATGATCTGGCCCGGATTCGCCGAGTACCAGACGCGGACCGAGCGCCTGATTCCCGTGATCATCCTCGAGCGCCAGCCCTGATCTAGGGTTCGTGTAGCTGCCGTGAGCGAAAAGGTCCACATGGACCAGATCGAGGTTGAGGGCATTCGCATTGCCTATCGCCGCACCGGCGACGGGCCGCCCCTCGTTCTTCTTCACGGCTTCTTCGCCGATAGCCGGGTCTGGCGCCGCCAAATCGGCGATCTCTCCGACGAGTTCGACCTTATCGCGTGGGACACACCTGGCTGCGGGCGGTCATCGGACCTGCCCAACACATTCCGCATGCCCGATTACGCCAGGTGTCTTGCGGCGTTCATTGAAGCCCTCCAACTCGAGCGTCCACATGTGCTCGGATTGTCGTTCGGCTCAACCCTTGCTCTGGAGCTGTACCGTCAGCAACCCCAAGTGTGCAGGGCGCTTGTGCTGGCTTCGGCCTATGCCGGTTGGAGCGGCTCTCTCTCCGCGGAGGTCGTCGAACAGCGGCTCCAGAAGACCATTCTCGACCTCGACCTGCCACCTGCCGCGGTCGTGAACGTCTACAACGTCCCCGGGCTACTTACCGAATCCGCCTCGCAGGCTTTGGTTGACGAAAACGCGGCGATCATGTCCGACTTCCACCCCGCCGGCATGAAGGCGATGACTCACGCGCTCGCCGAAGCAGACCTCCGCGCAATGCTTCCCTTGATCGACGTGCCCACTTTATTGTTGTATGGCGACAAAGATGTACGGTCGCCGCTGAAGGTGGGTCAGGACCTGCATTCTCAGATTCCGGGATCCCGACTGGTGGTGCTCCCTGGGGTCGGCCATCTGAGCAATGTCGAGGCCCCGGACCGCTTCAACGCTGAGGTCCGGAAATTCCTTCGATCCGTGACCGCTGCCCGTTAGGGCTTACGGGACTGGAGCCTTGTAATCGTCGTGTCGACGCCACCACTCGTACGGCGGGGTCTGCGGGTACCCGGCCGGCGAATCCTCCCAGTTCTCCTGCCGGCCGAGCGGCGTCAGGTCGAGGAAGGTCCAGGTGGGGCCAAGCGCCTCGACCCCGCGAGAGGTCGTGAAGTAGGTGCGATAGATCTTTTCCCCGTCGCGAAGGAAAACGCTGAGGCCGAAGGTCTCGCCCTGGTCCGTGCTGAGGCCAAAGTCTCGGTTGAAGTCGGTCCCATGAGAGGAGAGCCATGGGATGCTCCAGCCCATGCGCCGCTTGTACGCCTCGATGTTCGGCAGCGGTGCAAGCGAAACCAGAACGAAAGACGTATCCCTCTCGTGCAGATGTGCAAGGTGTCCGATCTGGTCGACGAAGAACGAACAGCCGGGGCAACCGGCGGACGGCCAGCCGTCAACACCGGGGGCGAACATGAAGTGGTAGAGCAAGAGCTGACTGCGTCCATCGAACAGGTCGAGGAGGGTTGACTTCCCTGCTGGCCCCTCGAACACATAGTCCTTTTCGATCAGAACCATCGGCTGCCGGCGGCGCTCCGCGGCCAGCGCGTCTCGAGCGCGTGTGGCCTCTTTTTCCTTGACGAGCAGCTTCCCATGCGCTGCCTGCCACTCTTCAGACGACACGATCGGGGGCAGTTTCATTGCTCCTCCTTTCTTCGCAGCTTAATGGCCAGTGCCTG